>OGCN01001527.1_pt1 | contig 29731 bp, 37 predicted proteins | sample 1570181 | NCBI WGS metagenome assembly OGCN01 (sample SAMEA4370584, study PRJEB24528) | human gut metagenome | reverse complement strand
TTGATTGTGCGGTATCGATGCTTGATTGCACATCTTCCGGAGCTGGGGTCCAGTCGGTAGCTTTGTCACCAATTTCGGCTTTCAAGCATCGCCAGTAGAAAATTCCATTTCCATCTGAGTTATCACATCTTAACTGGATATCATACTTGTGTGCCAGCCCATCCCACTCATTAGTAACCGTATAGATTTTCTGACCGCTTGCTGTTCCATCGTATGTATATAAGTTCTTTGTGAACGGGTTCACGTTGTTCCATCCCCCGTCCTGGCTCCCTTGCATCCATGCACTCATCGTCTTTCCAGATTCGACCGCACATTTTTCCCACTTTATTTCAATTGTGCAAGTTACTTTCGTTCCTTTTGGGATAGATTCATCAATTTTTGCCGGTATTCCACTTAAAAAAGAATGGCATTGATTAATGCCTTTTGGCGGTTGAAAGCTCTGCCAGTCTTGGCTCTGCTTCTGTGCGAGATTTCGGCCACCGATCCTCAAATTCTTGATTTCTGTGGTGATATCTTCTTTCCACACTTTTTCTTGGATTTGATTTTCTACCACTTTCAAGCTAGATCCCTGCTTGCTCACAGTTTTCTTTACTTCGCTCAGATCCTGCCCCAGCCCGTTTAGAGCACTGGCCAGCACTGGTGTTGTGGTCGATGTGGTGCCATCATCCCAGGTGATATATGATCTTGTCCAGATATACTTACCATCTGCCCATGCAGGCTGTGTGGTGTTCCAACTGCCGCCCTCTTGCTTGGTAGATGAGGTTGATAGGTAGTATTGAGGCACGATGGTTTTGACACCTCTGCCTGTCGCTCCTTTTTCACCTCTATCTCCCTTCGAGCCATCAGATCCAGAAGCTCCAGTGCTGCCCGTGATACATACTGGTGTGCTGTAAGCCACTGTGCCGCCTTTAGTGGTAGTCTTAGTCCTAGACCAGATGTAACTGCCCTCTGCCCACGTCGGAGTCGCAGACTGCCACTTGCCGCCTGCAAGCTGTGTTGGCGATGTACTCTTGTAGTACTCCACTTCCACAGATGCAACGGCTGCATTTGTGGCATCTGTTGCACTCTTGGCCGCAGCGGACGCATCACTTGCCTTACTGCTTATCTCTTCGATACATTCCGTAAGTTTTTTGCTTTCGACTTTTACGTTTTCTGCATTGATTCCAATTACATAGATGCGGTCTAGGATTGCTTTTCCGGAAACATCCAGCCCATAAGGATAAGTTTTTCCGCCATCCGCACTAATGCCTATGGCTGTGGCAGTCATTTTCCATACAATTTGAGATTCACTCAGTTTTGGCTTATCATGCGCATAGTAGATTGTGCTGCCATCCTCTTGCTTTTTTGATGTGATGTACATTCCAGAGGACTCAGCAAGTTGTCTATTCATTTCTTCCAGTGCTGCTTCTCGCTCTGATCGCTCGTGTTCCACTGCCTCGTCTGCATATTTTCGGTTTGCAATGATTGCTTTTGAAGTTTCAGAAAGTCTCTTGCCACCATTGATAGTAGGTGATGCAGCGTTGCAAGCTACCTTCTGTGATTCCAGCACCGCGAAGGTGGTAGAAGTTACCACTGTTTCATACTCATTGCCTTTTTCGTCTCTCACGGTGATTCTGTCGCCTGCCTCGATTGATGGATCTGATTTGCAGGTAACTGATAGTGGGCGAAATTTTAGCCCGATGAGCTTGTTTCCAAGATAGGTTGCAGTTTCCTGCGCCTTATCCTCTGCCAGAAGGATATTATCGCTGATTGATAGGCGGTATCCATCTGCTCCAGATTTTGCAGTGGTTTCTCCCGCTACAACTTCGGTGCCCGTGATCGTTACATCATCAGTACAGATACTTTTGCCATACAAGATATCAATGCTTTGGGATACTGTACTTGCATACCAAGTAATCGCAATCCTGCCATTCGTCCGCGCCTTTGCGTAGCAGCCTGCAAGCTGTGCGGCAGCTGCTACAACCTCTCGGCATGTGGCATTTTCTGGAGCCTTTTCAATCGCGTATGAACTACGCGGAAACTGTGATCTTTCCAAAATCACTCCACACTGAGAACACGCATCTTTCACGATACTTGCGAGCGTTGCAGGATAGGCAATCTTTGGCTCATACAGCTTATCAAGCAGGATCATGTTATCGTAGGCCGTGAGAGCTATGCTGATGCCTGGCGAAACTGGCTCATCAACTATGTAATGTCCCATCTCAAGCAACTCCGGTTTGCCATCTACCAGGATGCCAACATATGCAGAGATATGTGCGCCGTAGAAATTCTTGCCATCAAACTTGCCTGTACGGTTGTTTAGTGTGATCAGCGCCTCACCGATCACGGCCGCGCCAATCTCAAACTCACTTGTGCCAGAGCATTCATCTACAATCTTAATTTGCATAAAATCTTGCAGATCTGTGAGAGTCTGTGAGTTTCCGTCTGCGTAGTTGATAATGATTTTTGCGCAAAATTCTCGGTTTCCCTTGATTTGCGTTTTAAATTTTGAACTTGTATTTCGCATCTTCTCGCCTCCTATCTCTGCACGATCTTACAAGTCACCGACTTGTAGTAGAACATGCCATCGCCTATGTATCCGAGTGCCACTTTGCTCAGCGTACCCCTATACGATTCAATCGTGATTGATGCGCCTGCATCCGCAAAGGTAAGTGGAAAATACCCGGCCACAAGTTTTTGCTGTAAGAGTGCCACTTGTGCGGCGGTTAGATACTCCCATCCGATAGTTACAGTCTTCTTCTGACTTATAACATCGCCCGAAAAAAGTCCAGATAAGTCTCTGCCGGAATCCGAAGACCATATGATCTCATCATCCACTTGCAGCGACGTAGGGGACGGCAATGCCGCCCCACTTACTGATAGTATTGATGTTGCCATATGCCCTCCTTATATCGTCACCGTTACAGTGCTGTGTCTGCGTTTTAAGCGGAGTGATCCGGTTATCATCGCTCTGGCAAGCTCCTCGCCATCCACTGCCAGAACAATATCATCGCCGCCCTGTACCAGGGAAATTAGCGTTTCCAGCAGACTGATAATCTTCTGCAGCTGTTCTGGACTTCCTGCCTGGGAAGCTGCCGTCTTAGCCATCTCCAGAAGTTTTCCCTCTGGAGCTACAACCTCGCCCTGGTGGCGGTTATCACCGATCATGGCAAGCTGCGGGGTGTTTTTCTTGACAAAACCACCTTGAGCCAACCATGCGACTTTTACGTCTGGTAGGGAAAATCCCACGCCTGCGGCAGAGGTGGCAACTGTTCCAACGCTAAAGCGTGGTGACGGAATGTGGACGGATCGGAATCCGTCTGCAAGCGATTGGGCTGCATTTCTTCCAATCGGTGCCAGATCTCCAATCGCATTCTTGATCTGCTGCGGAATGGACTGAAAAACTGTCATTACGGCAAGCCAAGGAAGTGCAAAACCTGCAAGCAATCCAGCCGGGATCAGCGCACCAGAAAGTGCAAACGTCGCAACCAAATCGCCAAGGCATTCGATCATCTTGCCAGGAAGCGAACTCATCAAATCAGTGATTAGATTCTCGGTATTAGTTACACCGTTTACAAGTCCCTCAATCATATACTCGCCATCCTGTTCCGTTTTTTTGGATGGCGAATGGATTTCTGCCTCACTTCTAAATTCTTCAATCGCGTCCTTTGCGACATTTCGGAAGGTGTTGTTCAACTCATCTTTCTTGTTGAGGATACCTTCTTCATAGCCTTCAAGCATGTTGGTTCCGTTACCTTTCCAGGTATCGTACCAACTCTTCATTTCCTCATCAGTCTCGGAAAGCACGCTTGATAGTGTACTCTGAGGAACATATCGGCCATCTTCGATACCTGCGCCCAACTGGATCATCATGCCGTCTGCCGTCGTGTAGCAGTAGTCTGGTGCCTTCTTTAACTCATCAGCAAATGCTTCGTAAAGCTCAATGGCATCTTTTCCTACTACCTGTTTTCCATCAACAAGAATACCATCCATCTCATCAATAGCGGTCGCGATGTTGATAACTGACTGTCGCATATCAATAGAGTCGGCAGCTGTACTTAAACCGCCTACATACTCTGTGAGCGTTCCGATCTGTGATGTTGCATCCATATAGGCTTGATTTACTTCTGATAACGAGGTGTTTAGCTCATCCTGTGAGTTACGACACTGATTCATTTGCTCTGACAGTGATTCAAGCAAGCCGATATTCGGTTCTGTTTTCGCCATTTCCTCGTTATACTGTGTGATCAATCCATTATAGGTTTCACTGATGGTGTTCAGCTCTGACTGCGCCGACTTAATACCTGTGATCGCCTCTGCCTGCGCCTTATACGCATCTGTAAGTAAGCTTTGAGCTGCCTGCTTCTTGTAGTACTCTTCTGTCTGATTAACTAATGCTGTAATTTCATCTTTCTGGTTTGTGAAAAGTCCTGTTTGCTCGTTGATGTAGCCATTCATTTGCGGACACAGCTCAGCCATCATTTCAGCAATTTCTTTCATTCTGGCTTCGGCATCTGCGCTTTCGCCTGCCTTTTCGGCAAGTGTCTGATACTCTTCCCATAGATCTTTGATTTGTTGTGACTCCGCAATTCCAGCCACATCCAAGGAGTCTTTGATCGTCTTCATCTGGCTTTTGACATTGCTGCTGCATTCGCTCAATGTTTTGCTTAAAGCTTCTACGTCTTCGCGGAATGGTCCGTACTTATTTTCTTTGTACTTTGCACTTGCAAATCCAATAACTGCCAAGGCAAGTGTTGTAAGCCCCGCCGCAATTGTAAGAAGTGGATGTGCAGTTGCTGCCGCAACCAGATTTTTAAGTCCGACTCCGATTCTCGTGAGTGTATTGCCTACACTTGCGTAGAACATGAAAGCGCCCACGCTTACCGCAAGTGCTCCAAGTGCTCCTCCGATTGCTTCCAGCACTGGTGCCGGGATCAGGTCGAGAACATTTGCAAATGCTTTTAAGGCATCTGCAAACAGATTTACTACTGTTGCAAGCCCCTCTGTAATTTTAAAATTTTTGATAAAATTGATTGCGCCTTGACCAATGCCAACTACCAGTTTTGATAGCACTTTGTAAAATTGGTCGAAAGCATCATTCAAGAAGTTCCAGTCAACATTGTTGTTGAATTTGGTTAGTTCATCGACAAGCTGTGGGATCGCGCTGCTCATTGTCCATGTCGCAATTGGTTTCAAGAAGGACTCATAAAAGTTCATCTTATCAGTCCACTTGAACTTCGCAGGTCCCTGTAAAGAGGTGTAGAACTCGGATAATGATTTTTTCAGCCTATCCCAGTCGATCTCGTTTAGCAAATCATTTGTAATGTTGAAGAAACGCGGAAGTCCTGCGTTATCGTTCAACATCCACTTTCCCATCGGTTTTAGAAAATTGTTCCAAAAGTCGTTGATGGTTCCCCAGGTAAAATTCTCAAGCTTTTGAAAACCCTCGTTGTATAGCTTTTTCATTGCTATCATTGTTGGATTTGCAAGTTCAAGAAGCTTATCCAGTGACTTTGAAAGCTTGTCTACAGTATTCTCGCCCTCTGCCAGCTTTCCGAAATCTGTCGCACCGCTTCCGAGTCCAGAGAGACCGCCTCCACCAGTTCCACCAGAGCTTGGACTTGATCCACCGCCTCCAGATCCGCCGCCAGAATCACTTCCAGTATCAGTCCGCTCTGCAAGCTTGTTGATCTCGTCGAAGCCCATGAGAGTCTTCATTTCCTTGGCTGCCTTCTTCGCTGCCGCTCCGACTGCCCCAGTGTTATCCGCAAGGTTTCCGGCACTGTTGGCTGCATCCGCAAGTCCACTTCCTGCGTCCCCTGCCGCTGCTGTGGCATCATTCAGCCCACTTGTGAGCGTGTCTGTGATACCGCTGCCGCCGCTCGACTTCTTGCCTGTAATCAACTCCGTAAAGCCTTTGAAAGCCTCTGCCAGCTGCGCCACCTTGCCAAGTACAACATTGATAAGTTTGATCGCAGGTGTGAAGAGGTTGATAAGCCCCTGCCCGATAGATGCCATGATGGATTGTGTCTGCAATGCCATCAGTCTCGTCTGATTCGCCCAACTATCGGACGTTCTGGCAAAGTCGCCCTGTGCCAGAGATAGCTGCCCGAGAACAAATTTGTATCTCAAGGCAACTTTTTCCTGTTCCGTCATCGCAGAAGTTGTCTTGCCGTATCCGTTTGCCATCGCATACGCATCAAGAGCCGTCTGAGTCATTACGATACCGAGGTCTTTTAGGCTCTCAGTCTCACCCGTGAAGACGGATTTAAGCTTTGTATATGCCTCATCCTGTGACAAGTTGTAGAAAGATGCCACATCTCCAGCAAGGCTTGTAAGTGCCGTAGACATCTCATAAGCCTGCTGCTCACCAAAGCCGAAAGCTTTAGCCATAGCGCCAAAAGTACCTGTGTACTGCTTCGCCATGGTTTCGGAGAGTCCGAAGCTCTTGGCAGCTGATTTTGCAAACTTGTCTACCTGGTCAGACATCGTAGAAAAAGTTACATCTACGACATTTTCAACCTCTGCCAGATCAGATCCTAAGTCAAGACATTTTGCACTAAAATCAACTAACTTTTTTACTGCAAAGGCACTGGCAAGCGTAGCACCTGCCTTTTTTGCCAGCCCCTCCATTTTTGATACTTGCCGCTGAAATCCAGATGAATTGATCACAAGATCTAGGCCAATTTCACCAACGCTAGTAGCGCCCATATTATCACCCACCTTTTCATATCAAGGTAGGCACGCGCTGCTACTCTCTGGTGCAGCCTATTGGCTCTTGCCCTTGGAAATTGATTTTATTTACTTTCCCACATCGTGGGCATTTAATTTCACCCTTTACGAACTCTGCTATCAGCAGAGTTTTTCCACATTTTTCACATTTTATCTTCTCAATTTTCTCCACCCCCTGCCATTTCGATAAAGGCCTGTTTTAGCTGTTCCACATAGGCCATCGTTTCGCTTTCTGTCTTCGCTTTCGCCCTGTTATGCATCCATTCGGCTCGGATTCGTCTCTGCCCTGGCGTGAAGTGTTTCAAGATATCCTCATCATCTTCCGAGCGGATGGACACCATTCTGCCCAGCGCAGTATCTGGGCTGATGCCTGCCAGAAGTTGGCAGAACTCAGCCCATGGCATATCGTGGATTTCTTTTGATAGTCTCAGCCCATACTGAGACTGAAAAGAAGATACGATCAAGTCGTAATCTTCAATCAAGTCGTAGTATGGGTCTGAGTTTCCCCCGCCGGCTCATTACTTCCTGCTATCAGATCTACCGCTGCCTCGATCACTCTATTCAGATCTGTAAAACTCAGCTTTTTCTTTTCGATCAACTTTTTGCTTTTCTCTGGAAAGAGTAAATCGTACATATTGAGAGTTGCCTGTGTTTTCTTTACAACGTCATCCTGGTCATTATCGTCCTGGTTATTAGCAAACATGCCCATCACCTTTAGCATGGTGGCTGCATCTGCATTCACTTCCAGCTCTTCACCCTGGATCACCAGGCACGGATTTCCATCTAATTCGAGCTTATCTGTAATATCAATCTTTTTTCTCATCGTGATCTCCTTTTCACTTTACAATTTCCGGCTTGCCGTTGCTCTGTACCTCAAATTCGAGAGGTGCTGCCGCTGTAGAGTCTCCGCTGCCTGCATTACTTACGCTGATAATCGCGTTCTTAAACTTGATGGTAGTGCCATCCGGGAATACCCAATAGAAGTTAGCTTCCGCATTGCGACCATTCTTCCATGCCTTGTCTGCCACAAAGTCATTGCCTTCGTCACCTACGTTTCGCTTTGCAGTCACAGACATAGTAATGCTCTTAGAAGTCATCAAGCGGCGCACCCATCCTTCCTCTTCAAACGAATGCCACTCCTCAATGCCATTATCAAATGCCACACTAAAAGTTTCGCAATCGGCAATTGTTACCATATTTTCTGCGGCTGATGTATCTGAGATATCAATCTTAAACTGATTCTCATAGCATGGATACACGCCCTTCTTTGGATTGCTTGCAAAGAGCTGTAACTTCATCGATCTGTCAGCTCCTCTTTCTACTTTTTTCATCCTGTTACCTCCTTGCTGTAAATAAATGCCGCTTCGATCGCCATTTCATAGACTCCCGCATCATCGGTGCCTACGTCCTGGATCTCGTAAAGCGGCTGAACAAATTTTATAGTTGCGTCATTTATTTTTACATCTCGCGCTGCACAAACCTTGTCAAAGAGAACTGTGGCAATCTCTTCGGTTTTTCTGGGTGACTTGTCCCAGTGCACCAAAAGTGTAACGTATTTTGTACCATAAGATTCAAGCTGTTTGCCACCTATGGCCACCTTGTACGGGTACTGATGCTTGCTGTTGTATACGCCGATGGAGTGCTCTGGCTTGCCAGGCATTTTTCCCATATACACGCGATCTGCGATTTTAAGCGATGCTATATAATCTCTTACATCTGCCAATGTCATAGTCTCGCCACCCTCCTATAGATTTGCGCAAATGCCTCGGCACAAAAGTTTGCGTATTTTCCACCCGGCAACCAGTCCTCATACCACTTGCCCTTTGCGTTTGGGTTCGCAGTCTTTTGGAACTTGTACTCTGGGTGGAAATATAAGCGTCTGGCATATGGTGTACTTGATACGATTGTTGCCTTGCCTTCGCTGCTCTGTGAGTAATCCACGAAGGTACTCTCATCTTGCAATGCGCCCGTATCCCTTGGGAAAACTTGCGCTTGCGTAACTTCACTGTGAAGAAGCTCGGCAGTTTCCTCTAAGGCTTGCACTTGCGCCCTCTCCAATAGGTTGATCTGGCTGTGGTTGAGCTGTACTCGTGAGTTTACGCGTATCATATCAGTAGCACCTCCGTGTAGTTCACTGTGCCGTCTGGGTTTCTCGCCTTTCTCCCTTCCAAGATCCGTCTCGTAGCTCCCAAAATAGTCGCCTCTCCTCCAGAGATCACTGGAAGTTCTGGGCAAATATCTCCCGGAAACAATGCTGTTCCTGTAATCTGGATCAGCTTTTTTTCAGCTGTTAAAACTGTTTTCGCTTTATCCTGATAATTGCAATTTCCCGAATATGTTACTGTCGAAAATGGTTCTCCGTATTCATTCAATCCTTCCTGATCGATCTGGATGCTGATTGGCGTCTTGCAAAGCCTTCGGGGAACTAAGCATGGATATCTCATCTCGCCACCTCCTTAGATTGCCAGGCGGCAGCACAAACCAGTCTGGCATAAAAGCGCATATACATCGCGCCGCATAGCAACTCCATGTTCTGTATATATGTTCCAGCTGCTGCCAAACTGGGCTGATACTCCGTTAATACTGTAAGAGGACAAGATCATGTTGATCTCATCCTCATTCTCAGTTTCAAAGTCTGCCTGCTGGCAAACAACCTCTTTGATTATATCCTGCTGAAACGCGGTTAAATGGCCGAACCCCTTAGCGCAAATGCGATTGTATGTCAATGCATCTACATGCCGTGATGCCTGTCTGAGGGCATTCTGTAGCTTCTCAGGCAGGATACTGCCACTTCCAAGCGTTCCATATTCCTCTGGTGTTACATACGGCGTATACATCAGGCTGCCTCAGTGGTATCAACATCAACGTAGATGCTATCAATATTTCCGTCACGACCGTTAGGGAAAACAAAAACATCAGACAGGCTGCGGTTCTGGTATAAGTAACCATCGCCCTTTGTATGTGCGCCAGGATCAAAATAATAGATACTGGAGATCTTTGGCACAATCTTACAGGTCAGACCACATGCAACCAGAACGTTAATCTTATGTGCGCCTGTTACACCATCTCCCTTACCTGTAGAAGATTCTGCCTTCTTTTTCAGCGGCTGGAAACCACCATTCTCTGGCTCCCAGTCAAATGCATCATAAAAGCGCTCATCATCGATAACTTCCATGATCGGAACGCCATCGATCTCGGTTACTCTGGTCTCAATTCCCAGTCCACCCTCTGCAATCTGAGTCATCTCGATTTTACGTGTAAATTCTGTGGACTGCTCAAGCGCGTCCATAATTGCACTGGTTACATACATAATCAAGGCTCCCTGTGCCTTATAGCGTCTAAGCTTACCTTTTGACAAAATGGCTTTCAGCTTGCTATACACCTTTTCTTTTGTGTACTCGGATGCTGCTGTCGAGGAATGATACCCCTCTGTCTTCTGAGCTTTCTGTGCGATCTTTGAGAAAAACAGTGCGTCCGTCTCCGGAACGACCTGTGTCTTTTCAAAAACCTCGCTGATATTGTGGATGGATGCGGTTGCGTTGGTCTCGTCCACATCTGCCTTATCTACCAGAAACTCAACATCACGGTCATGTGTCAGGGTGTATGGTACGTCTTTCTGCGCGTACTCACCCACATTCCATCCACCTTTTCTATTGTGGTTCTTGTAACCAGATGTACTCATCTGTGTGAAGTGGAAGCTCTTGGCACCTACCCATCGCACATTGCTAGTTACAAATGGTGAGGTTAAAGTTCCCTGAATAAGGATTTCTAAAAGATCCTTATTCCAAGTCTGTGCATAATTTAAGCTTGGCATATTCTATGCTCTCCTTTCTTAGTTCCAGCGATTCCAACGATGTGTTGGGACAGCTGATTGACTGTTGTTTGTCTGCTGAGTGTGCTGCGCTGGATTTCCTCCAGTTCCGATCTGTCTAAAGCCTCTGCCAGGAGCTTCCTGCGGCTTTAATGCCGGAACATCCTCCATCACTTTATTGAGTGCTGCCTGCACCTCATCTGCATTGATACTTCCGTCTGTTCCTACGGCCTTGCTGAAATCAGCCAGTTTCAGAACATATGGAATCGTTTTTGCATCCACGCCAAGGCTAACAGCTGCAATAGTGGCAGCTGACTCGATCTGGGCCTGCTGTGTCATCTTCTGGGCTGCTGTAAGCTGTGTCTGCGCTTCATTGATCTGATTCTGCATCCCTGCAACATCAGGCTGCTGTGCCGCTTTCTGCTGCTTAAATGCATTGATTGCCTGTTCCACTTCCTGCTGTGAAAGTCCCTGCTGCTTGAAATATGCTTTCAGTGCGGTGTCCTCTTTAGCTGCCAGTGTGCCGTCAAGCATCTGCTGAATCTTATCATAGTCGATCACCGGATTTGTTGACTGATTCTGTTCCTGCTGTCCCGATGCCTGCTGCTCCTGATGAGTGTTCGTGTTATCTGCCATGTTACTTGCTCCTTTCCATTTTAAGAGTGTCACTCTATATCCATTGTCTTCGGTGTCACCGTCCGCGCACCTTTTAGTGCCGTATCGCGTTTGGGCATAAAAATAACACGCATTGCTGCGTGCTTATTAACGATTTCGATATTTTTCCCATATTGTATGTATATACAATCCCAATGCAATTGATCCGATAATGCTAATTGCTCTATCTGCATAATACAAAATATTCATTTGTTTTCACTCACTGACTTTCCCTGGCAGGATCACCCAATCCTCTGCCAACATATCCGCCTGTGATGCCAACCATCCCATCTGCACTCCGCTGGTACCTACAAAAGCAATAGCAGCATTGCCGATTGCTTTGTGATCGCAGTTGACAATCTCTCCATGAGCCATCTTATAAGATATTCCGGTTGCCAGCTGAATATACTGTCCCTTTCCATTCCAGCCTTTACGACATACTCTCATTCCCGACTTTAGCGCACTGATCGCTTCTCCAAAATCCATCGTTTTATCCTCTCTTTCTTAAAATTGGGTACAAAAATACCACCGGCCTCTCGACTGGTGGTATCAATCAAATTCTTCCTTCTTTCTTTAGCTGCTCAATTTCTTCTGGAGTCAGCTTACGCGGTTTACTCGGCATAGAAATTCTATCCAAGTAAGCCTCATATGCTTCTTTTTCTTCCTCTGTCATTTTCATGGAATCACCTTCAATTCTATCAAATTCTGTTGTTTTGATATTACTCTAAAAATAACGTCTTTGTCAAGTAGCAATTCCCTCTGCTTCGGGTATTTGCTGATTTTTTCAATATATGCGCCTCTGCTCCCTTTTGGTGCATATATTATTATCTCATATTTTTTTGATAACGCAGCTCCCTTGACAACAGATGTACTGATAAATTGATTTTCTGTAATTATATCACCTACTTCAAAAACCGAATACAAATCTATATCAAGATTTCTGTATGCAATGATATCATGTTTCAATTTATTTCGCTTTAACGCACCTGATATTGTATCAGCATATTCTCGGAGTTTCTTATCTTCTGGCAAATCTCCTCTCAGCATTGCATTCAAGCGTTCAAAAAATCTGTTCGGCTTCTTATCACCAGAATTGAATGTATACTTTTCAATGGCATGTTTTTCTTTTCCAGATAAATTATCAATCCATTCTTGTGATTCATCACGCAACAGATTAACAACCTTTTCCTGTGGAACTGCTCTAAAGTTTGCAAGTGGACGTTTCTGCTCCACATGCTTTCGACTATCTGGCTCTCCTGTTCGGAATCGTGCATGTTTCCATTGATCTCTTTTGGTGGCATATTGCTGTTGATTTTCTGGGTCAAGCGAATATCTGGTCAAACATTCATACTTTTCAACCTGTCTCTCTGCATATTGCTGCTTTGCTTCCTGCTGGTTCTTCTCCACAAGGTCGTTCAGTTCCTTTTTCTTGAATCGCCCCTCCGGTGGCGTGCTGATGCCTTCAAAATATGTTGTGTGTGAATCGCGGCACCTAGGATGGAACAACCCCGCTTCAATGGCACTGCTGATCAGCGGATACTTCTTACCCGTCACAGGAGATATTCCATCTTTAGGACCTCCGGACCAGACATCATCAATCATCACCTTGCCCACGAACGGAAGACACTTTGGACACGGATTATCACCGCGCTTATTGATGATCACAGTGGAAATCCCCCACTCCTGACGCTTCACACCTTCGCCCTGTAGGTAAGCTCGCTTACTGGCGGTTCGGATCGCCATATCTGCATAATCAGAAAGAGTGTGCCGTGCACCATTTTTATACTCAATGCAGGTAAGCCCAGCGGCAAGGAAGTCTCGCGTTGCCATGTCAATCGCTTTCTCATATGTACCTGCTCCTGTGTTGGCATAAACTTGAGCGTTATATATAATTTTTCGATACTGATCCTCTGCCATGCGAAGCACCGCTGTTTCGGCCTTTTGCATATCGTTATTCGTCGCTTGGATCAATGCTTCCAACTTACGACTATTTAACTTAAAGAACTCCGCTGTCGCACCTGGCTCCACCTCTCGCACTGGAAAGCCATCTTTGATTGCCTGAAGGATCTCTGCCTCCTGATCCATCTGGCCCTCTTCCTCTGCCATGCGCAAAAGTTCTTCGATCTTCCGATTAAGTTTCTTGAAAACCTGTGGATACTTCGCTTGGTTCTCTTTCTTGAACTTTTCCAGTTCCTTAAGTTGCTCCACTTGCCACATGGTCCATTCTTTGTTTTCTTTTTTCTCCCATGCTTTATGTCTGCTGATATTTCGCATCATTGATGCAATCAATTCATTCTCAATCGCAGCAAAAGCCTCCCCCAGATCGTACTCAGCCAGTTGCATCCATCAGCACCTCCGCTGCTGCATCTTGCCCCGCAGTTTTCAATGCTACCCCATCATTTACTCGTACTTTGAATCCCTGTCGCTTAAATTCACGGACCAATGTCTTCAACTGGGTCTTGCTTTGGCATCGATCACAACGTAGCTCCGCATATCTATCCTTCTCAATCGCGTATACGCCAAAGGGAACCTGTTCACTTGCGATCTCAAGCAGCTTCTCGTACTCCTTTTTGCCCATCTGGTACGTTCGACTGTTTACTACTACTTTCATTTGCCATTTCCTCCTCTGCCATTGCCTCATTTTGCATCGTTACTTGAAAACCGCCCGCTGACATATTAACGGACGGCTCTTCTATATTCTGAATTCCCTGCTCTGCTTTCAGGCGAGTAACTTCCTCCTGCTTACAGTGCTCATCCAGCGTGTCACCATACAGTTCTTCCACACATCTCTCAATACTCATGATGCCTCCCTGCTTTGCCTTTGCAACTGTTTCTACTTGGCTCTCAAACGATGGGTTTGCGTACTCACCAAACTGGATGTTGACTTCCACACCTTCGATTGCCTGGTTGTGCAAAATGCGATCCGCGTTGATGCAGGCTGCAACCACTTTCGGCAAGCTTTTTTGCAGCGCCTCCACGATCGCATTTCTCGTATATAGCGTGGTTTTCTCTTTCTCACGCTGCGCTTCAGCGTTATCTAGTTTTTTTGTATCAATGCCAAGTGTAGATGGACTGATAATGCCCTGTAGACAGAGATCCAATGCTGTGACGTATGACGCCAGATAACTGTCATGTGGAATTGCTGGCTGATCTGTATAGATCTGGTTCTTCTGGCCCTCTCTCATGTCCCCCTCTGCCGCAAAATAGCGAGTGTCGAACGCATTTGGCTTTATCAGCTCACCAGTCTCCGGATCATGTGGCACAAGGCACTCCGGAATGTAGCTTTTGGCGCGTCCTGCTCGAAGCGCATCCATCCACTGAGACCACACCTCGTCTAATGCATCGTAGTTGTCCAGCTTCCCGTCAAAGATGCTTCCGCCTCTGCCTTCGTACTTGGCTGACTTATAAATCATTAGTGGAATCGCTAACATAGTCCCATCATCGAATTCCACATTCTCTAAGCTTTTAGTGGCTTCAAGAGTTTTTAAGTCGACCACATTGTTATCTAGGTATAGCTCGTTGATGATGTATCCGTATCCGTATCTCTCATTTAACACATACAGCTTGCCTTTATGCTTGTACGGCGTTTTAAACACAACTTCCCGGATGCGATCACGGACTCGTACAAATTCGACTCGGTCTCCCGGATACCACTCAAGTATCGGATATGCGCTTATTGTAGTATCGATTGACACTTTAAAGGCTCCATCCCCGATATAGAGAACCTCTTCAAGCGCTGTTTTAAGCTTATCTTTAATTTCGTTCTCCTTATCTATTTCTTTCCACAAATTTTCATGGGCGCCACTCGTGAATTCAAACTCATTCATGTCCGGAAGCACAACCGATATCAGCGTACGCACAGTGAGCCCTGGAATGCCTGTATGCAACTTTCGCATTTCCATTCCTGGACTACACTTACTGGCCCAAAACTTGTATCGATCTGCATATACACAATTCTGCTCATAAAACTGTTCCAGTTCGTTACTGTCGCCTCGATACCAGATCCGATTTCGGATGGAGTGACCCTCGAAATCCATCATCTCGTCGATCTGAAAGTTATACGGACTCGCAGGAATGATATTCAACCAGCTCCGTAGACTTTTTTTAATATTTTCATTTAATTTTTCAACCCACTTCACCGTTTAGCCCTCCTTGCTATATCCAATTCTATCCCGGTACGGTATCCATCCGTACTGACAGGCATTGATCGTATGATCATGCCCATCCTCTGGTTCATCCTTATCTTCCTTCCAAGAGTAACTATCCAACTCCGCCAGATGTGCTGGGCAGCTATCCAATACCAAATAGCAACCCTGCTGAATCCATCCAAGTTGCAGCTTGATACGATCCAGAATCACTACTTTCTTGTATGCGTCGATGAAAGTATGAAGGCAGCCATTCAAGCGTTTATACTTGCGCAGCTCTGTGATCGTTGCCTGATCGGCGCTATCTATGTACACCTCTTTTGCAAATCCCCAATCATTTCGGCAACACTCTAAGAACTCAACGAATTTTACCGCCGTATCTGATGGCGCTAATGGTTCCGACAAGTCTTTATTGCTATACACCTTTTCTCGAAGAACAATCAGCTTTCGATCAGCTGTGATGCCAAGAAAAATCATTGCAATTGTGTCTGGAGACTTTGAAGAGTACGATGTATCTAAGCCAGCCGTAAACTTCACAAATTTTAGATTGTCCTCTGCCATTTGGCTTCGCACCCATGCTTCTGTCACCACATGTTTCTTGCGCTCAAAATTACAAAATACCAGACCAGTTGCCTTGCCTCGCAAACCTTGAATCTTATTTTTCCAGATCTTGGTCCCCTTTGGTGTGTTCTCAATGATTCTTTGCTTCTTCACCTCTGGAAGACCTGCATTATCATCAAAAGAAAAGAACCAATGTACCCAACCGGGCTTTGGTTCTTTTCTCAATTCGTCTCTAATCTCCTGCGGTGTCTCTGCTTCCCACTCTGGCAGAGGGCGGCTACAGTTGATATACTCCTTATACACATCAAGTGTAGGATCATCGGGGTTAAGTGTTGCCATGAGATAATCGCATCGCATAGCAGCTTCCCTCACAAAGTCGATGTCTGCCGTATTGATCTCATCTATGTATAAGCATCCATATTGGCCGCCGAGAGCTTTCTGCCACTTCTTTTTATCACCATAGCCCATAACATAGATAACTCTATCGCCGCTGCTTGTATGAAACAGAATATGCGGTATCTTTTCATCTTTCGTGCCATTACCGTTATACTCAGCAAGGATTCCAAAATCATCTAAGATTCCCAAATCTTTGTTGATGATGTTCTTCTCGGCAGTACCTGTATCTTTTGCCGCAAGGATATGCAATTTTTTCTTTGATTCCGCAACCTTGCACATAAACTTAAAAAGGCCTACCGTAGTTTTGCCCGCTGCTGTAGTACCTTCCAGAAACTCCACTGGCGCGTCGCATCTTAAGAATGCCTTATACTTATCTGATAGTACCAGCCTTTCCGAACTCACTAGCCATCACCTCGCATCTGCCGCAAGATATCATCAAGCTTTTTCTTCTCTTCATCAATGCCAGATACCTCCACTTTATCTTTAAACATACCAAGATGCCGCCCCAGAAGCTCAAGCGCTTTCAGTTTATCATTCAGCTTTACTTCAATTCCGCCTCTGCTTTCTTTGATTCCTGAAAGCGCCTTGATCTGTGTATCGGATAGGCTTGCAGTATCCTTAACGATCACAGTATTATCCCGAACCTCCACATAATCTGTAGCGTTTGAAAATGCTACTGCCGCCAATTCTTGCAGCACCTTATCCTGCGTGATCTCTGTGCGCTTCTGACGGTCCTGCATTCGCTCTGCGATATATTCCGCAACCTTAGCATTTCTTAGCATCCTATTGCCATTTACTGCTGCCACTTCGTCTTTCTTCACAGCTGGGTATGCAACCTTATACGCTCGTGTGGCATTCAGGTCAATCAAGTATTCATCCGCAAAGACTTTTTGCTTTTCAGTCACTTCATACCACCTTTCTAAGGACATAGCGAAAGGGCCACCAGTTTTCACCAGTGGCCCCCAATTAGGAAGTTTTTTGCAAGCTCAAATGTCCTTTGATCTCCATTTTTGATTATATCATGCTTTTTTATGCTTTTTATGCGTTTTTCAAAAATTGATCAATTTTTCTGCTGATTCTGCTTTGATCCATATGAAGCTTTCTTCCTGCTTTCTCCTGTGTCAATCCTTCAAGGTAGCACAGCTGGAAGATTCTTCTCACTCTGCTGTCTCTAATTCCAAAGACCCACTCCTCAATATTGTCTTGCTCGGCTTCCAGTTTTGCAATCTGGTTCTGGTATCTTGTGCGCCGCTTCCACTCAAGCTCGTAGTCGTAGCCTACAACCGCCTGTGGCATTGGAAATCCCGTCTGGTAATTGAAAATCACATCGTTGCCTATCAAGCTGTCTCCCTCTCCCAAGTGTGCCAGCTTGTGCCGAAGCTCCTTAATTTCCTCTGCGTTGCTTTTATATGCTTCCAGCCGCTCTCGTGTCATCTCCTCCATCGGCCCCACCTCCTCTCACCTTACTACAAGCTACTCTTCGGTGTCTTCTGGGCTAACAATCTCCGCCGCAGTTGGCACAGCGTTGATCACATCTCTAAACATCTTGTATGTCGACTTGTGTTCTGGATGTTCCTGTTCAGCATCATCAAGTACAGAAATGATAAAATCTGCATCAATTAGTCTCATGATCACTTGCCTCCGTTCCTTCGATACGGTTCTGGCAGAGGCATCCATGCCACAACATCACGAATCGGTAATGTACGACACTCAAAATATGTATCTCCAAACACCCTGATGTAATGAGCGATCATCATACCACCGCTTCTTGTCTGTACCAGATATCCTGTGCAATGATCAATGCTTATGTCATGCAGATCTTCCACATCAGGGATCTGATCACTCACTGGTATCCAGTGCATATTGGCCTTCTCCAGTTCCTCACACTTCTCGTCATACAGGTCACACATGTCACTGATCTGATCCGGACTGAATCCAGTATTCTCGTACTCCATAAGCTTCCACAATGCGCCGTAGATCTTTTCCCACATTCCATCTGTGATGATCTGGCCTGCATACAGTGATTTCCATGCAACACCACTTAAAGCCCAATTACCTTGACTATCAGTTTCTATTAATCTACTCATCTTGTTCTCCTCCACCAACGTGCCTTACTTCTTGGCCGCTGCTTAATGCTTTCAAGGAATCCCGAATATGTACGGTTTACTCGTTCCTTCTCTGCTTCTACCAATCTACACTCTGTGTACTTGATTGTATCGCTGATCTGCAGCTGGATCCGATCTTCTTCTCCCGGATTGTAACCGTGTCGCTGCTGGTACAGCTTCTTACTCTGACGTTTGTTCATGTGATTCTCCTTTCTGAAGGTCCTGAAAATCAACGTATGTATTTGCAATAGCCAGATTGGTTGATGTCTTTTCAAGATAATATTCCTTGATCGCTTCTCTTGCTGCCCATTCTGGAATATCCTGAATCATTGTCAAGACCACCGACTGACGCAAATCCAGATCAACGCTCTCAAGAAGTAATCTACCGATTGCCAACTCTTTCTGAGTTGTAAGCGCAGGTTCTTCGTCCATCAGGTACCGCTCTGCTGTTCGCACTGTAAGTCCGTTCGCTTCTGCCACACGGATCACACCTTCCAGATCGCCTTTGCCCTTCAGCATTGCTGCCTGCAGGTTTAACTCTTCCAGTGTACACATATTTTTGTTTTTCATCTCTCTTACCTTCCCTCTCACGATTGTTGATAAATGCGATTAACATATCCTCTACGAATGAATCCGTATACTTTTTAGATAACTGCTGGCAATCACTAATCAATGCGTTCCAGTATGCATCTGTATTTTCTGGAATCCAGTACTTCTTCGTTAGCGTCCAGAACTCCTGCATGAACTCACTGATCTGAGGGATATCTTTCTTCATCACACTTGCCATATCAATACCCCATATGCTTCTTTCTCACTTCTTCGTAGTTCGCATCGATCACTAACCCCTCGGAATCAAGTACCGCACATATCGCTGCTGCGCATTTGACATTATCTAACTGTGTCCGCACATATGCAGATACGATTCGATCCAGGATACGCTTTGCTTCACGCTCTGGCATGCAATTGATGTCAAATTCACCTTTCACCTGCATAATCTACCTCCTGTATGTGATGCACATCACCCGTTGTAACCATTTTTGAATTTTTGTAACCACTCCGTTACCACATGTTGGGTAACGCTTCAAACCCGCATATTTACTTGATTTTATGAGCATGTTACCAGTGTTACCGGTGATTTTGTGCTTTTTTATTTTTGAAATTTAAAATTACATGAGTCTTATTATTTTTTTTATTTTCTGTATATAAGGCACGGTTTTCCCTTGGTTTCAGTGGTAACGTGGTAACACCATGCATTTTTTTCAGCAAAATCAAGGGTTTTCGTTGTTACCGTTACCGGTTACACAAACGGTAATGTTTCCTGTTCATTCTGTGGTATCGGCACAAAACCGCCCTCATCGGCCGGCTCCTCTCCCTGCTCGATCAGTATGCAGATGCACCTGGTCAGCTTCCCATTGATGCGTTTCACCTTGGTAACACGACCCTGATCCTGCAAAGATAGCTTCTTCTTTTCCAACCAAGACATAATACTCTTGCGTGAAAATCCACCAGCTTCACACAGCTCGTCAAACGCCTGGGTAAAGAAATACACATAGTCTCCATCCAGCACACCCCACTTCTCACAATTCGTCTCATCATCAAAGCGAGCAGGGTTCATCTCCACCTTATCGCAGATAAACCGATATGCCCTGTCATTGTCAGAAAGCTCTGAGCGGTCAACTAAGACGTTCTTCGCATCGGTAATGGAAATATACTGTTTGTCCTTAAAAATGCGCTCTGTGGCGATTCTGTCCGCTGTGAGGATAATCGAGAGAGCCGTTGCCTGCTTCTGCATCTTGCTATCATCAATCAGTTCATTCAGAATACCCTCCTGAATGGTTCGTACCGCCTCTCTGCCCATATCCGTCACGATCTGGACAAATTCTTCACCAGCAAAGCCATAATTGCCCTTGACCGTCTCAGCGGTCTCACGTGGGTCCTGATAGATATAGTCTCCGCACTCAATTTCCAGAATACGATTGATCGCACCGCCCTGGCTCACATAGGTTTGCAGAGCACGTTCGCCACTAGTCAGGATGCAGTTCTGCCACCGATTCTCCCTGTTGACGCCCAGATCGCGGTTTGAGCGGCTTTTACCCTTACCAGAGCATAAATCATACACCATGCCCTCAAAATTGCCTCTGATGCGATCTGAGACCTTGCTGGTGTCATCCATTACAAGCGGCAGATGATTCAACATGTCCGCTCTGGACTCTAGCGCAGTATCTGTAGTCTTAAAGTCTCCGATGTACTTATTCTCGGCCGGATCCGCCCAGACCGATGCAGCCACCATCAGCGTCACCGTCTTACCACCTTCCGTCTCTCCCCACAGATCTACGATGAATGGCAGCCCTCCAAGCAAAGAAACCAGAACCGATGCAAACGATGCTGCCAGCATCAGCTTAACTTCCATCTTTCCAGATGCACGTAGTTTCTTCACATGTCGGATCCAAAGTTCTCGGCTGCCATACTTTGAGATGCTTTCATACAGATCACGGAAGCGATTGTCGCCATCGAACACAACCTCCGTGTTATAAGGCATAAAACCATCCTTGATCCAACCCAGCTTGCTCGTAGAATACTGCACATCAATCTCATCATCGTTCATATTTTCCACATCTGATAAATACCGAACCAGATACTTTGCGTTCTCAGATGTCACTGCCACACCTTTCGCGGACAATGAAACAATCTTTGTGGCAGAGGTAATCGTAGTCTTTGCAACAATTACCTCCTCCCAGCGGCCAGATCGCTTAAAAGCCAACTTAATCTGTTCGTCACCGGTCTCAATGTTCTTCAGGCGCTCGATCGGCAAGATCGGATGGTAACATGCCAGGATATCAGGAGAGAATGGATTTGTGGTCTGCTGGTAGATGCCATCCTGAGTTGCAATCCATGATCGACACTTCATTTTCGGATATGGCGGTCCAAAGTTTGTCCAATTCTCAACGCTCTGTGTTTCCTGTTTACGTGGCTTCTCCTGTGCCACTTTCTTATACGCTTTTAATAGCTGCTTAAACTGTCGACCAACCTTCAGCTCATCAGCTCTCTCCTCCGCTGACAAGATCATCCTTGCTTTCTGGATCTCATCCTCCTGTGAGAAGATCTCAATGAAGATCTCCTCGCTCAAAATCGTCTTTGCTGTATAGTTATTAAGTGGTTCCATATCACCACCTCGTTTCCAGACCGTACAGACAGCACTGCTCATAAAGCTGCAGCTGATAATTGTTGTATGCTTCGCACCAGGCATCTGACAACGGTTCAGCCATCTTCAGTGCATCCCTGTACAGATCTATTTTTTTTCCATTTTCCTGTTTTTTCACATCAAGAGCTGCTTGTTCTTTCTGGCGCATCTTACGCTGCTTCTCAAAGTGATACTGCTTCATCCGGCGCGCAAAATTGGATTCCTTGCTCTTATCCGGATAATCACCGCCTAACAGCAGGAAGGCATCCTTAAAGGATACGCCCTCCATACGCTCAACAAACTTAAAGATATCTCCTGATGCTCCACAGCCAAAACAGTAAAAGCTGTCCTTATATATCTTGAGAGATGCTGTCTTCTCCTTATGGAATGGGCAGCAAATGAAACCTGCTCGATTTGGATGCAGTCCATACAGCGCCACAACATCTCCCATTGATCTGCTCTGCTTTATCTCTTCTCGATCCATGCAGTATCCTCCAAAAGCTCCACGATACGACGCCCTGTGCTGCGCTTATCACAGAACACGAACTCGACACCATATGCAATATGCACCCGATAGATCTCAGCTGCCAGCTGCCGTCCGGTAACACGACTGTATGTACTTTTCCATTCAGCCACGTCCTTGATCGACTTAATCTTTCCACCATGCTCACAGAGGATGACCATCTTCACCTTCTGCTCTCGTGATCGTCTGACCTCCCGCCAGAAACGTCCTGAGTCCTTCGTACACAGATTGCTGCAAAGCTCATCCAAATTCTGCTTGCGATCGATCACAAGCTTGTCCTGCCCTTCCAACATGTAATCTGCAATGTCAAGCTTCTGAATCTGGTACAGAATGCCATGCTGTTGGAAGTACTTCTCAATGTGTTGCCATTTCTTTTCCCGGCTGTCAACAATGATCATCAATTAAACGGTAGCCCTTCATCATCTACATTATCTGGAATCGGTTTGAATCCAGATGGCGGCCGTGACGCAACTGGACGCTGATAACCAGTATTGCTATCAGACTTACTTCCACAAAAGTTTACGGAGTCCACCAGACAGATCAACCGGGATTTTTTCTTTCCGTCTTCTTCCCACTCCTCCGTTATCATGCGACCTTCTACAATGGTCTCCTGTCCCTTATGGAACCACTTGTTCAAGAACTCAGCTGTGTGTCCCCATGCCTTGCAGGGCAGATAACACAGCTTCTCCGATTCCTTATACTTGTCCGACCAGGCAACTGAAACCTGTGCCATAGCAACATTGCTCGGCGTATACTTCATTACCGGATCACTTACCAGTCGGCCCTGTAGGATTGTTCTGTTTATCATCTGACTCCTCCTTCATCTTCGCCATTGCCTTTCTCGCACATTCGATGCACAGTGCTCTTCCATACTGCTGCTTTCCAAGCGCTGCAATCTCCTCTGCGCTTTTGCTTCCTGCACCCTGAATTGGCTGTCTGCAGTCTGCACAGATATATGTCTTAATTGACGGAGCCTTTGGACGAATCCGAAGCGCCTCAACAACATCACCAAATGCACGAACCTTTGCTGCATAAAGCGTGATATACTTGCCATTCCAATCCTCTATGTAAGGACCATATAGCTTTTCAATGGTCTTGCAGTTGGTCACGTTTAAGATCATCGGCTTCTGATCCTTCAGGTACGCAACCGTACACTCTTCCTTCTTTCCGTCCGCTCCCGTTACCATTTCTCTGCGAACCTGACTGATCTGAACCGTCAGATCTTTACCCGGATCCAACGCATATGCTCCAATATAATCTGGATTGATTAACTTCTTCCAATGTGTCTGTGCCATTATACTTCCTCCCCATACGCAAACAGTCCCGTCTCAATTCGATCCGGACCTTCATATCCATACCAGTTACCACTGACCCTGCACTCATGCAGCATTCCGATATACTCCCGGAACTTATCATAGCCCTGCTGGATAAACTCCTCGCTGCAATCGTAAACTCTCACCGCATAAGGTGGCTTCTTTTCCTGCGCTACAAACTTGAATCCATAACGCTGAAATGTATTTGCAAAGACGCCCTCCGTGTACATTCCAGCCTGGAAGTCATATCCATACTTTCTGACAGATCTCTCGAAATCCATTCCGGCACAGCTGTCTGTTGTCTTATAATCCACCAGATACAGCTGCCCTTCGTACTCTGTCATGCAGTCTGGGCGGCACTTGCACCGCTCCCCTGTATCTGGATCTATCCAGAAAAAACTCTGCTCATGCTCTCCTGTCAGCAGCTTCTTTGCCAGTTGGTGTTTGTTGATTACCTCTGCCATCTCGCACATAACCTCATAGTCATCCTGACTTACAATATCCTTGCCCTCATTCTCTGCCATAAATGCTGCATACTGCTCCTGGCCTGCCTTTGTTCTTCTATTCACGATCGGGCATACCGCAAATTCACTTTCAAAGTCCCCCGGCTCCAGAATCATCTTGTGAAGTGCTCTGCCAAACAACAGAGCTGGTGTGTCCTCCTTTGGATGAGTCATCTGGTACTGAAAATGCAACGGGCTCTTGCGCATCTCAAACAGATCCGAACGGCTAATGCCAGGATCTTGTCTATATTCTTTATTTGTCATCTTCCTGCTCCTCTCTGATTTGTGCTTCTGCTCGCACAGTTTCCTGTTCTTTCTTTTCAATCTGACAATCACAGGTTTCTCCTGGATCCAGATTTGCACCACAATACTGGCATGTTCTGTAGTAACTCATATCATCACTTCTTTCTAAAGGCTTGCATTTTCTCTCAAACTGAGGTATACTGCAAATGATTAGTTTATTTGTGCCGCTGACTGGGTCTGCCAACCCGCAGCGGCTTTTTCAATGTGCGGCTGACTCCAGCGCCACGGCTGACGATATGTAGCTCTTCATCGGATTCCGATAATACCAACCAGTTCTGCCAGATCAGTCCGGCAGCCACGATAATTGCCTCCTGATCACGTGTTGGCTTTGTCGCTTTGCTCTTTCCCATTGTACTTCTCCTTCCGTTGTTAAATCAGCGCGATGATCCATCCGAGCATAATGCAGGCCACCGACCATGCAATCATATTTATCGTGTTCACGATAGGCTGCGTCTCCTCTGCCGCTCTGCGCTCCTCCTCGTCCATTAGACGGCGCAGACGCTTGGCATTGCGCTCTGGGTCATTTACGAAGCTTGAAACCTGCAATGCTGGTCCCTGATCTACCTCGTCCATTACAAATTCACCATTTACCTTGATAATCTCGGACATCTTTCCTCCAATTTCTGTATGTACTTTACATACTCAGTGGCTTCTTTTCTTCCATTGCCTTTCTTTCAGCCTCTTTACGTTCTCTCTCCTGGCGCTCCAACGCAGCGTCAATCTTTAACCACAGATTTGCACTGGCCTTCTCCCACTCCACTGGATCCTTGATCGCACAGCTATCATCAATTGCGATGTCCGTGTTTCCGATTTTGGTTCTGTCAATAATCACCTTGCTACCTCCTGACTTTCTGTTTTACTCTATGCCTTACGGATTGTCCCTTAAGACATTGTTTCAAGTTACGGTCGGCCGACCATTCCCCTCTGCCGGTTCGATTCCGGCAGAGGGGATAATATATCTTGACTTCCTATCTCTTCTGCTCTATCCTTTCCTTTATTGTCCCTTTTCTAAGCTGTCTTTCTAGTTTCTGGTAAGCAGTCCATGTAGCCCTTCGCGCGTTCCTGTTCCATCGGGGTCAAACGTTTCCATAGATCTAGCAGTTCTTTCAAATCCTTTACCACTTCGAGGTCTTTCACTTCTTTGTTCATTATTTTTCTCCTTTCCGTTGATTCTATCAACATTATATATCAATTAGATCAACAATGTCAAGTGGTTTTTGTTGATTCAATTAACTTTTTCAATTGACTTTTGACTTTTAAAATGCTATTCTTTTGTTAGGAGGTGATTACAATGACTGATGGCGAGCGTCTAAAAGCCGTTAGAAAAGCATTAGGTCTTACGCTTGAGAGCTTTGGTAAAAAAATTGGTGTTACAAAAAGTGCGCTAAGCCGAACTGAAAATGGTTTAAATAGTTTTTCTAATTCAATGATTCGCTCTATTTGCCGTGAATACAATGTGAGCTATGACTGGCTTACAAAGGGTGAAGGTGAAATGTTTGAGGATCTATCTGGAACGATTTTGGATGAACTTTGTATAGAATACAATTGTGACGAGTTGGATCGAAAAATCATAGAAAGTTATCTGAAGTTGGATGTCAAGTCTAAGCAGGCTTTTAAGGCTTACATTAGAAAAATTCTTGACGAATAAAAAAAAGAGGGCTTTGCGGCCCTCTTTTTTTATTGCTGGTAGATTCTTTTTATTATTTGGTAGATTCTTTTTATTTTTTCTGTGTCCGTGATTTTTTCCAGCAAATCTTTGATTTTCTCTTTTACTTTTCTTTCATCGTCCGTACATACCGCCCCCTTTCTTCGTACCAAAATATGCATCTTATTTGTGTTTTTTTACAAAATTATAGTAGCATATTTTCATATACTTGTAAATAGTCAAAAAATTCAGTTGAATTTTTTATATAAAATTTACCTTTATTTTTATCACTAAGTCAGCTCGCCATTATCTAATTCTGGGCATTCCTTTTTTGATAATTTTTAGGTAATTGCTTCTCCAAAAGCTAGTATTTTCAAGAGTTTTCTTTTAGATAAGTTTATATAATGTAACTTTTATTTATAAAAACTTATACAAGCAAATTGATAATAATAGATAATTATTTTCCTTAAATTTCTCAAATTTTTTTGCTGTTTTCGTCATAATTGGCCCAAACTGCCCGGTTGTGGCTAATTATTACTATCCTTTTGTCCAGTCCAGAGCTAAGAGTTGGCAAGGCATACTTTATGCATAGATCCAATATAGTCATATTCATATACAATCATCCTTCCCTTTCTTTTAGCTGGGTGCTCGTATATATTACAGGTATAATTGCCTAAAAAAATACTGGTAATTTCTTACAACAAATCTCTAAGTGCTTTACTTTTGTTAGCTTTTGTAGTATTTTGTATTTATAAAAACTTTAGGGAGGATTTATGATGAGAAAGAAAATTTTGTTGCCTTTGTGTGCTGCTTTATGTCTGGCTGGAGCAGCTACCGCTTCTGCCGGATCAACTGCATCTGGAAACGATCTGCAAACCCAGTACGATGATCTGTTAGAAAAATACAACACGTTGCAGGCCGAGTATGATGAATTATTAGAAAAGTATAATGCGTTGTCTGGAGAAAGTTCGGGAGGCTTTGAACTATCCACTGGAACTTACGTTGTAGGTGAAGATATCCAAGCTGGAAAATATGATATCTCCGTGTTGGATGGTTTTGGAACGATTAAGATCTGGGAAAGCTTAGATGATTATAATAACGGCGGTTTTAGAAAAGAAAATTATTATCTTTCTGCCAGTGATGGTGACACTGTATCAAATGCGCGGCTGTATGATGGCTATTGTGTAGTTGTTGATAGTGGACTTGATATCTTTTTAACTGATAAGGACGCTGCACCTCAAAAGGCAGTGCAAGAGTCTCAGATGGAAGAGCCTGCATCCAGTGATGCTATCACACTCTCGGCTGGATATTATACAATCGGTAATGATATCCCCGAAGGGGAATACAATTTGAATGCCGTACATGGTAATGGGGCTGTATCCATATCAAATGCCGTAGGTGATATCAATACATACTTGATGGCCGAAGAAAAATCTAATCTTCACAAAACTTTGCCAGGTAGCTATAAAGTCTCACTGGACGAGATCCAACTTACAAAAGGCTACTCTCTGATTATCGCCGATTCCTTGATTGTGGAGTTTACAGCTCAGTAACGCAAAAGCCCCCCTGCATTTCTGCAAGGGGCTTTTTATCTTTAAAATACTTATTTTGCAAGTTTTGTGGCGAATTGATTGATGAAGACTGTGTAGTATGCCCTAAATGTAGCAAGCAGGTCGAAGATTTGAAAGGAAAGTCTGATGATCGAAACATCATAATCAACAACAATAATAACAATAGCAGCTCAAGCAGTGCTTCCGCTGCTGCCGCTACATTTGCGAGTGGTGGAGGTTCATACATCCCAAGTGTCAGCTCTAAAAGTTGGCTAGTTACTTTGTTGTTATGCTTGTTTCTCGGAATCTTCGGAGTCCATCGCTTTTATGTTGGAAAAATTGGCACTGGCATCCTAATGATTCTTTTGTGTGCAACTGGAATAAGCGAGGTATGGTGCTTAATTGATTTTATCTGCATCCTATTAAAGCGATTCAAAGATAAGCAAGGATTGCCTATCAAAAAATAATTTTCGTAGAAATTAGCCTCGACACAATTTGTGTCGAGGCTTTCTTCTTTTGTACGCTATGTATTTTTTCTTTTGCATGAGCATATTTTATCATATAGAGTCGACTTTCACAATCAAAATTCCTCGCAAAATTCGACATGCGTTGACAATTTTCTTCTAATCATCTATGATACAAAAAAAAACAAAGGAGGTATCTTATGGAACTAAACAGAACCGGCAGATATGTAATGTATCTGCGTAAGTCCCGAAAGGACGATGAATACGGTGCTGCATCCAATGAAGACGTACTCGCGCGGCATGAACTACTGCTACGCGATACTGCCAAGCGAAACAAGATCATTGTCTCCGCGATCTACCGCGAAGTCCGATCTGGTGACAGCATTTCAGCCAGGCCAATGATGCAGCAGTTACTCTCTGAGCTCGCTGATGGTCGATGGGACGGCGTACTGGTTGTTGAGATTGAGCGATTGGCTCGCGGTGACACAATTGACCAGGGCATCGTTGCGCGAGCTTTTCAGGACTCTGGTGCGATGATCATCACACCAATTAAAATCTATGACCCAAACGATGAATACGATGAGGAATATTTTGAGTTTGGACTTTTCATGAGCCGTCGCGAATACAAGACGATCAAACGACGTATGCAGCGCGGCCGTGTGGCAGCTTCAAAGGAAGGCAAATTTTGCGGAAACAAAACACCTTATGGATACAAAAGAGAAAAGATCTCAGGTGAAAGCGGCTTCCAGCTCGTTCCTGATCCGGAAGAGGCCGAAGTGATCCGGAAGATCTATGACTGGTATGTGAACGGTATTCCTCAGCCAAGCGGCAGCCGTACTATGGCTGGTATGGCTGCGATTGCACATCAGCTCACTGCCGAAGGATATGCGCCACGATTCACCAGCGTCTGGAGCCACAACACCGTGTCCGATCTCTTAAAGAATCCAGTGTACATTGGAAAGATCACATGGGGAAAGAATAAAGCGATTGATTGCCTGCAAGAAGATGGAACGCTTCGCTTTCGTGATCACAGGCAGTCATCGGCGAATATTTTTGATGGACGCCATGAGCCGCTGATCACAGAAGATCTGTATTTTGCCGCTCAGCGCAGACGTCACAGCAGCCCACATTCACACACGCACTATGTTGCAGACTGTAGCAATGCCCTAACCGGGCTTATCAGATGTAAATACTGTGGACGCAACCTCTTCTATCGAAAGGCCAGCGCCAGAAGCCCCAAGGACATCATGCTGTGTGGCAACCACGAATGCCTTAACATTGGTTGCTTTTACGATGTCCTTGAAGCGCGAATCATCGATGCAATTCGCATGTACGCTGATCAAAATTCCAAGCCTGTGAAAAAGCCTAAGCACGATGGCTCTTTGCAAACATCCATTAACAGAATCCAAAAAGAATTGGATGCCTCTGCTACACAGCTTGACCGCATCTACACAGCTTATGAGCGCGGTGTCTATGCAGATGATGTCTTTCTGGAGCGTTCTTCCTCCGTGAAGAAAAAGATCTCTGATCTGCAGCGTACACTCAAAGATCTGCAAGATCAGGAAGCAAAGCAAAAACAGGCAGATCAGGAACAGGTTGAGATGATTCCGAAGATGCGGCATCTGGTTGAGACCTACTGGACGCTTAGTACGCCTTCTGATCGCAATGCAGCCTTGAAAGAGGTCATTGATCATATCGAGTATGAGAAACACAAGAAAAGTCCAAAAGGCGGCCCTTTTGATAACTTCTCTCTTGTGATCTATCCTCGTCTTTTTTCTTCGCCTTTTTACTTCAATAACTGACGCTTATATGAACTTGCCCATATCGAAATCGTCTGCGCGATTATCTATCAGCTGACAAAAAATC
>OGCN01001518.1_pt1 | contig 29900 bp, 23 predicted proteins | sample 1570181 | NCBI WGS metagenome assembly OGCN01 (sample SAMEA4370584, study PRJEB24528) | human gut metagenome | reverse complement strand
GCAGCACGATCTTGACAAAGGTGCGTGCCTCGCTGGCACCGTCGATGCGGGCTGCTTCCAGCATTTCGGTGGGGATGCCCTCACTGAACTGCTTCATCAGGAAGACGCCGAAGGGCCAGCCGACGATGGGGAAGATGACCGCCCAGATGGTGTTGTACAGATTCAGGGAACTCATCTCACGCAGCAGGGGGATCAGGATGACCTGCTTGGGCAGGGCCATTGCACACACGATCAGGGTGAACAGCAGCTTGCGGCCCACGAAGCGCTTCTTGGCCAGCGCATAACCGGCCATGGCGGCGGTGATGCAGGTCAGGATCATGGAGGTGACGGCCATGAACACGGTGTTGATCATCCAGCGGATCGCTGCCGGGGCAGTGGGGCCGACGGAGAAGTAGAGGGGCTCCCCATCTGCGCTGAACTGGGCGCTGAAGGGGACGGCCAACTGCCACAGCGGAGCACTCTTGCCCGAAAACAGCTTCTGATAGTTGGTCAGGACCCATTCATGGGGCCACCATTCGGGGGTGGTGGAGTTGATGGCAGCGCCGGTCTTGAAGGAGCCGGTGATGATCCAGTACAGCGGGAAGGCGAACAGCACAGCCACGATGCTGATCAGGATCAGCGTCAGGATGGTGTAGGCGCTGGCCTTCTTGAGTTTGCTGGGGTGCCGCTTCAACGGCTTTTGTTTTTTTGCGGTTGCACTCATTGTTTGGCACCTCCTTAATTATCCTGATTGCCCAGCTTGAACTGAACAGCCGACAGGATGGCGATGATGATCGCCAGCACAACACCCATTGCGTTGCCGTAGCCGTAGCGGTACAGCTTGAACGCCGTGTAGTAGATATAGTACATGATGGTGTCGGTGCTGTGGTTGGGGCCGCCGGAAGTCAGCAGCTGGATCAGTGCGAAGCACTGGAAGGAGTTGATGGTGGTGATGACCAGAATGTACAGGGTGGTGGGCATGATGGCGGGCCACTTGATCTTCCAGAATGCTTGGAAATCGTTGGCACCGTCCACTTCGGCGGCCTCCACGATGGACTGGTCTACGTTGCCCAGTGCGGAAACATACAGGACGATGGGCTGGCCGACGGAAGTGGTCAGCAGGATGAGGATGATGCAGCCCAGTGCGAACCGCTCATCGCCCAGCCAGTTGATGTTCTTATCGAGCAGGCCGAGGCTCTTGCCCAGATAGTTGAAGATGCCGTAGTAGTTGTTGTACATCCACTTCCAGACGACGGTAACGGCGACGGAACCGGTGACAACGGGGAGGTAGAACACGCAGCGGAACAGGCTTGTGGTCCACTCCGGCAGATCGACGATGGCCGAGCTGACCCACAGCGAGAACGCGCAGGTGACAGGCACAGACACAACGACGATGATGAAGGTGTTCTTCAATGCGCCGATGAAGATGGGATCGGCGAACAGTTCTTTATAGTTTGCAAGGCCGACGAAGATGTCGGCGCGGTTCATGGTGGAATCGAAGAAGCTGGTCACCACGCAGAGGACCATGGGGTAGATGACGAACCCCACGAAGAAGATCAGGCTGGGCAGAAGGAAGATGTAGGAGGCGATGGTCTCCTGCCGGACCAGTGCGCGGCTGCGCTTCGGCTCCTTGATTTTTGCAGTCTTTGCAGCCAAGAAAATCACCAAACCTTTCGTTTTGCTCGGCTCCCGACGGATTTACTACAAAAAACTGCCCCTCCCTCGCCGGGATTTTCGAGGAAGGGGCAAGGTTTATAACGGAAGTACTATCAGGATGCGTTCGGCAGCTTAGGCCTCAGCGGCTGCGTTTGCATTCTCGACGAAGGTCGCGACAGCGGTCTCAACGGGCTCGCCGGTGCCAACGCGCTGCAGCATGTTCCACCACTCGGTACGAGCCGTTGCCCAGCCCGGAGTGATCTGATAGTAATCGCCCAGATAGGACATGAACTTGGTGTACTCGCTCATGATGTCGTTGCCGGCGTAGATGTCGCCAACGCTCTCACGGACGGGGAAGTAGGTGGAAGCCAGAACGCTTGCGCCCACCTGATCGGGATCCGCAGCGATGAAGTCGATGAAGGTCTTGGCTGCTTCGATCTTGGCCTCGTCGCCGTTATCAAAGATGCCGAAGCCCCAGATGCCGCCGCACAGCTTCGGGTCGCCGCTTTCGGTGGGGAAAGCCATGGGGAAGATCTCGTCGCCGCTGTTGGTCAGGCCGGCGTCGTTGTTGTCGGTGTTCAGCTGCTGTGCGATGTTCCAGCAGAATGCCATCTGCAGGGTGCCGTTGCGGAACAGGGTGATCTCCTCGCCGCCGTTGATGGAAGCATCGAAGTTGATGCCCTTTGCATCGTACAGGGTCTGAATGGCCTTGATGTTTTCGGGAGAGTCGGCGGTGTACTTGGTGTGTGCTGCATCGGTGAAGGTGCCGCCGTACATATTATTGATGATGGCGCGGGTGCCCTGATCGCCGCCCTGACCGCTGCAGTAGATGGCTGCCACATTCTCGTAACCGCCGTTGTACAGCGCGTCAACGGTCTTCAGGAAGCCGTCGGTGCTCCAAGTGTGCTTGTCGGTATCGATGTACTGATCTGCGCCGACTTCCTTGACCTTGGTCATGTTGACGGCCATGCAGTGTGCAGTCATGCACAGGGGATACTCGTAGTAGTTGCCAGCGTCATCCTTGCAGGCAGACTCGACGGATGCGTAGATGTCCTTCTTGGCATCGTCGGTCCACAGATCGTTCAGGGGAGCCATGACGCCCTTCTTGCCCCAGTTGGCGACCAGACGCTCAGGACCTTCCATGACCAAGTCGGGTGCGCTGCCGCCCTCGATGGCGGTGTTCACCTGATCGTCGCCGTTGGTGTAGTCCAGATACTCGACGGTGACCTTGATGTCGGGGTACTTTGCGTTGAAGCTGGAGATCAGCTCCTGCACGGTCTCATCCTTGCCCCAGCCACCGATGGGGTATGTCCACAGCTTGATGCTCGCACCGGCAGAACCTGCGGCGGAAGCGGCTGCGGAGGAAGCGGCAGTGGAAGAAGCTGCCGTGCTGGTGGAAGCGGAGGAACCGCCGCATGCGGCCAGAGCACCGGCTGCGCCGAGGATGCCGGCGGCCTTCAGGAAGGAGCGGCGAGAGATACGGTTTTTCATAACGAATTCTCCTTGCATATCATCAAATGTGTTGCGGCTTATCGTGCCAAGCCACAGTTGTTGGCCTTATTATAGAAAATTCTTTTCATTTTGTCTATCTGCACAATGCACAACTTTGAAAAAGTTTTCTTGTTCATATCCACCAAATCGAGCAGATTATGCGATAATTTCCACAAAAACGGTGGTATTTTTGGTGATTGTATCTATTTTGTAACTATTTTGAAAAGGAGGCGTTTTTGAATGCTGAAAATTGTTTTCGCGTCAGGAAAGGCTGAAAATGGACAATTTTGAAAAGAATTTTCCTAAATGAGTCATACTTTTCAAGGAAAATTGGATGCTCTGCACAGAAAACCGGAGGAATTTTGTGATAAAAGCGCCTCTTGTCAAGAGGGAAAGATTCTTTTATACTTTCCTATGAGAAAGAGCAAATCCCGATGATGGAGTCGGCTGGCTGCGGGCACCGGGTCGGGCAAGGAGTAGGAGAAGAACACATGTCTACGAATTTCTGGGAGCTGCTGCACCAACGGCAGGACGAACTGACCAAATCCGGGCGGATGGTGGCCGATTATCTGATCCACCACGCCGACGAAGCGCAGTACCTTTCGATCTCCTCGCTGGCGCGGGCCTGCAATGTGGCGGAAGCTACCGTGTTCCGCTTCTGCCGGGCGCTGGGGTTCGAGGGGTATCACGAGATGCGCATCGCGCTGGCACAGGCCAATGTGACCGCTTCGCTCATCAACCAGTCGGAGCCGGAGCCGGGCACGACCACGGACAAGCTCTGCGAACACGCAAGCGCGCTGTTCATCACCGCCATCAACGGCACCCAGAACGCCCTTTCGCCGGATGCGGTGGATCAGGCGGTGGATCTGCTGCGTGCCGCCAAGCAGGTATTCTGCCTAGGGCAGGGCGGCAGTATGCTGCTGGCCAACGACATCTGCGCCCGTTTTTCCAGCCTGTCCAATAAGTTCCGCACCGCAGGGGACAGCCACCTGCAGCTACTCTCCGCCAGCCTGATGACCGAGGAGGACGTGGTGCTCTTTGTCTCCTATTCGGGTGCGACCCGCGATATGATGGAGACCCTGCGCACCGCCAAGGCGTCGGGGGCCAAGATCATCCTGCTGACCCACTACGAGGACTCGCCCGGCGCAGCGCTGGCCGATGTGGTCCTGCTCTGCGGCGCACAGGAAAGCCCGCTGGACTCCGGCAGCATCCCTATCAAAGTGGCGGTGCTCTACGTGGCCGAAGTGCTGCTGCTCCGCTATATGCTCGACGACCCCCAGCGGACCACCGACGCACAGGACCGCACCAGCGAAGCCGTTGCCATCAAGCTGCTATAAATCATGCCGATTTTCACAGCCTCTCCCGGAGAAATGGGAGGGGCTGTACTATTCCGCCGTGCCGCCGAATACACTGCTTCTGAGAACGCAGACGCGGACAGGAGGAGACCATTTTGGAGAAACAGGAACGATTGGAAGCCACGGTCTGCCGCGAGATCGGTGCCCGCACCGGCGGCGAGATCTTGATCGGCGTGGTGGGCCCGGTGCGCACCGGCAAAAGCACCCTCATCAAGCAATTCATGGAGCAGCTGGTGCTGCCCGCCATTGAAAACGACGACGCCCGCCTCCGCGCACGGGACGAACTGCCCCAGTCGGCTGCGGGCCGCACCATTATGACCACCGAGCCGAAATTTATCCCGGAGAACGCGGTCCCGCTGCAATTGGAGGGCGGGGGAGAGTGCCGCATCCGTCTCATCGACTGCGTGGGCTATATGGTGGATGGAGCTATGGGCCACGAGGAAAACGAGAAGCCCCGGATGGTCAAAAGCCCGTGGTTCGACGAGGAGATCCCCTTTGACCTTGCCGCCGAGACCGGCACCCGCAAAGTCATCCGGGACCACTCCACCATCGGCATCGTCGTCACCACCGACGGAACCATCAGCGAGATCCCGCGGGAAAATTACCTTCCCGCCGAACAGCGGGTGGTGGAGGAGCTGGAAGCGCTGGGCAAACCTTTCGTCATCCTGCTCAACAGCACCCACCCCGACGCCCCGGAGACACAGGCGCTGGCCGCTCAGTTGGAACAGAGCTACGGGCGCAGTGTCCTCCCCGTGAGCTGCATCGACCTTGACCGGGCCGCCCTGCACGAGATCCTGCGCCGGGTGCTCTACGAATTCCCGGTGCGGGAGCTGGATTTCGCCATCCCCCGCTGGGTAACGATGCTGGACAGCGGCCACTGGCTGCAAACGGAAATTTATACCGCTGCCATGGAGTTTTCAGAGCAGATCGCCCGGATGAAGGACGTCCCGGCCCAAAACAGCGCCGGGGCCCTTGCCAGCGATTCGGTGGAGCGCTCTGCCCTCAGCGGGATGAACCTTTCCGAGGGCGTGGTGCGGGTAACGGTGCTGCTCAAACCGGATGTGTTCTACCGCGTCCTCAGTGAGCAGACCGGCCTTGCCATCGGCGACGAAGCGGGCCTGATGCCCTGCATCATCGAGCTGGCCAAGGCCAAGCGCGAATACGAGAAGATCCGCAGCGCCTTGGAGCAGGTGGAAGCCACCGGCTACGGCATCGTGATGCCCACCATCGACGAACTCTCGCTGGAAGAGCCGGAGATTATCCGGCAGGGCGGGCGGTACGGCGTCCGGCTGGAAGCCAGCGCTCCTTCCATCCATATGCTCAAAGCCGTCATCCACACCGAGATCAACCCCATCGTCGGCACCGAAAAGCAGAGCGAAGACCTTGTGCAGAGCCTTCTCGGCGACTTCGAGTCCGACCCGGAGCGGCTGTGGGAGTCGAACATCTTCGGCAAAAGCCTGCATGAGCTCGTCAACGAGGGGCTGCAGAACAAGCTCCTGCATATGCCGCAGGAGGCGCGGGGCCGCTTGCAGGATACGCTGGAAAAGGTCATCAACGACGGGTGCAGCGGGCTTATCTGCATCCTGCTGTAATCGAAAAAATCCTCTGGAATGGCGTCTGTCGTTCCAGAGGATTTTTTATGCGTGATCATATTTGAGGCACTCCGCAAAACCGTCCAGCGTGGAACGGAAGCGGATGCCCTGCGCGGCGGCTTTGCTGCCGTCCATCAGCAGGTCGCGGTGCCAGTCGGCGGGTTCGAGCTTCACCGTGATGCCCATCCGCTCGGCAAACTGCTTCGCCGTTTCGGCCATGTTGGCATCGTTTCCGCTGCCGAAGTTGTACACCCCGCCGGGCAGGGCGAGAGCGGAACGCAGGTTTTCGATGACCTCCCGCACAAAGCTTACCCCGCGCCAGTCGTTTCGGCTGAACTGCACAAGGGTGCCGTCCTGCGCAGCCCGCAGCAGGTTCAGCGGCAGATTGCCCCGGATGGGCAGGTCATTTCCCGGAAAATCGTACATCCACGGCACCCGCAGCAAAACGGCATCGGGCAGAAGTTCCAGTGCCCGCTGCTCGGCTTCCAGCTTGTGCTGCCCGTAGACGTTGGCCGGGGAGAGCGGAAGCGTTTCCGCCAGCGGCCCGTCCTGTGTGACTCCGGCATAGACCTGATCGGAGCTGAACGCCACGAGCTTTGCCCCGGCCGCCCTCGCGGCCTTTGCCATCCAGCAGGGCAGTTCCACGTTGGCCCGGCGGCTTTCCTCCGGGTGCCGCTGGCAGTAGCCGGTGTCGGAGAGGGCGGCAAGATGCAAGATGACATCCGGCTGCACCTGTGCGGCGAACCGGATCACCTCTTCCTCCGTGGCAGCGGCCAGAAAGCCGCGGGGGAAGATCGTCAGCTCCGCTTGCCCGCGCCAGAGGTGCATCACGCGGGCCCCGACAAAGCCGCCCGCACCGGAAACAAGAATTTTCTGCATCATCATCCCTCAGTGCACCAAAAACAGCTCGATAACGAAGACCACGGCGCAGCACGCCACCGAAACTTGGAACAGGCTGGCCCCGCACCATGCGGCTGCAATGCCGACCACCAATGCCACCGCACCGGCCACCGGGTTCTGGGTGGCGTTGACGATGGCCGGGAAGGTCATCACGGCCAAGGTTACATAGGGCACGTAGTACAAAAACGACTGGATGAACTGGTTCTTGATGGGTCTGCGGATCAAAGTCAGCGGCAGCACCCGGATGGCGTAAGAAACGGCGGCCATCACGGCAATGTAGATCCAATTGTTGTAGGTCATTGTGCGGCCTCCTCTGCATCATTTTTCACGGGGAACAGGAGCGCCGCCCCGCAGGAGATCAGCACCGTCAGCAGGATGGTGCGGGTGCCGTCGGAGAGAGACGCGATCCCCGGCAGGTAATTGCATGCGAAGCTGAGAGCAAAGCTCAGCACTACCAGCGCCGCCACGACCTTATTCTTCCGGGCCGGGGGAATGATGATGGCGAGGAACATGCCATAGAGCGCCACGCTCAGCGCACTGACGGCCCGCAGGGGCAGCAGGTTGCCCGCCACGATGCCCAGCGCCGTGCCCATGGCCCATGCAGGGGCAGCCAGTGTGATGGCGCCATAGGTGTAGAACGGGTTCAGGCAGCCCGGCCGGGCGATGGTGATGCCGAACAGCTCATCGGTGACATCGTAGCCGATGATGAGCCGATGGAAAAAGGGCGTGCCGGGGGCAAACCGCTGGGCCAGTGCGCAGCTCATCAGCAGATACCGCGCGTTGGCGATCAGTGTGATGATGGCCACTTCCACATAGGTGGCCCCGGCGGCGATCAGCGAAAATGCGGCGTACTCGCCGGCAGAAGCGTTGTTGAACAAGCTGGCAATAAAACCTTGGATGGGGGTCAGGCCAGCGCTGCGGGCCGCAATGCCCAGCGAAAATGAGACGGCGAAATAGCCCAGCGCGATGGGCACGCCGTCCCGCATCCCCTCGCAGAACACCTTCCGGCTGAATGCGTAGGGTCTGGTTGCAGTTTCCATTGAGTTTCAAACTCCTTTCCTACTTCAAGACACAGAAATGATTATAGCACATCCGCCACGGAATGACAAAAGAAAATCCCTCAGGTTTCAAGACGAAATCTGAGGGATTTTCACAGAGAAGGAAGTGCGGAATTAGTCTACCACATCTTCAAACTGGCTGTTGTAGAGGTCGGCGTAGAAGCCGCCGGCTTCCAGCAGCTGATCGTGGGTGCCCTGCTCCACGATGTCGCCGTCCCGCATCACGAGGATGAGGTCGGCGTCCTTGATGGTGGACAGGCGGTGGGCGATGATGAAGCTGGTGCGGCCGCGCATCAGGTTGTCCATGGCGGTCTGAATGCGCTGCTCGGTGCGGGTGTCCACGCTGCTGGTGGCTTCGTCGAGGATCAGGATGCGGTTGTCGGCCAGAATGGCGCGGGCGATGGTCAGCAGCTGCTTCTGGCCTTGGCTGACGTTGGAGGCGTCCTCATTCAGCTCCATCTGGTAGCCGCCGGGCAGGGTGCGGATGAAGTGGTCGGCGTTGGCGGCCTTGGCGGCGGCAATGACCTCTTCATCGGTGGCGTCGAGGCGGCCATACCGGATGTTCTCCATGATGGTGCCCTTGAACAGCCACGTATCCTGAAGCACCATGCCGAAGCCTTCGCGCAGGGCGCTGCGGTCAAAATCGCGGATGTCGTGGCCGTTCAGGGTGATAGAGCCGGAATCCACGTCGTAGAAGCGCATCAGCAGCTTGACCATGGTGGTCTTGCCTGCGCCGGTGGGGCCGACGATGGCGACCTTTTCGCCGGGGTTGACGGTGCAGCTGAAATCGTGGATGATGGTCTTTTCGGGCACATAGCCGAACTTGACGTGGTCGAAGGTGACCTGACCATCGATGCTGGCGGGGTCTGCCCGGCGGGCCGGGTCGGCGAGCTGGTCTTCTTCGGGCTCGTTCAGGAACTCGAAGACGCGCTCAGCGGCAGCGGCCATGCTCTGCAGCATGTTGGACACCTGCGCGAGCTGCTGGATGGGCTGGGTGAAGTTCTTGACATACTGGATGAAAGCCTGAATGTCGCCGATGGTGATGGTGCCGTTGGCAGCAAAAATGCTGCCGACGATGGCCACGGCCACATAGCCGAGGTTGCCCACAAAGTTCATGATGGGCTGCATCAGGCCGGAGAGGAACTGGCTCTTCCAAGCGGATTCAAAGAGCTTATCGTTGGCGGCGTTGAAATCGGCCAGCACACGGGCTTCCCGGTTGAACGCCTTGATGACGTTGTGGCCGGAGTAGACCTCCTCCACCTGACCATTCACGACGCCCAAGGTGGCCTGCTGGGCCTTGAAGTACTTCTGGCTGAACTTGACCACCAGCATCACCAGCGCCAGCGAAACAGGCAGGATGAGCAGCGCAATCAGGGTCATCTTGGGGCTGATGGACAGCATCATGATGAGCACGCCGATCATGGTCGTCACGCTGGTGATGAGCTGGGTGATGCTCTGGTTCAGACTCTGGCCGAGGGTGTCCACATCGTTGGTGATGCGGGAGAGCACCTCGCCGACGGTCCGCTTTTCAAAGTAGGCGAGGGGGAGGCGGTTGATCTTTTCGCTGATCTGGCGGCGGAAGTCGTAGCAGACTTTCTGGGAAAGGCCGGTCATCAGCCAGCCCTGAATGAAGCTGAACGCTGCCGAGCAGAGGTACATCGCCAGCAGGATCAGCAAGATCTTGCCGATATAGCCGAAGTCGATGCCGCCAATGCCGCGCAGCTTCGCGATCCAGCCGGTCGCAAGGGCCGTGGTGGCCTTGGCGAGGATCTTCGGGCCGGCAATGTTGAAGACGGTGGAGAGGATGGCGAAGACGATGACGACGATGAGGGAGATCTTATAGGTGCTCATGGCCTTGACCAACTGGAGCAGCGTGCCCCTGAAGTCCTTGGCACGCTCGGTGGTCTGGCGTCCGGGTCTTGGCATATCAATCCCCCTCCTTTCCGTTGTTCAGGTCTTTGAGGTTGAGCTCTTTCTGGCTCAGCTGGCTGCGGGCGATCTCCTGATATTCGGGACAGGAGGCCATCAGCTGTGCATGGGTGCCCACGCCGACGAGACGGCCCTCGTCGAGAACGAGGATCTGGTTGGCGTGGAGCACGGTGGAGATGCGCTGTGCCACGATGATGACGGTGGCGTTGTCGGTCTGGGCTTTCAGCGCACGGCGCAGGGTGACGTCGGTCTTGTAGTCCAGCGCCGAGAAGCTGTCGTCAAACAGATAGATGCGGGGATCCTTCGCGATGGCACGCGCAATGGAAAGCCGCTGCTTCTGGCCGCCGGAAACGTTGGAGCCGCCCTGCGCAATGGGGCTGGCGTAGCCGTCGGGCTTGGTGCTGATGAACTCCTCCGCCTGTGCGATGGAGGCGGCCTTCTTCATGTCGGCGTCGGTGATCTGCTCACCGCCGAATTTCAGGTTGCTCTCGATGGTGCCGCTGAACAGCACACCCTTCTGGGGCACATAGCCCAGCAGACTGTGGAGCGTTTCCTGCGGCATGTCGCGGACATCGATGCCGTCTACGGTCACTCTGCCGCCGGTGGTATCATAGAAGCGGGGGATGAGGTTGAGCAGGGTGGATTTGCCGCAGCCGGTGGAGCCGATGATGGCGGTGGTCTGGCCCGGCTGGGCGGTGAAGCTGATGTGCTCCAGCGCGTCGCTGTCGGCGCCGGGGAAGCGGAAGCTCACGTCCTCGAACTTGACGACGCCCTTCCAGCCTTTGCGCTCCAGCGCGGGCTTGGCCGTGGCTTCGTCGGGGTCGTGGATGGAAGCGGTGGTGCGGCAGACTTCGTCGATGCGGTCTGCAGCGACACCGGCGCGGGGCAGCATCACGGCCACCATGGCCAGCATCAGGAAGGACATGACGATCTGCATCGTGTAGGTGATGAAGGCGATCATCTCGCCCACCTGCATATTGCCCGCATCGATGGCCTTGCCGCCGAACCAGACGATGAGCAGACTGGTGCCGTTCATAATGAGGGTCATAAAGGGCATCATGGCGACCATGGCGCGGTTGGTGAACAACTGGGTGCCCATCAGCTCGCGGCTGGCCTTGTCGAAGCGCTCTTCCTCAAATTTTTCGCGGCTGAACGCGCGCACCGGCATCACGCCGGTCAGGATCTCGCGGCTGACGAGGTTCAGCTTATCCACCAAGGTCTGCATGATCTTAAACTTCGGCATGGCGAAATTCATCAAAAAGGCGATGAGGGTGAGCAGCAGCACCACATCCAGCACGATGATCCATGCAAGGCCGGTGTTGCCCTGCACCACATGGAAGATGCCGCCCATGCCCAGAATGGGCGCGTAGGCCACCATCCGCAGCAGGATGACGCAGACGAACTGCACCTGCTGGATGTCGTTGGTGGTGCGGGTGATGAGGGAAGCGGTGGAGAAATTCTCGATCTCCGCGTTGGAGAAGTGGATGACCGAGGAAAAGGTCTCCCGGCGCAGGTCGCGGCCGATGGCGGCGGAAACGCGGGAGGCGATGAGGCCCACCAGAATGGCCACGGCCACCATCAGCAGGGTCAGGCCCAGCATCTGCCCGCCCACCCGGAAGAGGTACTGCATCTGGACGTCATGGGCGACGCCCTGCGCTTCGTACTCCAAGCTGACGAGGAGGGTGGCCTGACTGGCCATGCTGGAAAGGGTGGTCTCGTCCATCTGCGCCAGTGCACCGGCCAACTGCTGCTGGATCATCTCGCGGGAGAAGCCCGGCATCTGGGCCATGGCGGCAAACTGGGCGCACACGGCGTCGAGGTCGTCAGCAGTGGGGGCGACGGTCTCCGTTTCGTCGGTGCTCTCTGCCGTAGGAGAAGCGGCGCTGCTGGCGGCTTCTTCCCCGGATGAAGCCGACGGATACTCCGAAAGCGGGGTCAGGCTCTGCGCGGGCATCCCGGTGCCGTTGGCGGTTTGGGAAGCCGCCATATACAGTACGATGTCCGGCACAGTCACGGCCTCTTCGAGGGCGGCGCGTTCGTCGGCGGTCAGGTCACGGCGCAGTTTTAAAACGCCGTCGTCCTGAACGTAATACTCGTAGGCGTTCTCAAACGCAGCGGCGTCCTCCTCACGCATCAGAAGCGAGAGGGCGTCCAGCGTGGAGGAGCGCAGGGTCTGGGGCAGGGGGCTTTCAATGCCGCCCTGCTGGATGCCGGTGTCCACGATCTTGCTCGTGTAGTCCGGCAGGGAAAGGTCGCAGTACGCCTGTACGATCAGCAAGGCTGCCACGACAAGACAGGCGGCCCAGTGGCGGGCCAACTGCTTGAAGATCTTACCCATCTTGGTTGTCTCCCTTCAAAATTGATTGTTGTTCCGCGTTTTCTGCGGTCACAGCGTCCAACAGAGCATCTTTCAGCTCGTGGAACTGGACACGCTGCTGGGGCGTCAGATGCTGCATCACCCCGGCAAAATAGTTGTTCAGGGCGGTCTCGCACTGGCGGCTGGCAGCAAGGCCCTTTTCGGTGGCCCGCACCAGCGTTTTCCGGCGGTCGTCCGGGTCGGTGATGCGCTCAATGAGCCCATCCTGCTCCAACTGGCGCAGTGCGCGTGAAACAGCGGGCATCGGCTGCCGGATGGCGGCGGCTAGATCGGAAACATAGATGCTTCCATCTTTTCCGTGCTGTTCAATGTTCGCCAGAACGCCTTCCAGCATCATGAAATGACATCTGGGGCACTCTTTCAGCGATGCCTTCATCCCGCGCTTGGCTTCGCAGCTCAGCTGGTGGAGATAGTGGAACAGCCCGAACAGCTCCGGAGCATTTTCCTTCGGCATGGGGAACCTCCTCGTTTGTTGTCTGCTGCAAATACTTAACACATGATAACTATTTGCGTGCGATAATAATATACCCGCCTGCACCGGAATGCAAGCGGGTAAAGATGAACTTTTTGAAAACTCTGAAAAAACGACGTTCTAAAGGGAAAATGGTCACTCGTGGAGTGCGCGCTCTTCTTCCAAGGTGTCCTGCTTGCCGCGGATGCGCCCCAGCCCGTAGGCAAGGAGGGTGGCGCAAAGAAGGTTCATCCACGAAAAGGAAGCCCCGTTGAAGGTGTTGCAGATGCCGATGACAAGGTTGGCAAGGCAGAGAAGTTTCACATCCTTCCCGATTTTATTCAAATGAGCGATGCGGGAATCCATATCCGAAAACATATCAAAGGGGCCCTGTTCAGCGGAGCGGCGGAAGTAGCCCCAGCGGAAGCAGCGGCCAACGGATTCGGCCCCAAGCTCCTCCATGAAATTTTCAAAATCAGAAGAGTTGTCCAGTGTTTCTACCCGGATGATGTATTCGCCCGGTTCGGTCTTTTCGAAAACATAGGTGCAGAAGCTGGCTTTTTTCAAAGCCCAGCCTTCCTGCGCCATCTCGTTGAGCCAGCGTTCTTCTTTTTCAAATTCCCAGATCCAGAATACCTTGTGGAGTTTCTTTGTCTCGCTCACGCTTATTCCTCCTGTAAAATGTTGCGGCCATTGGTTACCAGCTCTTCCAGCCGGGCCAACTCTCGCTTGAGTGCCTCGAACCCGGAAGGGGTCAGCTGATATTCTTTTTTCCGGCTCCCGCTTTCCATGGGCAGGGGAGAAATCCAGCCTTTTTCGCACAGTGCGTTCAAAGCACCGTACAAGGTCCCGGCGGCCAGCCGCACGCGCCCTCCGGAGAGCTGTTCGGTTTGCTGCATGATGCCGTAACCGTGTTGTGGGTGGTAGAGGGAAAGCAGGATGTAATAAGTGGATTCCGTCAGAGCTAAATTTTCCATTGTATCGCCTCGCTTTGTATCGATACACGATATACCGTAATTGCATTATATCGTGCGTCGATATATCTGTCAAGGGGAGAAAACAAAAAAGCTCTCCCAAACGGGAGAGCAAATGCAGAGCGCTGACAGCTCCGGGAGATCAGCCCTTGAATAGCTTATTGTCCACCCAGATGCAGACGCAGGCACCGAGGATGGAGATGACAAAGGAACTGAAGGACCCGGTGGCGTGGATGCCGACTATGCCGAACAGAAACTCGCCCACGAAGCTGCCCAGCACCCCCAGAACGGCGTTGCGGGCAAACGATGTCTCGGTGCCCATAAAGCGGCCTGCGATGTACCCGGCCAGTGCGCCCACCAGTACGCCGATGACCAGCGAGACCAGCAGCCCCACAAGGGAGAACAGGCCCATCAGACAGCCGACGAAAGCGCAGATGAGCGCGATGACGATCAGAATCGAGAGTGTGATCATAAGGAGACCTCCTTGGTTTGTGCCGCCTTTTGCTCCGCCGCATACCGGCAGATATCGTTCAGGCAGCAGTTTTTACATTCGGGTCTGCGGGCGTTGCAGACAGCCCGGCCGTGCATGACGAAGCGGTGGCACAGGTCGCTGCCCTCTTCGGGAGGGATGATCTTCCACAGCGCCCTCTCCACCTTCTGCGGCTCCTTGATGCCGTCCACAAGGCCGATCTTATTGCACAGCCGGATGCAGTGAGTGTCGGTGACGATGGCGGGCTTGCCGAACACATCGCCCATGATGAGGTTCGCGCTCTTCCGGCCCACGCCGGGCAGGGCCAGCAGCTCCTCAAAGGTGGTGGGTACCTTGCAGTCGTACTTGTCCCGAAGCACCCGCATACAGGCTGAGATATCCCGCGCCTTGCTGCGCCCAAGGCCGCAGGGCTTGACGATGGCTTCGATGTCCTCCGGTTCGGCGGCGGCCAGTGCGGCTACGTCGGGGTACTTAGCAAACAACTCCTGCACCACGATGTTCACCCGCGCGTCGGTGCACTGGGCGGCCAGCCGCACGCTGACGAGCAGCTGCCATGCGTGGTCGTAATCCAAGGTGCAGCCCGCATCGGGGTATTCATTTTTCAGCCGGTCAATGACCGTGAGCGCCAGCGCCTTTTTGGCGGAAAGATCCTCCGCCGGTGCCGTTTTGCCCATAGGAATCGCCTCATTTCGCAAAAGAGTAGCTTGATAATACCATGTTTCGACGGTTTTGTAAATGAATTTTAAGCTATCTGAGAACCGTTTTCAAAAGAAGCGCTTGTCCTCCGGCAGAAAATGCGATATACTAAAACTAAACAGGAAATTGTCGCAGATGGCAAAAGGAGGAATCCCCGATGAACGAACCGCTGGCGCAGCGCTTGCGCCCCAAAACGCTGGCCGAGGTCTGCGGCCAGCAGCATCTGCTGGCGCCGGGGCGGGTGTTCCGCCGCACCATCGAGAGCGGCCGCATCCCCAACATGATCTTCTACGGCCCCTCCGGCACCGGCAAGACCACCGTGGCCCGCATCATTGCGGAGAACAGCGGCATGACCCTCCACAAGCTCAACGGCACCTCCTGCGGCACCGGCGACATCAAGGCCGTGCTCAAGGACATCGGCACGCTGGCCGGGGCGGGGGGCATCCTGCTCTATCTGGACGAGATCCAGTACCTGAACAAAAAGCAGCAGCAGAGCCTGTTGGAGTGCATCGAGGACGGCAGCGTGACCCTCATCGCCTCCACGACCGAGAACCCTTATTTTTATATCTATAATGCGCTGCTGTCCCGCTGCACGGTGTTCGAGTTCAAATCCCTGTCGGCGGCGGATGTGGAGCGGGGGCTGCACAACGCGCTGGAAAAGCTCTCGGAGGCGGAGGGCGTGCCGGTCACGATGGATGCCGAGGCCTGTTCCTATCTCGCCGAGAGCGCGGGCGGCGACCTGCGCAAGGCGCTGGGCTGCCTCGATTTTGCCGTGACGGCCGCGCCGCAGGAGGCAGAGGGCAAGCATATCACCTTGGAAATGATCGAGCAGGTCACCCGCCGCACTGCTATGCGGTACGATAAAGACGGGGACGATCACTATGACATCGTCTCTGCTTACCAGAAGTCGATGCGCGGCTCCGACCCGGACGCGGCGCTGCACTATCTGGCGCGGCTGCTGGAAGCGGGGGATCTGCCCTCGGCGTGTCGGCGGCTCATGGTCTGCGCGTGTGAGGATGTGGGCCTAGCCTACCCGCAGATCATCCCCATCGTGAAAGCGGCAGTGGATGCGGCCAACATGGTGGGTCTGCCGGAGGCCCGGCTCCCGCTGGCGGATGCCGTCATCCTCGTGGCGACGAGCCCCAAATCCAACAGTGCCCACGACGCCATCAACGCCGCCATCGCGGATGTTCAAGCCGGGCGCACCGGGCCCATCCCGCGCCAGCTCCAGAACAAACATTTTGATGGCGAGGATGCCCTCGTCAAGGGGCAGAACTACAAATATGCCCACGATTACCCGTACCATTGGGTCGAGCAGCAGTATCTGCCCGATGTTTTGAAGGATACTAAATACTACACCTTTGGTGAAAACAAAAACGAACAGGCGGCCCGCGCCTACTGGGCCAAGATCAAAGGAGAAGACAAAGTATAAAAGGAGGAACTTATGCGTTATTCCAAACAGCGGGAGCTGGTTTTGCAGAAGGTGGAGGAACTCTGCGACCACCCCACCGCCGAAGAAATTTTCGATAAAGCGGCCCCGGAGTGCCCCGGCCTGAGCCTTGGCACCGTGTACCGCAACCTGAACAGTCTGGTGGAGGCGGGCAAGGTGCGCCGCGTTTCTATCCCCGGCAAGGCCGACCGGTTCGACCACACCCTGTGCTGGCACAGCCACCTGTACTGCAATGGGTGCGGCAGCGTCGTGGACGCCGATGTGGACGAAAAACAGGTGATGAAACTGGTCCGCAATCAGAAGGGCGTCGTCGAGGACTGCGCCGTGGTTTTGTTCGGCCTGTGCGAGGACTGCGCCCAAAAACAGGCTGAGAAAGCCGTCTGAACCTGAAAATTTCCTCCTTCCTACTTGCCCTTGGAGGCAAAACAGGGTATACTAAAAGGAGCTTTTTGAAAATATCGAACCGAAGGATGGTTTCATCATTGGAGTATATTGCATTTGAACATAACACCGCCGCCGCCGAACTGGTGCGCAGCGCATACGACACCCCGCCGCTGGCCTTCGTCCACAGCTACGGCTGCCAGCAGAACGTCAACGACGGCGAGCGCATCAAGGGCGTGCTGGTGGATATCGGCTACGGCCTGTGCGACAAGCCGGAGGACGCCGACCTCATCCTCTTCAACACCTGCGCCGTGCGTGAGCACGCCGAGCAGCGCGTCTTCGGCAATGTGGGTGCGCTCAAGGGCCTGAAGGAAAAAAAGCCCGGCCTGATGATCGGCCTGTGCGGCTGCATGGCCAACCAGAAGCATGTGGTGGAAAAGCTGCGCCAGAGCTACCCCTACGTCGATCTGGTCTTCGGCGTGGATGGCATCGACACCCTGCCCCAGCTCATTGCCCAGAAGCTGCAAAAGCATAAGCGGGTGCTCATGGAGCCCGCCCAGCGCCCCGTCATCGTGGAGAACATCCCCATCCGGCGCGAGAGCGAGTTCCGCGCGTGGCTGCCCATCATGTACGGCTGCGACAACTTCTGCACCTACTGCATCGTGCCTTATGTCCGCGGCCGCGAAAAGAGCCGCAAGCCCGGCGATATCCTCGCCGAGTTCCGCGGCCTTGTGGAAGCGGGGTATAAGGAGATCACCCTGCTGGGCCAGAACGTCAACAGCTACGGCAAGGGGCTGGAAGAGAAGGTGGACTTCTCCGATCTGCTCAACCTGCTCTGCTCGGTGCCCGGCAATTACCAGATCCGCTTCATGACCAGCCACCCGAAGGACGCCAGCCACAAGCTGATCGACACCATTGCGGCCCAGCCGCATCTGTGCAAGCACCTGCATCTGCCGGTGCAGTGCGGCTCGAACGAGATGCTGCGCCAGATGAACCGCCGCTATACCGTGGAGCAGTACCTCGAACTCATCGAGTACGCCCGCAAGACCGTGCCCGGCATCACCTTCTCCAGCGACATCATCGTCGGCTTCCCCGGTGAGACGGAGGAGGACTTCCAAGGAACCCTCGACCTGATCCGGAAGGTCGGTTACATGCAGCTGTTCACCTTCATCTACTCCAAGCGCACGGGCACCAAGGCGGCAGAAATGCCCGACCCCACCCCCCGCAAGGAGAAGACGGACCGGATGAGCCGGCTGCTCAAGGTTCAGGACGAGATCGCCATGGATCTCGTCAAGGCGCAGGTAGGCCAGACCGTCCGCGTCCTCGTGGAGGGCTACGGCCGCAACGAGGGTACCCTGTCCGGCCGGTTGGACAACAACCTGACCGTGGAGTTCATCGCCGACCCCGGCCTGATGGGCCAGTATGCGCAGGTCCGCCTGACCGGTGCCCGCGCTACCGTCTTGCTGGGCGAACTCGAAGCCTGAGCTTTTCCCGCTGCGGCAGCAAAACCGGCTGCTGCACCTCAAAATAAACGAACATCAAAGGAGAACATTCTTATGGATTGCATCGACCTCTTCAAGCGTGCTGCTATGGCACTTCAGACCGACCCCCGCTACCTCGCCCTCGATCAGGCCCGCAAGCTCAACGACAGAGACGAAGAGCTGCAGAACATGATCGGCGAGTTCAACCTTGCCCGCATGGACCTGAACAACGAGATCGGCAAGACCGAGCGCAGCGATGCCCGCATCGCCGAGCTGAACGAGAAGGTCAACGACCTCTACGGCAAGATCATGGCCGACGAGGGCATGACGGCTTACAACGAAGCCAAGAAGGACTGCGAGAACCTCGTCAACTATATCGACGCCATCATCAACACTGCCATGAACGGCGGCGACCCCATGACGGTGCAGGAACCCAGCGCCTCCTGCACCGGCAGCTGCTCCACCTGCGGCGGCTGCCACTGACCCAGATGTGAAACGGAAAACGCGGCTTCGCTTTTGCAGGCCGCGTTTTCCTTGCAAAAGCGGTTACTCGCTGCAAACCCCAACAACAACGGAATGCAAGAAAGGTGGACTACCATGGCCGAACTGTCGCCCATGATGCAGCAATATCTGGAAATTAAAAATCAACACAAGGACGAGATCTTGTTCTACCGCATCGGCGACTTTTACGAGATGTTCTTCGATGATGCGTTGACCGCCTCGCGGGAGCTGGATCTGACGCTGACCGGCAAGCAGTGTGGGCTGGAAGAGCGGGCCCCCATGTGCGGCGTGCCCTTCCACAGCTACGAAAGCTATGTGGCCCGGCTCATCGCCAAGGGCTACAAGGTCGCCATCTGCGAGCAGATGGAGGACCCGGCCAAGGCAAAGGGTCTTGTCAAGCGGGATATCATCCGCGTGGTCACGCCGGGCACCGTCATTGAGAGCAGTATGCTTCAAGACGACAAAAACAACTACATTGCGAGTGTTTTTATCAAGGGGGATCAGGCGGGCCTCTGCTTTGCCGATGTCTCCACCGGCACGGCCCACATCACGGAACTCAAGCGGGAAAAGATCGTTCCCGCCGTCATCACCGAGCTGTGCCGCTACCACCCCAGCGAAGTGCTGATGAATCCCGGCAGCCTCGACTGCCGGGAGCTGACCAATTACTTGAAGAAGAATATGCGCTGCTCCGTTGAACTTGTGGAGGAAGAACACTATGCCCCCGGCCTTGTGGCCATTGCGCTGGAAAACCAGTTCGGCCGCGATTGGGCTGCCAAGACCGGCATCAGCGAAAAGGGCAATGTCCGTTTCGCCATGGCAGCGCTGCTGGAATACCTCCACACCACCCAGATCAAGGGCGTGGAGCGCCTGAAGACGGTCCTCAGCTACAACGAAGCGCAGTTCATGCGCCTGTCGCCGGTCACGCGGGCCAATCTGGAGCTGACCGAGACCCTGCGCGGCCGCGAAAAGCGGGGCACCCTGCTCTGGGTGCTGGACAAGACCAGCACCGCCATGGGCAAGCGGATGCTTCGCAGCTGGATCGAACAGCCGCTGGTGTCCAGCTCCCTCATCAACCGCCGCCTGAACGCGGTGGAGAGCCTCGTGAACCAGACCGTCCAGCGCGGCGACCTCATTGAGGAGCTGCACTACATCTTCGATCTGGAGCGTATGATGACCCGCACGGTCTACGGTTCCGCCACCCCGAAGGAGATCTTCTCCATGGCGCAGACCTGCGAGCGTCTGCCGGGGTTGCGCCGTCAGGCCGAAAGCAGCAACTGCCCGGAGCTGGCAGAACTGGCCGCTCAGATCGACCCGCTGACCGACATCAAAGACAAGATTTATGCCGCAGTGGACCCGGAAGCACCTTCGACGCTGAAAGATGGCGGCGTCATCGCCAAGGGCTACCATGCCGAGGTGGATGAGCTGCGCGCCATCCGCGACAACACCAAGGGCATTCTGGCCCAGTTGGAGACCCGGCTGCGGCAGGAGACCGGCATTCCGAAGCTGAAAATTGGTTACAACCACGTTTTCGGCTACTTCATCGAAGTCAGCAACAGCTACAAAAATATGGTGCCGGAGAGCTACATTCGCAAGCAGACCCTGACCACCGGCGAGCGATACATCACGCAGGAACTCAAGGAGCTGGAAAGCAAAATTTTGGGTGCCCATGAGCGGCTCATCGCGCTGGAACACCGCCTGTTTGACGAGCTGCTGGAAAGCATCAGCGCTCAGCTCGACCGCATCCAGTGCACAGCCAATGCCGTTGCGGAGCTGGACGTGCTGGCAGCGCTGGCGCAGGTGGCGGCGGAAAACAACTACTGCCGACCCACCGTGGACGACGGCGACGAACTGACCATCGTGGAGGGGCGTCATCCGGTGGTCGAGCAGATGCTGAAGGGGAGCCTTTTCGTCCCCAACGACACTGCCCTCAACTGCTCGACGGATCGCTGCCTCATCATCACTGGCCCCAACATGGCCGGTAAATCCACGTACATGCGCCAGAATGCGCTGATCGCTCTGATGGCGCAGATCGGCTCCTTCGTCCCGGCTAAGGAGTGCCGTGTGGGTGTGGTGGACGCCATCTTCACCCGCATCGGCGCGTCGGATGATCTGTCCGCCGGTCAGTCCACCTTTATGGTCGAGATGACCGAGGTGGCGGAAATTTTGAGGAACGCCACTGCCAAGAGCCTCGTCGTGCTGGACGAGATCGGCCGCGGCACCTCGACCTTCGACGGCATGAGCATCGCCCGCGCCGTGGTCGAACACATCACAGACCCGGCCAAGGGGCTGGGGTGCAAAACGCTCTTTGCCACCCATTACCACGAGCTGACCGACCTTGAAGGCACCATCGACGGGGTGAAGAACTACAACATCGCGGTCAAGAAGCGCGGCGAAGATATCACGTTCCTGCGCCGGATCGTTCGCGGTCCCGCCGATGACAGCTACGGCATCGAGGTGGCAAAGCTGGCTGGTCTGCCCGGCAGCGTGACCCGCCGCGCCCACGAGGTGCTGCGTGCACTGGAAGCCACGGCTCCCAAGAACAAGGTGGAGCAGATGGACTTCGACGCATTGCAGGAGTACACTTCGCCCGCTGTGCCCAGCGAGGTGCTGGAAAAGCTGGAAACGCTCGATGTGGAGACGCTGACGCCCATCGAGGCGCTCAATTTCCTGTACGAACTCAAAAAGACTTTGAAGGGCAGCCTGAACGGCTGAACCCGAACACGATAAAAAGGGGAGGGAGATCTTATGGCAGTCATTCACGTTTTGGACAAGCATACGGCGGAACTGATCGCCGCCGGTGAGGTCGTTGAGCGGCCCGCGTCGGTGGTCAAGGAGCTGCTGGAAAATGCCATCGATGCCGGTGCAGCGCAGATCACTGTGACCATCGAATCCGGCGGCGTCAAGCTGATCGAGATCAGCGACAACGGTTCCGGCATCGAGGCGGAGTACATCCCCACGGCTTTCATCCGCCACGCCACCAGTAAAATTCAGACGGAGGACGACTTAAACCATATCCATACCCTCGGTTTCCGCGGCGAGGCACTGGCTTCCATTGCCAGCGTGGCGCGGGTGGAGGTGCTGACCCGCACCGAAGCGGACGAATGCGCCTCGATCTACCGCATCGAGGGCGGTGATGCCGCCCCCATCGAGCCGGGTGCCCGCAGCGTCGGCACTACCATCCGGGTGAAGGACCTCTTCTATAACACCCCCGCCCGGATGAAGTTCCTAAAAAAGGATTCCAGCGAGGGCACCTTCGTGGCCGATACGGTCGCCCATGTGGCCCTCAGCCACCCGGAGGTCAGCTTCAAATTTGTCCGCGAGGGGAAACTGCAGTACGTCACCCCCGGTGACGGCCAGCTGCGCAGTGCGGCCTATGCCGTTCTGGGCCGGGAATTCAGCCGTGACCTCATCGAGGTGGACAACCGGGAGGGCGTCTACCGGGTGTGGGGCCTCATCACCCAGCCCAAGAGCTGCCGCGCCAGCCGGAGTATGCAGTACTTCTATATCAATGGCCGCTATGTCCGCAACCGCACCATGATGGCGGGCATGGAAATGGCCTTCAAGGGCACCACGATGCAGGGCAAGTTCCCCGGAGGAATCTTGCTTCTGGAAATGCCGTCGGACCTCGTGGATGTCAACGTTCACCCGGCCAAAACGGAAGTCCGCTTCGCCCGCGAAAACGATATTTTCGACCTCGTTTACCATGCGACCAAGCTCGCGCTGGCCCAGCCGGGTACCGGCGAGCGGTTGTTCACCTTCGACGAGTCAAAGAATGAGAAGAACAACGAAAAATCCAACAATTCAACAAACGATGATATTTTGACAGAAAATGCTGTAAAGAAGAATAACTTTACAGGGCTTTCTGCCATCATTCCGGGCCAAGCAGAGCCCGGAACGCTGGAACATCACCACGAAACCGCCCCGGCAGCCCCTGCCGCAGCATCGACACCCACAATGGCTTCTCAGCCGACCCCGCCGGTGCGCCCGGCTGCGGCGGAAAGCCGCCCGGCCGCCGGGAACACTTCCGCTTCCGCCCCGGCTCATACATGGACAACGGTTGCATCCTCGGCTCCGCTGAACCCGGATGTCAGCCTCCACAGCCCGAAGCAGCCGGAAGAGGAAGAGCCGGCCTTGGAGAGCGCTCCGACATTCCGTGCCGCTTCCAGCGAAGCCCAGCTGGACATTGAGATGGAAGGCGAAGAGCCCGCCGCGCAGGATCACATGGCTGCGTGGACTCCGACCCCGCAGCCGGAAGCGCCGACCGAAGGAGCTGCCGAGGAAGCCGATTCCTTTGGCGCGACACCTGCCGGGACGCCGGAGCAGATGGGGTTCGATGTCCAAGAAGGGCCGGAAGCCCTCCGCTATGTGGGCGAACTGTTCAAGACCTATATCCTCGCCGAGCGGGGCGATGAGGTCTGCATCATTGATAAGCACGCCGCCCACGAGCGCCAGCTTTTTGAGAAGCTGGCCGCCAACTACGGCGATGTTCCCAGCCAGCTTCTGCTGGAGCCGGTGGTGGTGGAGCTGTCGGCGGAGGAGAAGACCGCCCTGCTGGCCAACACCGATCTGCTGGAAAGCACGGGCCTTGAGATCGACGATTTCGGCGGAAGCACGGTCCTCCTGCGTTCCGTTCCGGCGGATGTGGAGCAGGGCAGCGCGGAGGACCTGCTGGTGGAGCTGGCCGCAAAACTGGCCAAGGGCAGCCGCGACGCTCTGAACGAAAAGACCGAGTGGGTGCTCCACTCCATTTCCTGCCGCGCGGCCATCAAGGCGGGCGACCACACCTCCCCGCAGGAGCTGATGGCACTGGCCGAGAAAATTTTGTCCGGCGAAGTGCCGCCCTTCTGCCCCCATGGCCGCCCCTGCGTCCTCAAATTGACCCGAAAGGAGCTGGAAAAGCAGTTTGGCCGAATCGTTTGAGAAAAAACATCCTGTCCTCGCGGTGGTCGGCCCCACGGCCACCGGCAAAACGGCGCTGGGCGTCGCGCTGGCTGAGCGGTTTGGCGGCGAGATCATCAGCGCGGATTCGATGCAGATCTATAAGGACCTTGATGTCGGCACCGCCAAGGTGACCCCCGAAGAGACCCACGGCATCCCGCACTACGCAGTGGACCTTCTGGAACCGGACCAGACCTTCAGCGTGGCGGACTTCACGGCGCTGGCGGCGAGGCTCGAAGCCGAACTCTCCGCCCGCGGCAAGCTGCCCATCTTGGTGGGCGGCACAGGGCTGTATGTCCAGAGCTTTCTGTATGGGGTGCGGTTCACCGCCGAAAAAACGCCGGACGGGCTGCGGGAGCAGCTGGCTGCAGAACTGGCCGAAAAGGGTCCGGCTGCCATGTACGAGGAGCTGAAACAGGCCGACCCCGAAGCGGCTGCGGTCATCCACCCGAACAATCAGGTACGGGTGCTGCGTGCACTGGAACACTACCGTGCCACCGGCAAAAAGCTGAGCGAACAAAAGGCAGGATCCCTCCCGCCGGAGCGGCCCTACCGCTCGCTGGTGCTGGGGCTGGATTTTCCGGACCGCGCCCAGCTTTACGCCCGCATCGACCGGCGGGTGGACAAGATGATGGAAGCCGGGCTGCTGCGGGAAGCACAGCTCGTTTATGCGAACCGTGACCGCTTCAAAACGGCGGCACAGGCCATCGGCTATAAGGAGTTCTTCCCTTACTTTGAGGGAGCGGCTGAACTGACGCCCTGTGTGGACAAGCTGAAACAGGCCTCCCGCAACTACGCCAAGCGCCAACTGACATGGTTCCGCCATATGGACGGCGTGGTCTGGCTGGATGCCTCTGCGCCGGACGCTGCCGCCCGCGCGGCGGCGCTGACCCAAGAATTTATCGCGAAAGGATGAGCAGGATGCAGGAAAAACGCGAATTGCCCGGTGCGCTGAAGACGCTGGCGGGTGTCGTGATCGTCTTTTTGCTGCTGGCGACGGGATATGTGATCTATCAGGCGGGGCAGGTGCTGCTCCCGCCCAACACCTACGAGACCGCCCTTCTGGCCACGGTGGAGGACACTGTGGACGCCGAGGGCGTGCTCCTGTTCGACGAAAGCTACGTGGCAGGGGATGGTACGCTGGGGTATCTGGTGGCCGACGGTGAGCGCGTCTCGGCGGGCACAGCGGTGGCCGAAGTGTACAGCGACGCCTCTCAGGCTGCGCTGCGCCAGCAGCTGACTCAGTTGGGCGACCAGATCGACCTGCTGCAAAAATCCCAGAACACCACCTCTGCCCAGATGGAAACGCTGCGGAAAGACCGTTCCGCTGCGCTCTATAACTTGATGGATTCGCTGGACACCGCCGATTATGAGGATACGGACGCAGAAAAAGAGGACTACCTGCTGGCCCAGAACAAGCTCTGGGTCATCACCGGGGAAGTGTCGAGCTTCTCGGACCAGATCGCCGCGCTGGTGCAGCAGATGTCCAGCGTACAGGCCCAGCTTGGCGCTCCGACCCAGATCACGGCCCCGCAGACCGGCTATTTCATCCGCTCGTCCAGCTCCGGCCGCCTCAACGCGGGGATGGAGGATATCCTTGCCCTCGGCGCGGTGGACCTGAAAGCGTACATCGAGTCCTCGCCGGAGATCGCGCTGGACGGCTGCGCGGGGAAGATCGTCTCCGGCTTTACATGGTACTATGCGGGCATCTGCTCGGCCAAAGAGGGCCAGAAGCTGCTGGGCACGGATGGCAGACCGCTTCGCTCCGGTGTTGAGATCCGCTTCCCCGGTCAGGCCGAAACGCCCCTCAAGGCCACCCTCCAAGAGGTGAACATCGACGAGGAGAACGACCTGACCCGCTTCGTCCTCTCGTGCGAGGTCATCAACGGCGATGTGCTGCGGCTGAACAAGGCCAACGCACAGATCATCGTAGGGGAGAGCACCGGTCTGCGCATCCCGGCCTCCGCCGTCCATTACCTCAAGGACGACGGCTCCGAGGCCGAGGGACAGGGCGAAAATTACATCCCCGGCGTCTACGTCAAGTACGGCAACCTCGCCCGTTTCTGCAAGATCGACCCCGTGGATGCCGACCACCCGCAGGTGCAGGACGGCGATCATCTCATCGTTTTGCCCAGTGGAACGGTCGGTTCGGTCAGTCAGGTTCGCCTTTATGACGAGATTATCGTATCCGGACAAAATTTATACGATGGAAAACTTTTGTAGTTATTGACATCTGCGGCAAAAAATCCGATAATAGTAGAAGCTATTTGCATCTCTTTGCAAAATCAGCCGAGGCAGCGCAAGCCGCCCGAATGAAAGGAGCAGTTTCTATGTCTTTTGTGGATAGTCTGAAAAAAGGCCTTTTCGGCAGCGAGGACGAGTACGACGATCAGTACATCGACGACGGCCCCCAGATGGTGAACAACAACAACGGCCTTGGCATCGGTGCGGATGATGAGGACGAGGACCCTGCAGAGGGTGCCCCCAAGAAGAACAAGGTGGTCAACATCCATGCCACCACCCAGCTCAAGGTCGTTCTGGTCAAGCCGGAGCGCTTTGAGGACGCCAGCACCATTGCAGACCATTTGAACAACAAGCGCACCGTGGTGCTGAACCTTGAATCCACCAATAAGGAAGTTTCCCGCCGTCTGGTCGATTTCCTTTCCGGCGTCGCCTACGCCAACAACGGTCAGATCAAGCGTGTGGCAAACAGCACCTTCATCATTACCCCCTACAACGTCGATATCATGGGCGACCTGCTGGACGAGCTGGAGAACAATGGCGCGTTCTATTGATCCTGCCCTAAAGGCCGTGCGGGGGTTCGTCCCCGCGCGCACCGATGAAGAACGATACCTCATGCGGCACATCGAGGATCTTGCCCGCACGGCGGAAAGCCGCGGCATCCCGCGGTATTCCGGCTTTTTGAGCGACCGGGAGCAGGATCTTGCCAAGGCGGCGCTCAACCGCGCCGAGGTGCCGGAGGCCGACTATCATTTCGAGGGCGGCTGGCCCGGCGCGGAGCGCAAGCTGCTCTGCATCGAGCCGGAGGGCAGTTGGACGGACAGCCCGCTGTGCTGCGTCCGGCTGGACTGCCGGGCTCTGCCGGGGGCTGCACTGCCCACCCACCGGGACTACCTCGGCAGCCTGATGGGGCTGGAACTCAAGCGGGAGGCGCTGGGCGATATCGTCCTGCCGCCCGATGCGCCGGGTACAGCTTACGTCTTCGCGCTGGAACCGGCGGCGAAGCTCATCTGTCAGGAGCTGTGTCAGGCGGGCCGCACCGATCTTTCCACCACGCCCATGGAGCCGGATGCCCTTCCGGCGTTCCCACAGGCGGAGCGGACGCTGCAAACGGCGACCGTTTCCTCCCTGCGGCTGGATGCGGTGCTTGCGGCGATGCTCCGCTGCAGCCGCGGTGCGGCGGCGGAGTTGGTCACGGCCGGGCGGGTGGAGATCAATCATCTCCCCGCCGAGAGCGTCCATGCGCCCGTTTACGAGGGGGATGTCTTCACCGTGCGGGGCAAGGGCCGCTTCGGGCTGACGGCACTGCCCGGAAAAAGCAAAAAAGACCGATCAATCATCGAGTTTTTTCAGTATGAATGATAACAGGAGGAAACTACTATGCTGACCCCGCAGGACGTGCGCAGCGTTCAATTTGAAAAAAACCTCCGCGGCTATCGCACCGAAGATGTGGACCGCTTCTTGGACCGAGTCGAAGAGCAGCTCAAGCAGGACGATACGCTGGCAGAGGAACTCCGCAAGCAGATCGCGGATCTGACGGCGGAGAACCAGCGTCTCCACAAAGAGATGGAGAACTATGAGGCGGACGGCGATATGCTCAAGAGCGCGCTCATCAACGCGCAGCGGATGGGCGAGAATGTCATCCGCGAGGCAAACCAGAAGTCCGAGGAGATCCTGCATCGCGCAAATCTGCGCGGTGATGATATTATCCGTGATGCCAACGAGCTGCTGCAAAAAGCCAGTGACCGCGCGGATGAGATCATCAACGAGGCAAACGAGAAAAAGCTTGCCCAGGAGCGCGAGTATGACCGCGTTCGTCTGGAAGTGACCCGCTTCAAGTCCGATGTGCTGAACCTCTACCGCAGCCATGTGGAGTCCCTGAGCCGTCTGCCCGAATTCCAGAAGGAAGAGACGGCCGAGGCCGAGCCCGCCGTGGAAGAAAAGGCTGAGGAGACCGCTGCCGCTGCCCTGACCGAGGAGATCGAACAGGCCCAGCCGGAGGCCGAGGCTGCCCCCGCCGAGGAGGAAGCTGCCGAGGACGACAAGAGCGAGGACTTCTGGGAGAAGGACGAGAGCCAGCTCAAGATCAAGCTCGACCCGTCTCAGGCCCCTGTCGGTGCGGACGAGGAAGAGGAACCCGCAGAGCCGGACTATGCCGCGTTCAAGGGCGTCAAGTTCAGCGAGTGATCCCAAGCATTTTAGTAAATTAGAGGAGTGTGTAACCATTGGCTAAGAATAAGTCTCAGTACGACAGTACGTTGAATCTGCCCAAGACTCTGTTTGAGATGCGTGCAGGTCTGCCCAAGAAGGAGCCTGTGATGCTCAAGGACTGGGAGGACAACGACCTGTACAACAACCTCATCAAGCACAACGACGGCAAGCCCAAGTTTGTCCTGCACGACGGCCCTCCGTATGCAAACGGCAACATCCACATGGGCACGGCCCTGAACAAGATCATCAAGGATATCATCATCCGCGACAAGAACATGGAGGGCTTCCAGGCTCCCTATGTGCCCGGCTTTGATACCCACGGCCTGCCCATTGAGCTGAAGGCTCTGTCCTCTCTGGGCGAGAAGAAGAAGGACATCTCCAAGCTGGAGCTGCGCCAGATCTGCGAAAAGTTCGCCACTGAGCACATTGACATCATGAGCGACCAGTTCAAGCGTTTGGGCGTCATCGGCGACTTCGAGCACCCCTATCTGACCCTGAAGCCGGAGTTCGAGGCACGCCAGATCGAGATCTTCGGCGAGATGGCCAAGAAGGGCTATATCTACAAGGGCCTGAAGCCCGTGTACTGGTGCCCGGACTGCCGCACCGCTCTGGCTGAGGCTGAGATCGAGTACGGCGAGGACGACTGCGATTCCATCTTCGTCCGCTTCCACGTCACGCAGGACCCCAACGGCGTGCTGGCAAAGCACGGCATCCCGATGGATAAGACCTACTTCGTGATCTGGACCACGACCACTTGGACCCTGCCCGCCAACGAGGCCATCTGCCTGAACGGTCAGTTCGAGTATTCCTTCGTCAAGATCGGCGAGGAGTATCACATCATGGCCACCGAGCTGGTCAAGAGCGTCATGGACGCTTGCCATATCACCGAGTATGAGGTGGTGGGCGAGCCGGTCAGCGGCGCAGAGTTCGAGCTGATGCGTTATCAGCACGTCTACCTGCCCAAGGAAGGCTGGGTCATCCTTGGCGACCACGTCACGCTGGAAAGCGGCTCTGGCTGCGTCCACACCGCTGGCGGCCACGGCGTCGATGACTTCAACGTCTGCCAGAAGTATCCGCAGGTGCCCATCACCGTCCCCGTGGACGATGGCGGCTACCTGACCGACCTCGCCGGCAAGTACGCCGGTCAGCGCGTCTGGGCGGCCAACAAGACCATTCTGGCCGACCTGACGGAGTCCGGTGCCGTCATGGGTCAGGTGCACATCAAGCACCAGTATCCGCACTGCTGGCGCTGCCACCACCCCATCATCTTCCGCGCCACCGAGCAGTGGTTCTGCTCCGTGGCCAAGTTCCGTGAGGATGTTTACAAGGCCATCGACACCGTGCAGTGGATGCCCGATTGGGGCCACGACCGCATGAAGGGCATGGTTCGCGACCGCAACGACTGGTGCATCAGCCGCCAGCGCACTTGGGGCGTGCCCATCCCGGCCTTCTACTGCAAGAAGTGCGGCGCTTACCATATCACCGATGCCACCATCAAGGCCGTCAGCGAGCTGTTCCGCAAGGAGGGCTCCGACGCTTGGTATAAGTACGAAGCCGAGCAGATCATCCCCGCAGGGGAAGTCTGCGAGAAGTGCGGCGCTTCCGAGTGGATCAAGGACACCGATATCATGGACGTCTGGTTCGATTCCGGTTCCACCCACGCCGCCGTTCTGGAGGAGCGCCCGGAGCTGAAGTTCCCGGCCGATATGTATATGGAGGGCGGCGACCAGTTCCGCGGCTGGTTCCAGT
>OGCN01001501.1_pt1 | contig 30218 bp, 15 predicted proteins | sample 1570181 | NCBI WGS metagenome assembly OGCN01 (sample SAMEA4370584, study PRJEB24528) | human gut metagenome | reverse complement strand
CTAAAGTTAATTATTAATGAATTATCCAACTTTGTTTGGATTTTAAATGGAAAGTAAATATGAATAGACCATTAAACATGAGAAGAAATATTTTTACATTATTATTGGCCATGATGATGCCTTGGTATCCTTTATATGTTTATTCACAACGTGAACGCATATTAATGGATGAAGGATGGCTATTTGCCTTAGGTTCCGCTTCATCTCCGGAAAAAGATTTTGGATGTGGAACAGAGGATTTCAATTATCTGACTAAAGCCAATTCAGTTCATAACAAAGGTCCTTATTCAAAGGACTTTGATGATTCGGAATGGGAGAAGGTCGATTTGCCGCATGACTGGGCAGTGTATTTACCATATGATAGAAATGCTATACATAGCCATGGATATAAGATGTTGGGGTATAAATATCCTGAAAATAGTGTGGGATGGTATCGTAAGATTATAAACATACCGGAAACAGATTTGGGACGTCATTTGTATTTGCAGTTTGACGGCATTTTCAGGGATTCAAAAATATGGGTCAACGGATTTTATTTAGGAGGTGAGCCAAGTGGATATGCTACACAGACGTATGATATTTCGGAATACCTGAATTACGGGGGAGAAAATTTGATAACCGTTCGTGTAGATGCCTCAATGGCCGAGGGTTGGTTTTATGAAGGTGCAGGAATATATCGTCATGTGTGGTTGCATAAAATGTCTGACTTACATGTGGCTCCTTTTGGAACTTTCATAAGCAGCAGGCTTAACTCTACATATGATTCTGCAGTTTTAAATATTGAAACAAATATAGAAAACTCCGGAATTAAAGCAACATCTTTCAAATTACGTCATATATTATTTGACCGTGAAGGAAAAGAAGTTGGCAGTTGTGATGGTAATGGCGAAAATGTATATCCAAAGACCTCACAAACAGTATGTTCGCAATTGACTGTGGATAATCCGGAGCTTTGGAGTACAGACAATCCATATCTGTACAATGTAATGACAGAGGTTTTTGTCGATGATAAGAAAGTTGATACTTACAATACTACAATTGGTATTCGTGAAGTTAAATTTGATGTGAACAAAGGTTTCCTTTTGAACGGAAAAGTGGTGAAGCTGAAGGGAGTGAATATGCATCAGGATCATGCCGGTGTTGGGGCTGCAATTCCAGATGCCTTGCAGATTTTTCGTTTGAAGAGGTTGAAAGAGTTTGGATGCAATGCTTACCGTTCTTCGCATAATCCGATGACTCCTGAATTGCTAGACGCATGCGACAGTCTGGGTATTCTTGTAATAGAAGAAAATCGTCTTACAGGAATAAATAATGAGCATGTGCGTCTGTTGAAACGTATGATTGAGCGTGACAGGAATCATCCTAGTATTATACTTTGGAGTGTCGGTAATGAGGAATGGGGTATGGAATGGAGTGAACAAGGAACACGTGTGATAGCTTCTATGCGTGAATATTGCCATAGGTTTGATCCAAGCAGGATGATGACTGTAGCATCAAGCGGTGGACCTTCAGTCCTTGTTCCTGCTGATGTGGCAGGTTATAATTACATTCTCCAGAATCCGATTGACAAATACCGTGGGCAATATCCATTACGATGTGGTATTGGTACTGAAGAAATCTCAGGGTGCGGAACTAGAGGGGTATATTTTGATGATTTTAAGAACGGGCATATGGCATCACTTAATCTTAAGCCTAATGGTAAAGACAGTGTACTTAACTGCATAGAACGTGGATGGAAATTTTATTGCGAGCGTCCTTGGTTAGGAGGTATGTTTTATTGGGTTGGATTTGATTTCCGTGGTGAACCTGATCCAATAGGTTATCCACAGACCGGAACTCATAAAGGTATTTTCGATTATTGTGGCTTCCCAAAGGATGAGGCATGGTATTTAAAATCATGGTGGACTGATGAACCTACACTTCATATATTCCCTCATTGGAACCTGGGAGGACATGAAGGCGACAGTATCAAGGTTTGGGTTTACAGTAATTGCGACGAAGTGGAACTTACTGTTAATAATAAAAAACTTGGACGTAAAAAGATGCCTGAAAATGGTCATTTGTCATGGGATGCCGTTTATTATCCTGGTACAGTCAAAGCTATAGGATTTAAGAACGGTAAAAGACAATTAACACGGATGATTCGTACATCAGGGAAACCGGAACGTATTGTACTGACTGCAAACAAGGATACATTGTTTGCAAACGGACAAGATGTAGCTGTTATAGATGTGGAGCTAAAAGACAAGAAGAATAATTTTGTTCCTACAGCTTGTCCTTTGTTAAAGTTTACCGTTGAAGGTCCTATACGGATTTTAGGTGTAGGGAATGGTGATCCTGCATATAAAGATGGTGATTCGCCGAAGGATAGAGGCACGCGCCACTATCAGGTAAAATCATTCAATGGCTTGGCACAAATCTTATTGCAATCTGATACACAGAAGGGAACGGCTACTTTAACAGTAGAAGGAGAAGGGCTTGCCGGAACTTCTTATACAATTGAATGCAAGTAGTTTTTATATTTATCCTATGAAGAAGATAATATTTTTTATTCTATCTATTCAGGCCGTTATTGGAACATCCCAAACAGCGTTTTTTGACAATATATATTATTATATAGAGAATCCGGCAATATTTGAGGTTAATCAGGAGCCGGGAAGAAGTTATTACATACCAGAAAGTAACATTTCACTTAACGGCTTATGGAATTTTAGGTGGTTTGTTACCCCGGATAGCATACCAGCTGATTTTTATAGTTATAGTTACGATGATGATAACTGGGATAAAATAGAAGTACCTTCAAACTGGGAAATGTTGGGATATGGTGACAAACTCTTCAGAAATGTGAATGCCCCATTTAAAGTCAATGTGCCGTTTGTGCCGAGAGACTATAATCCTACAGGTCTGTATCGGAAAACTTTTATAATACCTGATGATTGGGATGGCAAACAAGTATTTTTGCGTATGGAGAAAGTTGCCTCAGCATCATTCGTATGGATAAACGGGCAAGAGGTGGGATATAATGAAGGAGCTCAGGAGCCTGCCGAATATAATATCACGTCTTGTTTAAGGGAAGGTAAAAATGTTATTTCTGTTTTGGTAGTCAAATATAGTGACGGCTATTATCTTGAAAGTCAGGATTATTGGCGCTTTGCAGGAATATTTGATGATGTCATAATCTATTCAACACCGGATACAAGATTGTTTGATTGGTGTGTTGAAACAGAATTGGATGATAATTATATCAACTCAGAACTTAATCTAAGAGTAGATGTAAAAAGGTATGGAAATAGTATAGAAGGTGAGTTGAAAGTAAAAGCCGTTTTGCTGGATAGACACTCCGATATAATAAGTGAGTTTTCATCTCCTTTGTTTGAAATAGACAGGGAACAGTCTGTATCTATATCGAAAGAAATAATCAATCCTTTGAAATGGACTGCTGAAACACCAAATCTATATGACTTGCATTTGTTACTTTTAAACAGTCAGGATAAGATAATTGATAAAATTGAAACAAAAATAGGTTTTAAGGAAACGCAAATAATAGATGGAGTATTTTGCTTGAATGGAGTTCCTGTAAAGATCAATGCTCAGAATTCACATATGCAACATCCGCGATGGGGACATGTGATGCGTGAGGATGTTATCAGACAGGATTTTGAATTATTGAAACAGTTTAATTTTAATGCCGTGCGTACTTCGCATTATCCTCCTGTGAATTCATATCTAAGATTGGCCAATGAGTATGGACTTTATGTAATAGATGAGGCAGGGGTTGAAGCTCATGCAACAGAATGGGTATCTGAAAGAAGTGATTTTACGGAAATGTATAAAGAGAGAGTGCGAAGGATGGTCTTGCGGGATAGAAATTATCCTTGTGTCTTGTTTTGGAGCGCTGGAAATGAGTCTGGTGAGGGATTTAATATTACGGAAGTTGTGAAAGAAGGCAAGAAATATGATGAAACAAGGCTTTGGATGTATGGTGGAAATGCACCAAAACATGAAGCAGAGGATATTGTCGGCCCTAGATATCCTAGTCCGATAGAGTTGGAAATACAGCAAGGTATGGGCTATGATAATGATATAAGACCTTCTTTTATGGATGAATATTTGTCTGTCGCAGGAAATGGAGGCGGTGGATTGGATGATTATTGGCGTGTCATAAATTCTCATTCAAGGATAATTGGTGGAGCTATTTGGGATTTTGTTAGTCCTGGTATAGAAGAAAAAGTAAGGAGGATACAGGACGGCTCACCATTTGATACTCCTGTAAACATTATGGGAAAAGTATCCTTGAAAAGGATTGGGAATAATACGGTTGCGGACTTTAGTGGTCATGATGCATGGATTGAGATTTACAGAGGAGAGAATCTGGAGTTGACGAGTAATCAGCTTATTTTAAAATTTGATGTATATCCGCGTGCTTCATGTAAGGATTCAGGCTCTTTTATAACTAAGGGCAATAATCAATTTGGGGTACATCAAAACGGAGTAGATGAAATAAAGTTTTATATTTTCACTGACAAAAGGTACGAACTGACAGCAAAACTTCCGTTAAACTGGGAGTATAATTGGCATAGTGTATTATGTGAGTATGATGGAAAATTCATGTCTATATCTGTAGATAATATAGAATTGGCAGAGATGCCTGCTAATGGTCATATTAAGAATCTGCCATTCCCGGTAAATATAGGTCGTAATTCAGAAACCCAGGGGTGTGATATTAATGTTGCTATATGTGACGCAATGATTGATAATGTCGCCATATTTGATAAAATCTATTCAGCAAATGTTTTGAGTAAAGAAAATTCTGTACTATGGCTTGATTTTGAGAATGAAAACTCGTCAGGGACATTTTATAGCTATGGTATTGGTGCAAGGACTTACGGTTCAATATGGCCTGACAGAAAGCCGCAACCGGAAATGTGGCAAATGAGAAAATCAGCACAACCGGTTGATTTCAGCTGGATAGATAATAATGGCAATTTTATTGTTGAGATATGGAATAAGCATAGTTTTATAGAACTGGATAAATATTTGGTTGAATGGTTCCTTACGGAGGATTGTAAAATTATCCAACGTGGCATTGTAGATGAGAATATAGCTCCGTTGCATAAAAAGAATGTGGCTATACCTATTTCTATACCTGAAATAAAAGATAATGTAGAATATAGATTGGAATTTAAGGTAAGCCTGAAGAGTAAAGAGATATGGGCCGATAAAGGTCATATAGTTGCATGGGAACAGCTTGATTTGCCATGGCATAGGGACATTGTTTTACCTATGCAATGTGGAAACCATAATTTGAATTGTGTGGATACTGATACTTGTTTGTGGGTCGAAGGAGATGGTTTTAAATATGGATTTTCTAAAGGAACTGGACGATTGTTTTCTTTATATATAAATAATGAGGAGGTAATAAAATCAGATGTTGATTTTAATGTATGGAGAGCCCCTCTTGCTAATGAACTGGACGATTGGGCTGCATGGGGAGAAGATCGTACTGGCTGGAAGAAAGAATATGGTATGCGTACCGTCAATGAACAATATTCTTTCGGGATTGATAAATTGAAGGATATCATGGTATCTTTTGATTATAATAAAGGAAATGATGTTGTCAATATTTATAGCCGAAGCTATAAATTGTCTCCTGATGAGTCTTATGGAAAACTAGATAAGTATATATCAGGCGTTCAGATAAATGGATTTGAGAATATATATAGATATTGCGTTAAAAATACTGGAGAGATTGATATAAACCATATGATTGTTCCACAAGGTAGACTTCCGAGGTGGTTAATGAGGATAGGCCTTACAATGGAAATAGATTCTACTTATAATAATATTTTATGGTATGGAAGAGGACCTCAAGAAAATTATCCGGATAGAAAAACAGGATATCCGGTTGGACAATATAGCTCAAATGTTAATGATATGTATGAACCTTATCTGATACCGCAAGATTATGGTTTGAGGTGTGATAACAGATGGTTGATGATTAAGAATAAGAGCGGACGTGGCTTAAAAATCTCTATGAATGAATTGTTTAATTTTAATGTATATCCGTTTTCGACTGATAATCTAACCAAATCATTATATACTTATCAGTTGAAGAAGAGTAAGACTGTCACTTTGAATCTTGATTATGCAACTTCTGGAGTTGGATGTACATGCAGGTCTATAATGTTACCATATAAAGTACCAGTAACAAAATATGAGAGGAGTATAAAATTTTTGCCTTTAAATAAATAATTGGTAACATTTTAAAATAAAATAGCCTATTTTGAAATTAATCTGTTATGAAATAATACCTGCTATGCAAAGTGTAAATAGTAAGATAAATAATAAGTTTAATATAATATTAATTCAAACATGAAAAAATTAATTACGATTACATGCCTGATGATGATGCAGGCTGGAGCAATGGCAAAAATAGTATTGCCTGAAATCTTGAGTGACAATATGGTTTTGCAGCAGCAAACAGATGTTTGTCTGTGGGGGAAAGCAGATAGTGACAAGGAAATAACAATTTGTCCTTCTTGGACGAATAATGTTTATAGAACAATGTCAGATAAGGATGGCAAATGGATAATAAAAATAGAGACTCCATCTGCAAGTTACCAGACTTATGCCATAACATTATCCGATGGCGAGGAAACTAAGTTGAGTAATATTCTGATAGGTGAGGTTTGGTTTTGCTCCGGACAGTCTAATATGGAAATGCCTTTAAGGGGTTTTTGGAATGCTCCAATAGAAGGTGCAAATGAATTGATAGCTACGGCCTCGAAATGGAAAGGCATACGAGTTGCTACAATAGGAAGGGACGGGCAGACAGCACCTGTTGATTACTGTAGGGGCAGTTGGAAAGTTAGTAATCCTGAAAATGCTCCTGAATTCAGTGCCACAGGGTTTAATTTTGCTATGATGATGAATCAGGTTTTGGATATTCCTATTGGTATTATAAATTGTAGTTGGGGCGGTTCTACCGTAGAAGGGTGGTTACCTCGTGAAATAGTGGCAGAATATCCTGATATTGACCTGGAACGTGATATAAGGAGAGAAGACGGATGGTGGCATTATACTAGCCCTACATTGATGTATAATGGTATGTTACATCCATTACAAAATTATACTATTAAAGGTTTCTTATGGTATCAGGGTGAAGCCAATGTGGGAAAACATAATACTTATGCCGAACGCTTGAGGACAATGGTTGAATTATGGCGTAAAGAATGGGGGCTTGGTGAACTTCCTTTTTACTATGTGGAGATAGCACCTTTCAACTCTCCAGAAACAAATTTATTTGCTCTTCTCCGAGAGTCTCAGTTCAAAGCTCAGTCCATGATTCCTAACAGTGGTATGATTTCTACAAATGATTTGGTTATGCCTTATGAAATGAAAAATATTCATCCGAAGAATAAGACAGATGTTGGGAAAAGACTTGCTTATATGGCGTTGAGCAAAACCTATGGTGTACGTGGTATTGAGGCGTATGGACCAGTTTATAAGTCAATGTATATGAAGGATGGTGATGTTTACCTCACATTTGATAATGCTCCGGAAGGCTTCAATCGCATGTCAGACATGGAAGGTTTTGAGATGGCAGGCGAAGACAAAGTGTTCTATCCCGCAGAGGCTGAAGCGTGTGGTAATCAGATAAAAGTAACATGTGAAAATGTAAAAAATCCTGTTGCCGTAAGGTATGGATTCCGCGATTATAAACCGGGTAATGTAGCAAACCTTCGTGGTCTTCCTTTATATCCATTCAGAACAGATAATTGGGAATAAAATATTTGAAGGTGCTCCATCATTTTTATATTGGTGGAGCGCTTTGCATTTATAAAATTGACCATTTATAAATGGTTTTATTGGATAATTCCATAAAAAGATGTTTTTTTGAAAACTGAAAATATCAAAATCTAATGAGAATGTTAAAACATATATTGTCATTTTTATTATTCACCTTTATTGTGTTTTCTGTTAAAGCAGACAATATTAAAATTGCATGTGTAGGTAACAGTATAACAGAAGGCTTTGGGCTGGAAAATCCGTCGCAGGAAAGTTATCCGGCTGTTCTTCAGTCTTTGTTGGGTGATGATTACGAAGTGGGAAATTTTGGACTCAGTGCCAGAACATTGCTCATGAAAGGCGATTTGCCTTATATGAAGGAACAGCGTTTTAAGGATGCACTTGAATTTCTACCGGATATTGTTACAATAAAACTTGGTACAAACGATTCCAAACCTCATAACTGGCTGCATAAGGATGATTTTAAGCATGACTTGAATACATTGTTGGATAGTTTTTCTGCTTTGTCGTCTTCACCTAAAATATACTTGTGTTTGCCTATCCCTTCTGAAAACAATATATGGGGAATTAATGACAGTATAATACATAATTGTATAATTCCGATTATAAAAGAAGTGGCTGTGGAACGGAACATCAGCATGATAGACCTCAATACAGCTATGAAACCTTATTATCCGAATGAATATCAGGACGGAGTACATCCGAACAAATATGGTGCAAGGATAATTGCTGAGTCTATTTATAAATCTATTACAGGAATGGATCTTTTGCCTGAACTAAGGCGTCCTGAGATGGTATTATGGTATGATGAACCGGCTGCACAGTGGGAGGAAACTTTACCTTTGGGAAATGGAAGACTTGGAATGATGCCTGACGGCGGAACTGAAAAAGAACGGATTGTCCTTAATGAGATTAGTATGTGGAGCGGTTCGGAGGCTGATTATCTTAATCCTGAGGCATCAACCAGTTTGTCTGAAATACGCAGACTGCTTTTTAAAGGGAAAAACAAGGAAGCACAGGAACTTATGTATAAAAGCTTTGTACCTAAGAAACCTGAAAAGGGTGGTACTTACGGTGCATATCAGATGCTTGCCGATATGGATATAGAATATTCCTATCCGGTTGCCGATGAAAGCATGAGCGATTACAGACGTTGGTTGGACTTGAGTGAGAGTGTTGCTTATACTTCTTTCAGAAAAGGTGGGGTAAATTATGTACGCGAGTATTATGTTTCCAGAACTGCAGATGTTATGGTTTTGCATATAAAGGCAGATAAAGGAAATTCAATATCTTTCAAAATGAGTCTGAGCAGACCTGAGAGGGGAGAGGTAGAAAGTCCTTCGGACGGCAAGCTTCTTATATCGGGTGAACTTGATAGCGGAAGCAAGGCAAGAGGCGTACGATACTCGGCCATAACAAGTGTTGTAGGTATTGGAGATAAAGCGGAGAGAGAAACAGGAGAGGGTTATATATCTGTACGAAATGCGGATGAAGCATGGGTATTTGTATCAGCCAAGACTTCGTATCTGAATGGAGAAGTGTATTCTACCGAGGCTGAGCGTGTTTTGGATAATGTCTTGGATTATGACTGGAACAAACTTAAAGCGGAAGCAATTTTGGCATACGGCGATTATTTTCACCGTGTGGGAATTCATTTGCCTGATAATGCCAAGACTTCACATCATACTACTGACAAACGTATAGAGAGTTTTCAGTCGTCAGACGATCCTTCACTGGCTGCATTATATTATAATTATGGAAGGTATCTGCTGATAAGCAGTACACGTCCGGGATGTCTTCCTCCAAATTTGCAGGGCTTATGGGCAAATGAGCCTGGCACTCCATGGAATGGAGATTATCATACAAATATTAATGTCCAGATGAACCATTGGCCATTGGAACAGGGTAACCTGACAGAACTTTATCTTCCATTGATTGATTTGGTGAAACGTCTGGTAGAAAGCGGTGAGGAGAGTGCCAAGTCCTTTTATGGAGAAAACGCCAGAGGATGGGTGCTTCATATGATGACAAATGTATGGAATTATACAGCTCCCGGAGAACATCCGTCGTGGGGAGCTACAAATACAGGTGGTGCATGGCTCTGTGCGCATCTTTGGGAACATTATCTTTTTACCGGAGACAGAAATTATCTGGCGGAGGTTTATCCTATTCTTAAAGGAGCATCAGAATTTTTCTATTCTACTATGGTAAAAGAACCAAAACATGGATGGCTGGTAACAGCTCCTACATCATCTCCTGAAAATTCTTTCTATCTGAAAGGGAAAGACCGTACACCCATAAGCGTCTGTATGGGACCTACTATGGACATACAGCTGGTTCGAGAATTATATTCTAATGTAATAACGGCATCACATATATTGTCTGTCGATTCATTGTATGCAGACTCTTTGAAGAAGGCTATATGTCAGCTTCCTCCTCATCAAATTAGTAAGAAAGGTTACCTGATGGAATGGCTTGAAGATTATGAGGAAACAGATGTACACCATCGTCATGTGTCGCATTTATATGGATTGCATCCTGGCAATCAGATCTCGGTTTATAATACCCCGGAGTTGGCTGAGGCATGTAAGGTGACTTTAAACAGACGTGGAGATGAAGGTACCGGATGGAGCCGTGCATGGAAAATTAATTTTTGGGCACGTTTGGGTGATGGTAATAGAGCTTATAAACTGTTCAAGAGCCTGCTGTATCCTGCATACACTCATGATAATCCTAAACAGCATGGCAGTGGTACATTCCCAAATCTGTTTTGTTCGCATCCGCCATTTCAAATGGATGGAAACTGGGGTGGAACTTCGGGTATAGGAGAAATGCTTCTTCAAAGTCAGGATGGTTTCGTTAGTTTGCTACCGGCAATACCGGATAGCTGGCAAGAAGGTGAATTCTATGGCATGAAGGTGAGAGGAGGAGCTACCGTTGGATTGAAATGGAAGAATGGTAAAGTGGTGCAGGCTATAATAAAAGGTGGTTGGATGCCTGAATTAAAGATTAAACTTCCGGAATATTGTAGTATGATAACGGTTAATGGTAAAGAGTATAGTTCCAAAGGAATCTTACAACTTGATACAGAGAGAGATAAAGATTACATTATAAATTTCAAATATAAATAACTATGAATCAACTAAAGAACCTGTTTATCGCCTCTGCTTTATGCGTAGGCGTGAGTTCGTGCAGCGTACCGGAGAAAAAAGTTCCTGCTGCCATCCCATCAGATCCTGAGATTGAAGCCAACATAAAGGAATGGCTTGGCAAGATGACCTTGGAAGAAAAGATAGGTCAGATGTGTGAAATAACAATAGATGTGGTAAGCGATTTTGAGGAAAGCAAGAAACACGGCTTTGTGCTTAATCCTGCTATGCTCGACACGGTAATAGGGAAATATAAGGTAGGTTCACTTCTTAATGTCCCTTTGAGTATCGCACAGACCAAGGAGAAATGGGCTGAGGCAATAAAGCAGATCCAGGACATATCCATGAAGGAAATAGGAATCCCTTGTATATATGGTGTCGATCAGATACATGGAACGACTTATACTCTAGGCGGTACTATGTTTCCGCAAGGTATAAACATGGCTTCTTCTTTTAACCGTGACCTTGTCCGTAAGGGAGCAGAAATTTCTGCCTACGAGACCAAGGCTGGATGCATTCCATGGACATATGCTCCTGTCGTTGATTTGGGCCGTGACCCACGCTGGTCGCGTATGTGGGAGAACTACGGTGAGGACTGCTATGTAAATGCCGAGATGGGTAAGGCGGCAGTTGCCGGTTTTCAGGGAGAAGATCCTAATCATATCGGTGAGTATAATGTAGCCGCTTGTATGAAACACTATATGGGATACGGCGTTCCTGTATCCGGCAAGGACCGTACACCTTCATCAATATCCCGTAGTGATATGCGCGAGAAACATTTCGCTCCATTCCTTGCAGCTATCCGTAACGGTGCATTGAGTGTAATGGTAAATTCCGGTGTTGACAACGGAATGCCTTTCCATGCTAACCGTGAGTTCCTTACCGAATGGTTGAAAGAAGACCTGAACTGGGACGGTATGATAGTAACAGACTGGGCCGACATCAATAATCTTTGTACACGCGACCATATTGCCGCCACTAAGAAGGAAGCTATAAAGATAGCAATCAATGCGGGTATAGACATGTCTATGGTTCCATATGAGGTAAGTTTCTGTACTTATCTGAAAGAACTGGTAGAGGAGGGAGAAGTCCCAATGAGCAGAATAGACGATGCCGTATCACGTGTCCTTCGTCTCAAATATCGTTTGGGACTGTTTGAGAATCCATACTGGGATATCAAGAAGTATGACAAGTTCGGTTCTTCAGAATTCGCTGCAGTAGCTCTTCAGGCAGCCGAAGAATCTGAAGTTCTTTTAAAGAATGAGAATAATATCCTTCCAATAAAGAAAGGTAGTAAGATTCTGTTGACCGGTCCAAATGCAAATTCCATGCGTTGTCTTAACGGCGGATGGTCATACAGCTGGCAGGGACACCGTGCCGACGAGTGTGCGCAGGCATATAATACTATATATGAGTCTTTGTGCAACAAGTATGGAAAGGAAAATATAATTTATGAACCAGGTGTTACATATGCTCCTTATAAGAATGACAACTGGTGGGAGGAGAACGCTCCTGAAATAGGTAAGGCCGTATCGGCAGCTTCCCGTGCCGATGTGATAGTTGCATGTATAGGTGAGAATTCTTATTGTGAAACTCCAGGTAATCTGACAGATCTTACCCTTTCAGAGAATCAGCGTGATCTGGTAAAGGCACTTTCAAAGACCGGCAAGCCTATTGTCTTGGTATTGAATCAGGGACGTCCTCGTATCATCAACGATATAGAACCATTGGCTCAGGGAGTAATCAACGTAATGCTTCCAAGCAACTATGGTGGTGACGCCTTGGCTAACCTTATGTCCGGTGATGCCAACTTCAGCGCTAAGATGCCTTTTACATATCCTAAATATATCAATGCCTTGGCAACATACGATTACAAGCCTTGTGAGAATATGGGTCAGATGGGCGGTAACTATAACTATGATTCAGTGATGGATGTTCAGTGGCCGTTCGGTTTCGGTTTGAGCTATACAACATACAGTTATGATAATCTCCGTGCAGACAAGACTTCTTTCACCGCAGTTGATGAAATAACGGTGTCTGTAGATGTAACTAATACTGGAAGTGTAGCAGGTAAAGAGGCTGTTCTTCTGTATTCAAAAGATATGGTTGCAAGCAGTACTCCGGACAACATCCGTCTTCGTAACTTTGAGAAGGTTTCATTACAGCCTGGTGAGACTAAGACTGTAAGCATGAAGATAAAGGGAAGTGATCTTGCCTTTGTTGGTTATGACGGCAAGTGGCGTCTGGAGAAAGGTGACTTCAAACTGAAATGTGGCGATAAGTGGATTGATTTAAGCTGTTCAGAAACTAAGGTTTGGGAAACTCCGAATAAATAATTGACAAGAGGGTGTGTCAAAACTAAAATGACTACTCCCTAAAGTTACAGATTATAACTATAATATTTAAAAGGGGCCGTATCAAACTCTGTATTGAGTAATGATGCGGCCCTTTTTTACTCTTTTAGGGTGTTCAAATTTCAAATTATAAGTTCATTTTTTCAAAAAATGAATTTTGACACACCCTCTTATTCAGTAACTTCAACACCCTTCAGGGTAGCTGAGCTTGATTCTGCAATCTTTACTTTTACAAAGTCACCTATACGGTGTGAACCTCTGTTGAATACTACGACTTTATTCTGTTCTGTACGACCGAACAATTGTTCTTTTGAGCGTTTTGATACGCCTTCTGCAAGAACCTCGAATGTCTTTCCTACATCTTTAGCGTTGCTCTCGGCAGAAAGCTGGTTTTGCAATTCAATCATTTCGTTCAGACGTCTGATTTTTATCTCTTCTGGCACATCATCAGGGAGGTGTTTCGATGCGTATGTACCTGGTCTTTCGGAATACTTGAACATGAATGCCGAGTCGTATGCACATTCGCGCATAAGCGACAGTGACATCTGATGGTCTTCTTCCGTTTCGCTGTGGAATCCTGAGAATATGTCTGTGCTGAGTCCGCAGTCAGGAATGATGCGGCGTATAGCCTCTACTCTTTCAAGATACCATTCGCGTGTATATTTTCTGTTCATCAGTTTCAGTATGCGCGAACTTCCGCTCTGTACTGGCAAGTGAATATGCTTGCATACGTTTGGCACCTCTGCTATAACATGAAGTGTCTCGTCGCTCATATCCTTAGGATGTGATGTTGTGAAACGTACTCTCATTCCAGGAACAGCTTCCGCCACAATACGCAGGAGCATAGGGAATGTCACTGTTTCTCCGTCTTTTTCGAAACGGTATGAATTTACGTTCTGTCCCAGTAGGGTTACTTCCTTGTAACCTTTCTTTTCAAGGTCGTGAACCTCGTTCAGGATACTTTCCACGTCGCGACTTCTTTCGCGCCCTCTTGTATAAGGAACGATACAGTAATGGCAGAAGTTGTTACAACCACGCATGATTGACACAAATCCTGAGATGTGATTGCCACAGATACGCGAAGGAATTACGTCGTGATAGGTCTCTGTAGTTGACAGCTCTACATTGATAGCCTTCTCTCCTGCTTCTACCGATGCTATAAGTTCCGGCAAAGTCAGGTATGCATCAGGACCTGCCACGAGGTCAACATGATGGTTTTCTATCAGGTCTTCTTTCACACGTTCTGCCATACAGCCCAATACACCTACTATCAGGTTTTTCCTTTTCTTTCTCAGAGAATGGAAGAATTCCAGACGGTTCAGAATTTTCTGTTCCGCGTTGTCTCTGATAGAACACGTGTTCATAAACACTGCATCAGCTTCCTCAAGGGTTTCGCATGGAGAGTAGCCTGCCATCTGCATGATGGATGCTATTACTTCACTGTCTGCCACATTCATCTGGCATCCGTAAGTCTCGATGAACAGTTTCTTGCTGTCCTGTTCAGTTGCAGATTTTAAGTCTGCTCCTGTTGATTCATTTGTCATAATTGATTGATTTATTGATTAAAATTTTTGCAAAGATAGTGCAAATAGAGGGAAACACAAAGTGGAAAACGGGGTTTTCGGCTCATGTCGCAGCCGGTAGGAGTTACAGGTAAGAGATATGAATGTTTTTTCTTTTATAGAGGAATGAAATTTTACAATAATATTCAGAACATATTTGTATGAAAATGGAGAAATAAAAAATAGGAACCAATCCTTACATCAAAAAGATTGGTTCCTATTCTTTTTATTCAGTTTCTCAGAATGCTTCTTTACGCTTTCCGCTTGTAAAAATCAGATATATACCGAGCAGAATAAGTGGTACACTGAGCCATTGGCCTATATTGAGCGTCATGCCTACTTCTTCTGCCACTTGAGGATTCTTGATGAATTCAAGTCCGAGACGCGCTCCGAAGAATATCAGAAGTGAAATTCCGGTGATAAGTCCGATTCGTTTCTGAAGGCCGAATTTGTGGTATGCCAGCCATGAGAATATAAAAGCTACCGCACAATACAGCATTTCGTATATCTGTGTAGGATGACATGCCTGTGCCACTCCATTCTGGTTGTAAAGTTCTTGCCATTCACGTGAACGTACAAACTCAAATCCCCATGGGAGATCGGTAGGATAGCCGAATATCTCGGAGTTCATCAGATTTCCGAAACGGATACATGCACATACCACTGCCACTGCAGGTATCAGACGGTCGAACAACCACCATACGCTTTTGTGTGTAACCTTTTTGGAATACCATATCAGGGCAAGTATTAATGCGAATACTCCTCCGTGACTGGCAAGTCCGCCTTTCCATATTTTAAGAATCTCTAATGGGTGTGAGCCATAATAATCCCATTCGTAGAACAGACAGTGTCCCAGACGTGCTCCTACAACGGCGCTCACTATACAATAAACAAATAGTTTGTCTGCCCAGTCGTCAGGGTGACCTTCTTTCTTGAACAGGCGTGAGCCCATTTCGTATGCCAGGATAAATCCCAAGCCCCACATTAGTCCATACCACCTGATTTCTATAGAACCAAGGCGAAGAAGTATGGGATCTACGTCCCAAACGATGCTTCCTAAAATCATACTTTTGAGTTTTTTGAATTATATATGCAAAGGAAATAAAAAAATCTCTCTCCCAAAATGAATAGGGAAAGAGATTTTATGGAAAGATTGATAAATAGTCTGATGATTATACCAGATGAGCGATAAGTTCTTCGCGGTCGCCTTCAAGAAGGTCGATTACAGGAACTTCGATCATTGTGTAACATCCTGGCTGCTGACGCATAGAAGCACGTGCCACGCAAACCAATACCTGAGCAGTAAGAGCTGGGTTGTTGATCTTCATGTCGAATTCGAACAACTGATTGTGTGTCTTACCGGAAACACCTTTGCGTACAAGGTTTACACCATGACCAACATCGTTGAGGTCGTCAACACAAGGAACCTGAATAACGTGAGTCTCGTCGTTTACGAAATATGCATCCGACTTGATTGCTGCTTCAACAGTCTTGAAGTCTGCACCTTCTTCAAGTTCTACATACACCATACGGCGGTGGATTCCTGTACCTACAGGGATTGTCATTGACAATGCATCCTTAACACCTGCGATGGCGCGTACTGCAACAGAGTGTCCCATGCTGCGGCCCGGACCGAAGTTAGTATATGTGATACCTTTTGGAGCGATTGCTTCAAGAAGTGTACGTACTACAGAGTCGCTTCCCGGATCCCATCCTGCAGCAATGATTGAAACAGCATTGTGTGCCTTAGCTGTTTCGTTCAATGTGCGGCGTAATGATGTGATCTGTGTGTGTATATCGAAACTGTCAACTGTATTGATTCCCAATGCAAGGATTTCTTTTGCGTATTGCTCTACGCTGCGTGTAGGAGTTGCAAGAATTGCTACGTCAACGTTTTCAAGTTCTTTGATGTCTTTCACTACTTTATATGGTGTAAGTTCTGCTGGTTTGTTTGCGTCACCATTACGGCGAACCACACCTGCGATTTCAAAATCAGAAGCAGCTTCAAGTGCTTCGATTGTAAACTTTCCAATGTTTCCGTAACCTACTACGGCAGCTCTAATCTTTTTCATAATTTTATTGGTGTTTAATTATTTGTTCTTATTCATTTTGTTACAAGAAATGTATCCTGTATTTTTGACGATGCAAAAATAAAAAATTAGAATTGTTCTAAAGAGAAAAAGGAGAACGTTTTTTGAAATATTTCGGACGTAACTTACAATTTATAACTTTGTTATGCTTATTTTTGTCGTTAACTTATAATTTATAACTTAAATATGATTGAATATATAAAAGGAAAACTTGCTGATGTTACACCTACCATGGCGGTAGTCGATTGTAACGGAGTTGGATATGGTGTGAATATTTCTCTGAATACATTTTCTGCCATACAAGGGAAGGGGGATGTAAAACTATATATATACGAGGCTATAAGGGAAGATGCGTATGTACTTTATGGCTTTGCGACAAAACAGGAAAGGGAGCTTTTTCTTATGCTGATAACAGTGTCGGGAATTGGTGGTAATACAGCCAGAATGATTCTCTCTGCTTTAAGTCCGTCTGAATTATGTAATGTGATAAGTTCAGGCAATGAGAAATTGCTGAAGATGGTCAAGGGTATCGGACTGAAGACTGCACAGCGTATAATAGTGGAACTGAAGGACAAGATACAAAATATAGGTGTAGAAAGCACCGGAAATGTTCCTACACCTATATCTGCTGCCAATAATGAAATATATGAAGAGGCAGTTGCTGCTTTGACTATGTTGGGATTTGCACAGGCACCGTCGCAGAAGGTTGTCGGACAGATTCTTCATGAAGAACCGGATGCGCCTGTGCAGAAAGTCATCAAGATTGCCCTTACAAGACTAAGGTGACGGTGGATTATTCCACGGTCACTGATTTTGCAAGGTTTCGTGGACGGTCAACATCCAGTCCTCTGCATACTGCTATATGGTATGCCATCAGTTGTAGCGGAATGGATGTTACCAGAGCGTCCAGACACTCAGGAACTGCAGGTACCGGTATGCTGAAATCGGCAAGTGAGCTGATTACCGTGTCACCTTCTGTAACAATAGCTACCACTCTTCCGCCACGTGCCTTTATCTCCTGAATGTTACTCAGAACCTTGTCGTAGAGTGGTGAATTTGTTGCGATGACCACTACCGGCATTTCGGCATCAATCAGTGCAATCGGTCCATGCTTCATTTCTGCTGCCGGATAACCTTCGGCATGTATATATGATATCTCTTTTAGTTTCAGTGCTCCTTCCAGTGCTATCGGGAATGAATATCCTCGTCCCAGATAAATGAAATTACGTGCGTATGTAAACATTCTCGACAGACTGGCAATGTAGTCATTCTGTTTTAGAACCTGACGCATTTTTTCAGGTATATCATTGAGTGATGATACTATTTCTTTGTATTCATCGGTTGATATTGTTCCCATTTCCTGTGCCAGTGACAGGGCAAACATCAGAAGTACAGTAACCTGACCGGTAAATGCTTTTGTCGATGCCACACCGATTTCTGGTCCAACGTGTATATAAGAACCGGAGTCGGTTGCACGTGCAATGGATGAACCTACTACGTTACATATTCCATAAACAAATGCTCCGCTGCTATGAGCAAGTTCAATCGCTGCAAGTGTGTCTGCCGTTTCGCCACTTTGTGAAATAGCTATTACTACATCGTCCGGCGAAATTACAGGGTTACGATAGCGGAACTCCGAAGCGTATTCCACTTCTACAGGTATGCGACACATTGTTTCAATGAGTTGTTTCCCTATAAGTCCTGCATGCCATGATGTTCCGCATGCCACGATAATGAAACGTCGTGCTTTTATGAACTTTTCCCTATGTTCTTTTACCGCCGAGAGCAATATTGACATAGTTTCCGGGTTAAGACGACCACGCATGCAGTCGGCTATACATTCAGGCTGGTCGAATATTTCCTTTATCATGAAATGAGGATATCCACCTTTTTGTAACTGTCCGATATTTAATGCTATGGTTTGTGCCTCGTGCGAGCATTCCACATTGTCCAAATCAACAATCTTGATCGGTTCACCATTTCTTAGTACTGCTATTTCTCCGTCTGACAGATATATCACCTTATTAGTATATTCCACTATAGGGGTGGCATCCGATGCAAGGAAGTATTCATCTTCGCCAATACCTACCACCAGAGGACTGCTCTTTCTTGCTGCAATGATTGTTTCAGGATGATTTCTGTCTATTACGGCTATGGCATATGCTCCAATTACCTCTTTTAATGCCAACTGAACAGATGTCAGAAGATCCAGATTTCCTTCTGTCTGGATATAATCGATAAGTTGTACCAATACTTCCGTGTCAGTACTGCTTTTGAAGACATATCCTTTATCTATAAGTTTCTGTTTTAGGAGAGCATAATTTTCGATAATCCCGTTGTGTACTAAAGCCAGACGACCACTCATAGAAGTATGAGGGTGAGAATTTACCGTACTAGGTTCTCCATGTGTTGCCCAACGTGTATGTGCAATACCCATTGACGCTGATGTGTCTTTACCTGTTACGGTTTGTTCCAAGTCTGCAACTTTTCCTACTGATTTATAAACTTTCAGGTCTCCCGGAGTATTTATAAGTGCCACTCCGGCACTGTCGTATCCCCTATACTCCAATTTTCGGAGACCTTCCACAAGCACAGGCCATGCCTGACGCTTACCGATGTATCCTACGATTCCACACATATTTATTTACTTGTTTTCATTCAATACAAAAATAAGTATTTCCTGCTTAAAGAATATGTTTTATAATATATATAATTTGATTTTTTTAGACTTAAACTTATAAATCAAAACAAAAATATCATATTTTGATTACAGTTTTATTTTTATAGCACTTATTGGACAAGCGTTTTGTAAGCATTTTAGAGTCGTTACTATCTTTTTTTTAAGAAATTGTATATGAAAGTAATCACAAAACACATAAATATCTACTTTTGTAGTGCAAAATAATACATATAAACGGGAATTTAGTACGTAAAGAAACCAAAACGCAATGAAAGAGAATCATTTTATCAGAGAAAATGCTCTTCAGGGATTATATAGTCCGTCAAATGAGCATGACGCCTGTGGTGTAGGAATGATAGTCAACCTGCATGGCGCAAAGTCGCATGAATTGATCGACTCTGCCCTGAAGGTGTTGGAAAACATGAAGCACCGTGGAGCAGAAGGAGCAGACAGTAAAACAGGTGATGGTGCAGGTATCATGATTCAGATACCGCATGAATTTATTCTTCTACAAGGTATTCCGGTTCCTGAAAAAGGTAAATATGGAACAGGATTGGTGTTTATGCCTAAGGATAAAGCCTCACAGCAGGATATCATGAGCGTAATGATAGAAGAAATAGAGCGTGAAGGGATGACGTTGATGCATGTACGCACAGTGCCGGTAAACTCGGATATATTAGGTAAGGACGCGCAAGCTACAGAGCCTGATGTAAAGCAGATTTTTGTTACAGCCGGGGCTGACGAGGCAGAGCTTGAGAAAAAACTGTATATCATCAGGAAAAAGATAGAGAATAGAATACAACACAAAGACTTCTATATAGTGTCACTTTCCAGTAAGAATATGGTGTATAAGGGAATGCTTACTTCTACACAGCTTCGTGAATATTATGCAGACCTTACACAGCCATATTTCACCAGTGCATTGGCTTTGGTGCATTCGCGTTTCAGTACGAATACATTTCCTACATGGAGTCTGGCACAGCCTTTCCGTATGATGGCCCATAACGGCGAGATAAACACAATTCGTGGTAACCGTGCCTGGATGGAAGCCAGAGAAAGTGTTTTGTCGTCAGAAAGACTTGGCGATATTTCTCAAATACGTCCTATTATACAGCCTGGCATGAGCGATAGTGCCTCAATGGATAATGTACTTGAATTTTTCGTTATGTCAGGTCTTAGTCTGCCTCATGCGCTTGCCATGATGGTACCTGAGTCTATAAACGAGAAAAACCCTATCAGCCAGAAACTTAAAGACTTCTATGAATATCATTCCATATTGATGGAACCGTGGGACGGTCCTGCCGCATTGCTTTTCAGCGACGGAAGATATGCCGGAGGAATGCTTGACAGAAACGGCTTGCGTCCTGCCAGATGGCTGGTTACCAAGAATGGAACTATGGTAGTTGCCAGTGAGACAGGTACAATAAGTTTCAATCCTGATGAAATAGAAGCTAAGGGAAGACTGCAGCCTGGCAAGATATTATTGATAGATACACAGGAAGGTAAAATATATTACGATAAAGAAGTTAAAGAAGATCTGGCATCGGCTTTACCTTACACAGAATGGCTGGCAGCCAACAGAATAGAGCTTGATACTTTGCGCAGTGGACGTAAGGTGGAAAATTCTGTGAAGGATGCAGGAAGAAGACTTCGTATCTTCGGATATACCCGCGAAGATATTGAGCGTACTCTTACTCCTATGTGTGCCGCAGGTGCGGAACCTACAGCGTCAATGGGTAACGATACTCCTTTGGCGGTATTGAGTGAAAAACCTCAGTCGGTGTTCAATTATTTCCGCCAGCAGTTTGCGCAGGTTACTAATCCGGCTATCGATCCTATACGTGAAGAACTTGTCATGTCTCTTACTGAGTATATCGGTGCCGTAGGAAGCAATATTCTCAGTCCGAGCGCAGGACATTGCAAGATGGTGCGTCTGCCGCATCCTGTGCTTACTAATACACAGCTTGACATTCTCTGCAATATCAGATACAAGGGATTCAGTACTGTTAAGTTGAAAATGGTATTCAAGGCTTCGGATGGCGAGGAAGGACTTCGCCTGGCTATAGAGAATCTGTGTAAGAGTGCGGAAGAGGCTGTTGATGCCGGTGCAAACTATATAGTGCTTTCAGACAGGGATGTAGATGCTGAATATGCACCTGTGCCTTCACTTATTGCTGTAAGCGCAGTTCATCATCATCTGATTTCAGTACAGAAACGTGTGCAGACAGCGTTGATAGTTGAAAGTGGTGAAGCGCGCGAAGTTATGCATGCTGCATTGCTTTTGGGATATGGAGCGAGTGCAATCTGTCCGTATATGGCTTTTGCGGTGATAGACGGACTGGTGAAGAAAGGTGATGTACAGCTTGATTACGCTACAGCTGAAAAGAATTATATTAAAGCTCTCTGCAAGGGATTGTATAAGGTTATGAGCAAGATGGGTATTAGCACGATACGTTCATACCGAGGAGCTAAATTGTTTGAGGCTGTTGGCTTGAATACAGAGGTAATGAGAAGATATTTCGGTACCGACGTGTCAACAATAGGCGGAGCTGGTATCGGCGATATAGCTCACGATTACCTCAGGTTCCATCGTTCGGGTGTTGCTATATCTGAAGATGAGGCAGGAGCATTGCTTGATCATATCGGTCTTTTCTCTTACAGAAAAGATGGTGAACAGCACGCATGGAACCCCGATACTATAAGTTTGCTTCAGCTTGCTACACGTACAGGCAGTTATAAAAAGTTCAAGGAATTTACAGCTAAAGCAGATAAAAAGGAAAATCCTATTTTCCTTCGCGACTTTTTCGGTTTCCGCAGGAATCCTATCAGTATAGACCAGGTGGAGCCAGTAGAAGATATAGTGAAACATTTTGTTACTGGCGCAATGTCGTTCGGTGCAATTAGCAAGGAGGCTCATGAGGCTCTTGCATTGGCAATGAACAGTCTTGGAGCAAGAAGCAATACCGGTGAAGGTGGTGAAGACAGCAACCGATTCTCTGAAATTTATCATGCCGAAGACGGAGATATCAGTCTGTGCAGCAAGACCAAGCAGATAGCTTCGGGACGTTTCGGAGTGACTACTGAGTATTTGGTCAATGCCGAGGAAATCCAGATAAAGGTGGCACAGGGAGCAAAACCGGGAGAAGGTGGACAACTGCCGGGATTTAAAGTTGATGAAGTAATTGCCCGTACACGTCATTCTATTCCTGGAATATCGCTTATTTCTCCTCCACCTCATCACGATATATATTCTATAGAAGACCTTGCGCAGTTGATTTTCGACTTGAAGAATGTCAATCCGCGAGCTGCTATAAGCGTTAAGCTGGTGGCTGAAAGTGGTGTTGGTACCATTGCGGCAGGTGTGGCAAAGGCTAAGGCCGACCTGATTGTGATTTCAGGAGCCGAAGGTGGTACAGGTGCCTCTCCTGCTTCGTCAATGAGATATGCCGGTATTCCGCCTGAGATAGGTCTGAGCGAAACTCAGCAGACTCTTGTGCTGAATGGTCTTAGAGGACAGGTACGTCTGCAGACTGACGGACAGCTGAAAACAGGACGTGACATAATAAGTATGGCTTTGCTGGGAGCTGAGGAATTTGCTTTTGGAACTTCTGTACTGATAGTGTTGGGATGTGTTATGATGAGAAAATGTCATACCAATCTGTGTCCTGTCGGAGTAGCTACTCAGGATGAGAAATTGCGTCAGCATTTCCGTGGACATTATAAATATGTTGTCAATTATTTCCGTTTCCTGGCAGAAGAAGTAAGAGAATATCTGGCAGAAATGGGATTCACAAAACTGGAAGATATTGTAGGACGTACAGATCTTATTCAAGTTGATTCTTCGGACAGTAAAGGAAAAATGTCAGGTCTGGATTTCGGAAGAATTTTACATAAAGTAGAGAGCAATGCTGACATTCATCATACAGCCGACAAGCCTCTTGACTTATTGGGTATAAAGGATAGGGCTATGATTTCGGCGGCGAAAGAAGCCTTGGATAATAAGAAGCCTGTTGAGCTTGAATATACTATTTCCAATACAGACCGTTCGGCAGGTGCCATGCTATCAGGTGAGGTGGCAAGAAGATACGGTCATGCAGGTTTGCCTGACGGTACTATTAACGTGAAGTTTAAAGGTTCGGCAGGACAGAGTTTCGGTGCGTTCCTGACTTCGGGAGTGACATTCCGTCTGGAAGGCGAGGCTAACGACTATGTTGGAAAAGGTCTTAGCGGTGGACGTATCTGTCTGTTGCCTCCGTCAGGTTCACTGTTCGACGCATCTAAGAATACTATTGCAGGCAATACTCTGATGTATGGTGCCACTAAAGGTGAAGTTTATATTAACGGACGTGTAGGAGAGAGATTTGCAGTGAGAAACTCAGGTGCAATAGCCGTTGTTGAAGGAGTTGGCGACCACTGCTGTGAGTACATGACAGGCGGACGTGTGGTAGTGCTTGGCGATACCGGAAGAAACTTTGCTGCCGGTATGAGTGGCGGTATAGCTTACGTGTGGGATCCTGAACATCGTTTCGACTATTTCTGTAATATGGAGATGGTGGAGCTTAATCTGCTTGAGGACTCTGCATCACGTAAGGAGTTGATGGAACTTATCGAACGTCATTGGAGATTTACCGGTTCGAAACTGGCCCGCACCTTGCTTGATGAATGGCAGAATCATATAGATGAATTCATCCAGGTTACTCCTATAGAATACAAACGTGTTCTGGCCGAGGAACAGATGAAGAAACTGCAGCAGAAGATTGCGGAGGTACAGAGAGACTATTAATAATGAATAATGAACAATTAATAATTAGGAGTGATGTCATCCGCTCATTATTAATTCTTAATTTTTAATTGAATAACATGGGAAATCCAAAAGCATTTTTAAATATACCTCGACAAGAGGCCGGCTACCGTCCTGTTCACGAACGTGTTGCCGATTATAGTGAAGTGGAACAGACACTCAACACTAGCGAACGTAAATTGCAGGCCAGCCGTTGCATGGACTGTGGAGTACCATTCTGTCATTGGGCTTGCCCGCTGGGAAATCGCCCTCCCGAGTTTCAGGATGCATTGTGCAAAGGCGACTGGCGCAAGGCTTACGAAATATTGAGCGCTACAAACGACTTTCCTGAATTTACAGGTCGTATCTGTCCTGCTCTGTGTGAGAAATCGTGTGTACTGAAGCTCAGTATAGACTCTCCTGTAACTATTCGCGAAGATGAGGCTGCCGTTATTGAGGCAGCATTCCGCGAAGGATATATCTCTCCGAAAAAATATGAAAGAAACGGGAAAAAGGTGGCTGTGATTGGTTCGGGACCTGCCGGACTAGCAGCTGCAAACCAACTGAACAAACGTGGATACGAAGTTACTGTGTTCGAACGCGATGAGATGCTTGGAGGTCTTTTACGATATGGAATACCCAATTTCAAGCTTGGAAAGAATATCATAGACAGGCGTCTCAGGATAATGGAAGCTGAAGGTATAATCTTTAAGACTAATTCAGAAATTGATTTGATGAAACTACCTGAAGGTTTTGATGCGTATGCCGTATGTACAGGTACTCCACAGGCTAGGGATTTGTCAATACCGGGACGTGAACTGTCAGGTATCCATTTCGCTATGGAGATGCTGGCACAGCAGAACAGAGTGCTTGCAGGGCAGGAAATCGCAGAGAAAGACAGGATATCTGCCCGCGGAAAGCATGTACTGGTAATTGGTGGTGGAGATACGGGTAGCGACTGTATAGGAACATCTCATCGTCAGGGTGCGTTAAGTGTTACTCAGATAGAAATTATGCCTAAGCCTCCGGTTGGACATAATCCTGCTACTCCTTGGCCACAGTGGCCAGTTGTGCTGAAAACAAGTTCAAGCCACGAAGAGGGATGTACACGTCGCTGGTGCTTGAATTCAAATAAGTTTGTTGGCAAAAATGGAAAGGTGACAGCAGTGGAAGTTGAAGAAGTAGAATGGATTCCGGCTGCAGATGGCGGACGTCCTGTAATGAAACCTACAGGCAAGAAAGATACAATAAAGGCAGACCTTGTCCTGTTGGCTATGGGATTCCTGAAACCTCAGCTTCCTGAATTGCCTGCGAATGCAGTTGTGGCAGGTGATGCCGCTACAGGTCCGTCGCTAGTGGTGAAATGTATCGCTGCGGGACGAAAGGCGGCTGCGGAGATAGATAAGATGATAATGACTAATTAAAAATTAATAATTAAGAATTAATAATTAGTGGAGATGCTATCCACTCATTTTTAATTCTTAATTGAATAAGTTTTTAATTGAACTCGTTTTTAATTATTAATTTTTAATTCTTAATTACAACTATGTGTGGTATAGCATGTATTTTCAATATAAAACAGCAATCGCCTGAGTTGAGACAAAAGGCTCTCACTATGGCGAAACGCATACGCCACCGTGGACCGGATTGGAGCGGGATATATTGCGGTGGCTCTGCAATTATGGCACACGAGCGTTTGTCGATAGTCGATCCTCAGAGTGGTGGACAACCATTATATTCGCCTGACGGAAAACAGATTTTGGCAGTAAACGGTGAAATTTACAATCATCGTGATATACGTGCGGAATTTGCAGGAAAGTATGATTTCAGTACAGGAAGCGACTGCGAGGTAATACTGGCTCTTTATCGTCAGTACGGAGTCGATTTCATAGAGAAACTGAGTGGAATATTCGCTTTCGCACTTTATGATGAAGAACGTGATGAGTTCCTTATAGCCCGCGATCCGATAGGAGTGATACCTCTGTATATAGGACATGATGCTGACGGTAAAGTATATTGTGCGAGTGAATTGAAAGCTCTGGAAGGAATGTGTGATGAATATGAACCTTTCTTGCCAGGACATTATTACTGGAGTCGTGAAGGTAAGATGCACAGATGGTATAACCGCAACTGGACAGAATATGAAGCAGTGAAAGACAGATATACTGAGATGCCTGATGATGAGGCGTACAAAGCTCAGGTGAGTGATGTACGTTTGGCTTTGGAAGATGCTGTGAAGAGACAGCTTATGAGTGATGTCCCATACGGCGTATTACTTTCCGGCGGACTTGACTCGTCTGTTATTTCTGCCGTAGCGAAACTGTTTGCCGACAAACGAGTGGAAACTGATGGAAAACAGGATGCATGGTGGCCGCAGCTTCATTCATTTGCTGTAGGGCTTAAGGGAGCGCCCGATCTGGAAAAGGCCCGTCTTGTGGCAGAACACATCGGAACAGTACATCACGAAATAAACTACACTATCCAGGAAGGTCTTGACGCTATACGCGATGTGATTTATTATATAGAGACTTACGATGTCACTACAGTACGTGCATCTACTCCTATGTATCTTTTGGCAAGAGTCATCAAGTCGATGGGTATAAAAATGGTGTTGAGTGGTGAAGGTGCTGATGAGGTTTTCGGAGGTTATCTGTATTTCCATAAGGCACCTGATGCACGTGCATTCCATGAAGAGACAGTACGTAAACTTTCAAAACTTCATCTTTATGACTGTCTGCGTGCCAATAAGTCGCTTTCTGCATGGGGCGTGGAAGGCAGGGTACCTTTTCTTGATAAGGAGTTTCTTGATGTGGCTATGCGTCTTAATCCGGCTGTCAAGATGTGTCCCGGCAAGGAGATAGAGAAGAAGGTTGTGCGTGATGCATTCTCCTCACTTCTCCCTAAGGAAGTGGCATGGCGACAGAAGGAGCAGTTCTCCGATGGTGTAGGCTATTCATGGATTGATACTCTGAAAGCGGTGACTTCTGCGGCAGTTACAGATGAGCAGATGGTACATGCAGCAGATCGGTTCCCTATCAATCCGCCTCAGAACAAAGAAGAATATTATTATCGCAGCATATTCGAAGAACATTTTCCTAGTGAATCGGCTGCCAGATCGGTTCCTAGTGTTCCTAGTGTAGCCTGCTCTACGGCCGAAGCTTTGGCTTGGGATGCATCGTTCAAAGGAATGAACGATCCTAGCGGACGTGCTGTGGCAGGAGTACATGAATCGGCTTATTGAGGTATTAGTCGTTTGTTTTTAGTTTAAACAACTGACAACCAACAACTCTTTTCCCAACAACTAACAACTAAAAAGATGAATATCAGATTTACAAAAATGCATGGTGCCGGTAATGACTATATCTATGTCAACACTATCCAATATCCTATAGATGACCCTGAAGAGCTGGCTGTGGAGTGGAGTAAGTATCACACCGGAATAGGCAGCGACGGACTTGTACTTATAGGAGCGTCGCAAATTGCTGATTTCAGCATGCGTATATTCAATGCCGATGGCTCGGAAGCAATGATGTGCGGTAATGCAAGCCGTTGTATAGGCAAATATCTTTATGAGGAGGGACTGACGGCAAAGACCGAAGTAACACTGGAAACCCTTTCCGGAATAAAAATTCTGAAACTTCATTTGACAAATGATAATCATGTGGATGCTGTAACTGTCGATATGGGTGCTCCTAATGTTTTGGGAAAGGTTCAGTTAGGCGACGGTTATGGATATACGGAAGGAATTTCTGTATCAATGGGTAATCCTCATTTGGTGATATTTGTAAATAATATATCAGAGGTGGACATCAATACCGTAGGACCGGCGCTTGAGAAACATCCGTTGTTCCCTAATCGTGTAAATGTTGAGTTCGCACAGGTTTATCAGGATAGAAGCATTCGTATGAGAGTATGGGAACGAGGTTCTGGTATAACCATGGCATGCGGTACAGGGGCCTGTGCTACAGCTGTGGCGGCATCATATATCGGCAAGTGTGGCAGGGAATCATCGGTGATAATGGATGGTGGCACACTTAAGATTAAATGGAATGAAGCAGACGGGCATGTATATATGACAGGTCCTGCTGTAAAAGTTTTTGATGGAGAGATAGCTATTTAAGTTTTTAGGTCTAACAACCAACAACTCTCTTCTAACATCTAACAAATTAAATATAATGGCGCAAATTAACGATAATTTTCTGAAACTGCCTGGCAGTTATCTTTTCTCGGACATAGCAAAGAAAGTGAACAGCTTCAAGGCGGCAAATCCGAGCATCGACCTTATCAGACTAGGAATAGGTGATGTTACACGTCCGCTTCCTGAAGCTTGTATCAAGGCTATGCACCGTGCTGCAGATGAGTTGTCTTCATCTGCATCATTTCACGGATATGGTCCTGAACAAGGGTATGATTTTCTGATAGAGGCAATTATAAAAAATGATTTCGAATCACGTGGAATAAAACTTTCAGCTCATGAAGTTTTCATAAATGATGGAGCAAAGAGTGATACTGGAAATATAGGCGATATTTTCAGTCGTGAGAATAAGATAGCTGTTACCGATCCTATTTATCCTGTATATATAGACAGCAATGTTATGGCTGGTAGGGCAGGAGAGTTGGCTAGTGACGGATGCTGGAGCAACATTACATATATGCCTTGTAATGAGGAGAATAATTTTGTCCCTTCATTGCCGATGGAGCGAGCAGACATAATATATTTGTGCTATCCCAATAATCCTACTGGTACGACACTTACCAGAGATGAGTTGAAGAAATGGGTTGACTATGCTCTGGCAAATGATTCTATAATATTCTTCGATGCTGCATACGAGGCATTTATACGCGAGGAGAACGTTCCGCATTCAATATATGAGATAGATGGGGCCAGACATTGTGCCATAGAATTCAGAAGTTTTTCTAAAACAGCCGGATTTACAGGAGTACGTTGTGGCTATACTGTAATTCCTGATGAACTTGTTGCTACAGCTGCTGGGGGTGCGAAAGTTCAGCTCAATAAATTATGGTTGAGGCGCCAGTGTACAAAATTTAATGGTACAAGTTATATCACACAGCGTGCTGCCGAGGCAATATATTCTCCTGAAGGTAAGGAACAAGTAAAAGCGAATATCGACTATTATCTGGAAAATGCACATATAATGCGCGAAGGTTTGATGAAATCCGGAATGAAGGTTTATGGAGGAGTAAATTCGCCATATCTGTGGCTAAAGACTCCTGAAGGTTATGATTCATGGAAATTCTTCGATACTCTGTTGGAGAAAGCACATTTAGTTGGTACTCCGGGTGTAGGTTTCGGTCCTTCGGGCGAAGGTTTTCTTCGACTTACTGCATTCGGAAAACGCGAGGACTGTATAGAGGCTATGCAACGTATTGAGAAATATATATAAACATGCCATGTCCTGCCAATTTTCATGGCATTAATTACAATCTGTTTTGGTTTTATATGTATTTAGTAGAAGCGAAACTGCAGCGATGTAGTTTCGCTTTTTTTCTTGTTTCATACGTTTAAAAAAATGACCTTTCGTCTTAGGCAAAACGTGCGTACGTTTTGGATTGAATGTGCGCCCATTTTAAATCGAACGTGCGCACGCTTCGAAAAGCGAAGTTTTATGCCATAAATAATATATGCCTGTATATAATTTACTAAATATTATTATGTGTATAAATTTTACTATTTGATATAGCTTTCAAGATTACTAAATTATTATTGAACTCTTTTTCTTTGATTTACAGTATATTACGCCAAAAGTGATATTTTTTTTGAAAAAAAGTCGTT
>OGCN01001482.1_pt1 | contig 30863 bp, 31 predicted proteins | sample 1570181 | NCBI WGS metagenome assembly OGCN01 (sample SAMEA4370584, study PRJEB24528) | human gut metagenome | reverse complement strand
ATAGCCTTTAAGGCGGTAAATGACAAACCACCGGCTACGCCGGTGGTTTTGATTATAATATTGGTAAAGGAGGGCTGGCAATGCCGCAGCGTTCTGGCAGCGCAGATAGATAAACAAAAAGCAATTGATTATGGAGGTTTTATTATGGTTTTAAAAATGCAGCTTAAAACTTGCAGCAATATAGCACAAAGCCCTGATGGGTTATGATGACAAAACTGATTGCCTTTGCCAAAAAATGGACGCTGCTGCTTGCCATCTGGGTGGCTTACACCTACCTTTCGCCGGTAATTTCCATCGCACCCAGCAGCTACATACTTTTTCAGAATATCGTCAACTCTTGGCAGCTGTGGCAAAGAGAAACCGGACGCCTGTAAAAAAACAAGGAGAACAGACTATACAATACAGAACTTTAGGAAAAGACTTAACCGTCAGTGCCGTCGGCCTTGGCTGCATGGGCATGAGCCATGCTTACGGCGCTCCCGCGGATAAAAAAGAAATGACAGAGCTTTTAGCCCGCGCCGTTGATATGGGCTGCACCTTTTTTGACACTGCAGAGCTGTACGGCACGCCGGAAAACCCGCACAACAACGAAGAACTGCTGGGGCCTGCCTTAAAGCCTTACCGCGATAAAATTGTACTTGCCACCAAGTTTGGCATTACCTTCGACTGGAATGACCCCGACGTAAACAAACCGGTTATTCCCGATTCACGCCCCGAAAGCATCCGCAAAGCCGTTGAAGGTTCGCTGAAACGCCTGCAGACCGACCATATCGACCTTTACTACCAGCACCGTCAGGACCCCTCCGTTCCTGTGGAGGAAGTGGCAGGCGTAATGAGCAGGCTTATCGAAGAAGGCAAAATCACCCACTGGGGGCTTTCCGAAGTAACGGAAGACACCATCCGCCGCGCGCATAAAATCTGCCCGGTAACGGCCATTCAAAACCGTTACTCCATGATGTTCCGCAATTACGAAGCACTGGACAATATGACAATGAGCAATGTGTTTGGCGGCACCCGCGTTATAAAACGTTAAAACAGGAGGAAAAACCATGGAATATGCAACTTTAAGCAACGGAATTAAAATGCCCATGCTGGGCTACGGTGTTTACCAGATACCGGCAGCGGATACCGAACGCTGCGTGCTGGATGCCATCAGCTGCGGCTACCGCTCCATTGATACCGCGCAGGCCTACCACAACGAAGAAGGCGTCGGCAATGCGATTGAAAAATCCGGCGTGCCGCGCGAAGAACTTTTTATTACCACCAAAATCTGGATTGCCAATGCCGGTTATGAAAAAGCAAAGGCCTCCATTGCCGAATCACTGCGCAAACTGAAAACAGGCTACATTGACCTGCTCTTAATTCACCAGCCGTTCAGCGATTATTACGGCACCTGGCGCGCCATGGAAGAAGCCTATAAAAACGGACAGTTGCGCGCTATCGGCGTTGCCAACTTTTACCCCGACAGGCTGATTGACCTGTGCCAGTTTGCCGAAATTGCGCCGATGGTAAACCAGGTTGAAACCCATGTGTTCCAGCAGCAGCAAACCGCCCACGCCATTATGCAGAAATACGGCGTAACACACCAGTCGTGGGGCCCGTTTGCCGAAGGGCGCAACGGCTTTTTTACCAACGGCGTTTTAAACGAAGTTGCCGCAAAATACAATAAATCGGCAGCACAAGTTGCCCTGCGCTTTTTAATTCAGTGCGGCGTGGTTGTTATACCCAAATCCGTACACAAAGACCGCATGGTGCAGAACTTTGATATTTTCGATTTTAAACTTTCCGATGACGATATGGCAAAAATCCGTGCGCTCGATACCGGCAGGAGCCTGTTCTTCTCCCATTACGACCCTGCCACGGTTGAGTTTTTAACCAACATGGGCAAGCACGCTTAAACAGTAAAGTTTAATCCGCCATAACTTAAACCGCCATAAAACAGCATAAAAAAAACAGCGCCGGAACACACCGCCCGGCACTGCTTCTTTGCAGCCCTTCCGCACCGAAGGGCTGTTTTTTTATAATGTTTTAACGCCTTTTACTTCGTAGCCTGCGTCAACAACGGCTTTAACAAGCGCATCGTCGCTAACATCAGCGGCAAGCGTAACGGCGGCGTTTTTGTTCTCCAGCGAAACTGCAACGGCTTCCACGCCTTCAATGCCGCTTAATGCTTTGTTTACATGTGCTACGCAGTGCTGGCACATCATGCCTTCAATATCAAGTACTTTTTTCATGGTATCAACCCTTTCTTTTTTGTTGGTGTTTAATATATCTACTGCCTCAACCCTGCATTCGTGCGAAGCAGCGCCGGGCATATCCGCGCCGATATCTGCCGCATACGCAGGGTTAAAGAGCCTTAACCGCAGGGCATTGGTTACAACAAAAACGGAACTGAAGCTCATGGCCAGCGCGCCCAGCATAGGGCTGAGCTTAATGCCGAGCCACGGATAGAACACGCCCGCCGCCACCGGAATGCAGATGGCGTTGTAAAACAGCGCCCAAAACAGATTCTGCTTAATGTTGCGGATAACCGCGTGCCCAAGCTGAACAGCACCGGCAACATCCAGCAGGTCATTTTTCATCAGCACCAAATCTGCCGATTCAATGGCTATATCCGTACCGGCGCCAATGGCAATGCCCACATCGGCACGCGCCAGTGCAGGTGCGTCGTTAATGCCGTCGCCAACCATGGCAACTTTTTTGCCCTGCTGCTGCAAACGGCGTATTTCCGTTTCCTTATCCTGCGGCAAAACCTCCGCCACCACGCGGTCAGCGCCTACCTCTTTCTGTATGGCCTGCGCCGTGCGCGCGTTGTCGCCGGTAAGCATTACTACCTCCAGCCCCATGCGCTTCATTTCTTCTATGGCCGCGCGGCTTGTAGGTTTCACCCTGTCTGCCAGGGCAATAATGCCGAGCAGTATGCCGTCACGGGCAAAAAACAGCGGTGTTTTGCCTTCGGCCGCCAGTTTTTCTTCCAGCATTTTTACGTTATCATCATAAAGCCCGGCTTCTTCCAGCATTCTGCGGTTGCCGCCAAAACAGCCCTTGCCTTCCATTACGCCTTTAATGCCGCGCCCGGCCTGCTGCACAAAGCCTGTTACCGGCGCAAGCTGCACATTTTTTTGTTCAGCATATTTTACAATCGCCTGCGCCAGCGGGTGTTCGGAATATTTTTCCAGCGACGCCGCCGTTTTAACAAGCTGCGCTTCACCGGCGCTTTTGCTGTATAAAACATCCGTCACTCCTGGCTCGCCCTGCGTTATGGTGCCGGTTTTATCAAGAACTATGGTGTTAACTTCGTGCACCGTTTCCAACGCTTCCGCCGATTTAATCAAAACGCCGCTGGCCGCACCGCGCCCGGTGCCCACCATAATTGCCGTAGGCGTTGCCAGCCCCAGCGCACACGGACACGATATTACCAGCACGGCAATAGCGTTGGAGAGTGCAAACTCAAAGCTTTCACCGAGCAAAAACCATACTGCCGCCGTTACAAGCGCAATACCGATAACGGCAGGCACAAACACGCCGCTTACCTTGTCCGCCATTTTGGCAATGGGCGGTTTGGAACTTGTAGCGTCATCCACAAGCCGCACAATCTGCGCCAGCGTGGTATCTTCGCCAACCCTGTCGGCACGCATTTTAAAAAAGCCCGATTTTACAACCGTTGCCCCGGTAACCTTGCTGCCGTTTTCCTTTTCCACAGGAATGCTCTCGCCGGTAATTGCCGATTCGTCAACCGCTGCATGCCCTTCCGTTAAAACGCCGTCTACCGGCACACTCATGCCGCTGCGCACCACAAGAATATCGCCTTTTTCAACTTCTTCAACGGGTATTTCAAGCTCTGCGCCGTCGCGCTCAACAACGGCTGTTTTCGGCGCCAAATCCATCAGTTTGGTAATCGCGTCGCTCGTTCTACCTTTGGCACGCGCTTCCAGAAACTTGCCGAAGGTAATCAGCGTTAAAATCATACCGGCGGATTCAAAATACAAGTCCATCGAGAACCTGTGTACCAGTGCCAAATCGCCGTGCCCAAAGCCATAAGCAATTTTATAAAGCGCGTACACGCCGTAAACAAGCGAAGCCGACGCACCAATGGCAATAAGGGAATCCATATTCGGCGAAGCCGCAAAAAGAGTTTTAAAACCGACGCGGAAAAACTTAAAATTAATAAACACTACCGGAATAACCAGCAATAAAAGCGTCAGCGAAAAAATCATGGCGTTTTCCACGCCAAGGAAAACCTCCGGCAGCGGCCAGCCCATCATATGCCCCATGGAGATATACGAAAGCGGCACGGCAAACACCAGTGAAAGTTTCAGGCGTTTTTTTACCGCCTCATACTCCTGCCGCGCAATATCGTTTGCCGAAGCCTGCATTGATTTAGAGGCTTTGCCCTGCTGTACAGCTTCTTTCAGCGACGCGCCGTACCCGGCATCTGTAACGGCGCCGATTATTTTCTGAGTATCGAGTGCCGCTTCATCATATTCAACCACCATGCTGTTTTTTAATAAATTAACGGCTATTTTATCCACGCCCGGCAGTTTGCCCACAGCTTTTTCCACGCGGGCGCTGCAGGCGGCACAGGTCATACCGGTAACGTTAAACTGTTCTTTTTTCATAGCGCTGCTCCTTATATAACACTTCATTGACGCTCTTTTTTATTCCTGTTATTATTATATTAAGACAATATCCTTTAATCAAGAATGCACTATTTAGTGATATAGTACCCAAAAAGATACTAAGGAGCCCTTATTATGGAAAAATACCTTAACGTAAACTGCCCCGTTGCCGCCACACTGCACCTTATCGGCGGCAAATACAAGGCGCTGCTTTTGTGGCACCTATCGGGGCGCGTGCTGCGCTTTAACCAGCTGCGCCAGCTTGTGCCGGAAGCAACGCCCAAAATGCTTACGCAGCAGCTGCGCGAACTGGAGCAGGACGGGCTTATTAACCGCAAGGTTTACCCCGTTGTGCCGCCCAAAGTGGAATATTCCCTTACAGCACTGGGTGAAAGCCTCTTTCCGATTCTTAAAGCCATGTACGAGTGGGGCAGCGGTTTAATGCAGAGCCAGGGAAAATGCCCTTCGTGCAGTATGACGGCGCAGCCCGGCACCTGCCATTGCAAAGATTAAAAATTCAAAACGCAAATTAAAAGCAGGCATGCTGTCCGTTTAAACGGATAGTTTGCCTGCTTAATGTTTATATGCTATAATAATTTTCCGAGATAGACGAGTCGGTTCCTTCCGCAAAGGGAGGTGATGGCATGACTGTTTACGAAGCATTATCTTTGATGATTGCTTTCGGAGCACTCGTTGCTGTTATCTGCTTATCTAAAAAGCAACAATACTTTAAGATAAAAAGAAACCGCATACTGGCGGTATGCGGCTTCCTTCTGAACTATAAATTCTAACAGGGCGAGCCGACGTTCCACCAATCGGCTGTCTCTTTCTTTATATTATACCAAACCAAAAACATTGTCAAATTACTTTTTTCCATAACGCATACGGTATTCTGACGGCGCAAGCTGCATTACCTGCTTAAACGCCGCCGCGAATTTGCTTTGGCTGCCGTAACCTGCTGCCGTTGCAATTTCTGCCACACTGCTGCTGCCTGCAACCAAAAGTGCCGCCGCTTTCCTCATGCGGTATTCCTTCATATACTGTGCCATCGGTTTGCCGTACACCATTTTAAATACTTAGAAGCATTAATGGAATATTCGCGGGCAAGCTGTTCAATGGTATAATGCTCCTGCCAGCTGCCGGTTATTTTGGCGTGAATCTTTTTTATAATTTCCATATAACGTTCCTCGCAGCTTTCGGCCGTTTTTAGATGCGGAACACCGTACACAGCCAAAAATAAAAGTATTTCCTGCGCTTTCAGTTTAAAATACGCCTGCCGGTACTCGCTTTTTACACGCGGCAAAAGCGCAAACATATCTGCAATTTCCGCAGCACCCGGCCAAACCGTAACTTCGCCGCCGCGGCAAAACTTTTCTGCCCATGCAGCTAAATTCACCTCCGAAAGATTTAACGTTTCAGCAAAAGGCTGCGCAGCCATATTTAAATCCACAAACAGTGCAATACCGCTGTAATGCCCCAAAGGCAAGGTTATGCCCGATACGGTGCAGCAGTCCATCATATGGAACGATACATCACCCTGGCCAAGATAAATACTTCTGCCGCCCTGCATCACCCAGCCCATACGCCCGTTCAGGCAGTAATTAACCTGCATAACGCCGCTGACGGCAGGATGATAAAAATTCATGGTGCTGCCGTTTAATTCGGTTACTGCCAGCTTAAGCCCCGGCAGTACATTATAAAGCAGTATCTTCCCGCTGCCGTTTTCATTTTCAAACAGGTATTTTTCAGCGCTGCTGCTTTTGCCGCCAAACTTCCAAAACGGCAGTTTTTCCATCATACCGTTATCTTTTATATAATTCATCACCAACACCGCCTTTTAGTCCCAAACGGATTTTTTCCTGTCCCAAACGGAACAATCTGCCTGTAAAAGCCTTGCGGCTGACAGGCGTTTATTTATAATAAATACATGAGCAGTTGCTCAAATATAAAATTATAAACAATATAAATTTAAGGAGTGTTCCGCTATGAAAAAATCTGTTAAACTTATTGACCTTGACTGCGCTAACTGCGCCGCAAAAATTGAAGATGCCGTTAAAAAAATCGACGGCGTAACCAATGCCAGCGTTAGCTTTATGGCACAAAAAATGACACTGGAAGCACCGGATGACAAATTTGCACAGGTGCTTGACGAAGCCGTTAAGCTCATCAACAAAATAGAGCCCGACGTTACTGTTAAAGCGTAAGGAGTTATACTATGAATTTTCAGCAGATTAGAAACGCAACGGCAATTATTACTTACGCAGGCAGCAGATTTTTGATTGACCCGCTGTTTGCGCCCAAAGATTATTTTGACCCCATCCCCGAATGCTTTACACCCGATAAACGCTGGCCGCTTGTTGAGCTGCCAATGCCTGAAGATGAAATAACCAGAAACCTTAATGCTGTTATTGTAACACATTCGCATATCGATCACATAGATGAATTTGCAGCCAAAACCCTGCCAAAAGCCATAAAAATTTTTGTTCAGGACGAATATGACAAAAACTTTATGCGTAAATTTGGCTTTACGGATGTGGAAATTTTAAAAGAAACAGGCACTGTTTTTAACGGCATAACACTTTATAAAACCGGATGTATCCACGGCAAACCGGATACAACAATGCCTTATTATAAAAAATTCGGTTTCCGTCCCGACGCTATGGGCGTTGTATTTAAAGCCACCGGTGAAAAAACCGTTTATCTTGCAGGCGATACCATTTGGTGCGATTTTGTAAAAAATGCCGTTGATAAATTTGCACCGGAAATTATTATCGTCAACGCCGCGGCGGCGCAGCTTATACACAGCGGCCCGATTATTATGGGTACGGAAGATATTGCCGCACTGCGCGGCTATGCCCCCAATGCCGCAGTAATTGCCACCCATATGGATGCCGTTGGGCATGCAACCTTAAGCCGCGACGGCCTGCGCTCATTTATCACCGACAATAAACTTAACAAAGATTTTTATATTCCGGCAGACGGTGAAACGCTGGCATTGTAACATTTATTTAAATATATTATTCAGGCTGCAATAAAACAATATGTGCATTTTATTGCAGCCTTTTTGTAAGGAGATTTTAATATGACCAAGAAACAGAAAAAACTTTTGCAGCGCATTACCGCCGCCGCTGTTTTGTTTGCCGCCGGTATGCTGCTGCCGCTGTTTGCAGAAGTTCCTGCTTATATTATATTCGCTTTGTTCGGCATAAGCTACATTATTATCGGCTGGGATATTATCTGGAAAGCCTTTTGCAATATCCGTCAGGGCGAAGCGTTTGACGAAAACTTTTTAATGACCGTTGCCACCGCCGGTGCTTTCGCGCTGGGCGAATATTCCGAAGGCGTTGCCGTTATGCTGTTTTACCAGATTGGCGAATGGTTCCAGAGCTATGCCGTTTCGCGCTCACGCCAGTCTATTACCGCGCTGATGGATATCCGCCCGGACTACGCCAATGTAGAACGAAACGGCGAACTGGTGCAGGTTGACCCCGACGAAGTTGCTGTCGGCGAAATTATTACCGTTAAACCGGGCGAGCGCGTACCTATCGACGGCGAAATAATCAGCGGGCGCAGCGCGCTTGATACCTCCGCCCTCACCGGTGAATCGCTGCCGCGCGAGGTTGAAGAAGGCATGGAAGTCATCAGCGGCTGCATTAACCAAACCGGCATTTTAAAAATTAAAACAACCAAAGAGTTTGGCGAATCCACCGTTGCCAAAATTTTGGATTTGGTGGAAAACAGTAGCGAGAAAAAAGCCCGCAGCGAAAACTTCATCACCCGTTTTGCCAAATTCTACACGCCGATTGTTGTTTTTGCAGCACTGCTGCTGGCAACCATTCCGCCCTATGTTTTAAACGAGCCGTTCTCCGGCTGGATTTACCGCGCGCTGACCTTTCTCGTTATCAGCTGCCCGTGTGCGCTGGTTATATCCATTCCGCTCAGCTTCTTCGGCGGCATTGGCGGCGCTTCCAAATGCGGCGTGCTCGTTAAGGGCAGCAATTATTTAGAGGCGCTTGCCGATACCGAAACCATTGTTTTTGATAAAACCGGCACCTTAACAAAAGGCTCCTTTGCCGTTACCGCCATTAAGCCAGTTGGCATGACTAAAGCAGAGCTGCTGGAGCTTGCCGCTTATGCGGAGGATTATTCCAACCATCCCATTTCCCTTTCCATTAAGCGCGCTTACGGCAAGGATATTAAGCACGGCATGGTTAAAAATATAGAAGAAATTGCCGGCCACGGCGTACGCGCCGTTATAGGCGGGCAAACCGTACTGTGCGGCAACGGTAAACTTATGCAGCGCGAAAAAATTAACTACACGCCCTACACAGAAGCAGGCACGGTTATTTACACAGCCGTTGACGGTAAATTTGCCGGTTATATTTTAATTGAGGACGAAGTAAAAGCCGACGCTGCCGCCGCCATTAAAATGCTTAAAACCTGCGGTGTGCGTGAAACCGTAATGCTGACGGGCGACAGCGACGCCGTGGGGCAGAAAATTGCCAAACGCCTGGGGCTGGACCGCGCCTTTACGCAGCTTTTGCCTGCGGATAAGGTTGAACATGTTGAACGCCTGCTGGAAGCGCTGCATAAGCGCAGCAACCGCGGCAAACTTGCCTTTGTGGGCGACGGCATTAACGATGCGCCGGTACTGGCACGCGCCGATGTAGGCATCGCCATGGGTGCGCTGGGCAGCGACGCCGCCATTGAAGCGGCAGACATTGTGCTGATGACGGACGAACCTTCAAAAATCGCTTCCGCCATCAAAATTGCCCGCAAAACTTTGGGCATTGTGCGCCAAAACATCATCTTTGCCATTGGCATTAAAATTGCCGTGCTGGCGCTCGGCGCTCTGGGTTACGCTTCCATGTGGGCAGCGGTTTTCGCCGATGTCGGTGTATCCGTTATTGCCATTTTAAACGCCGTGCGCGCGCTTAACGTAAATAAATACAAAAAGGAACAGGCACGCGCAGCAGCTGTAAAAAGCAGCATCACCCCTGCGGCAGAAGCTGCTGTTTAACAAAATTACACCCAAAACATTAATACCCCAAAAGCATTATGCCTTTGGGGTATTAATGTCTTTAAACTATTATGCTGTTATAAGCCGCTGTTCATCAGTCAATGCTGATAAGTTCATACTGCGGGTTGCCCATTTTCAGTTCGCGCATGGCAACAAGCTGATGCAGCCCGTGACGGCTTTCGATGCGTTCCACCAAATCGTGGCGGTCTTTTTCCGGCTGGGCGTAAACAAGGTCAATGCTGGCCTGGTCAATCGCCAGAAGGTCGGTAGATGCCAGAATGCCGATATCCGGAATGGTAGGCTCTGCTGCTGCAACGCCCGCGCAGTCGCAGTCTACGGACATGCGGCGCATTACGTTAATAAACACAATGTGCTTGCCAAAATAATCAATGGTTGCTTTGGCGGATTCAGCCATGTTTTCCATCAGCATTTCTTTGGCAGGCCATACGTTCCAGTCCTCCGGCAGCGGCTGGCCGTAAACGCCGTGTACCATTGCTTTGCCTATTTTGCCGTCGGCGCAGCCAATGGCAATGTTCTTCATGCTGCCGCCGTAGCCGCCCATGGCGTGGCCTTTAAAGTGGGTTAATACAATCATGGAATCGTAATTAACGATATGACCGCCCATGGAAATTTCTTTAAAATGCTTGCCCCCGCGTACCGGCAGCATAACGGTGCCTTCTTCGTCCATAATATCAACCGGGCAGAAATCCCAGCCGTTAAGGGCAATGGTAGCGCGGTGCTTTTCGGTAGTATCACGCCCGCCTTCGTACAGGGCGTTGGTTTCAACTATATTGCTGTTGGGCACATGTGCCTGAAAAGCCTTTACCATTTCACGCGGCAGAATGTTCGGGCCGTGCGGTTCGCCGGTATGCAGTTTAATTGCAACCTTGCCGTAAATGCCTTCGTTAATCATATCATAAAGTTTAATAAGAGTATCAGCGTTGATGTTTTTGCTGAAATATACTTTGGCTCGGCTGCCTGCGCCGCCGTTTGCGGAAACCTTTACGCTTCCTTCGCCTGCTGCAAACACGTTTCTTACCCCCTCAAGATTATACGCCGCAACACCGACAGCGGCAGTTCCGGCTGCTTTTAAAAAGTCGCGTCTTGTCATTTTTTTCATTTTGCATTCGCTCCTTTAGCCATAATTTTGCTGTCAGTTATATCCTACTACTTGAAGTTCAGTCCATGTCAAGCAAAATTTCAAGCGCTTGTAAAAGCCCCTACAAGGCTGTCGGTACGCGGGCGCAAAACCGTGTCATAGCTCATCAGCTGATAATCGGCCAGACGTGCCATGTTCTGCAACGCCTCAATTTTTTGCAGCAGCACATCACGCGCCTGCGCCAGTATTTTTTTGCGCTGCTGGCAGGTCTGTTCACCCAGCTTGGCAAGGTTTATATAATCGGCAATGGCCTCCAGTGACATGCCAGCGCCTTTTAAAGTCTGAATGAAAGCAACCCACTCCACAAAATTTTCGTCATAATTGCGTACGCCGCCGCTGGTGCGCGGTACGGCGGGTATAATGCCCATGCGCTCGTAATATCTTAATGTGTCTGCCGATACGCCGGTTCTTGCGGCAATCTCTTTAATAGTCATTTTCAGCCCCTCCTTACAATGTTCCCTGACGGATTTTATAAATAATATAGTCTATCAAATCCAGTGATTTTTGTTTGCTGTGTATTTCTTCCAGAAGGTCCAGGCGGTGCCTGCGCAGAATTTTTATCGGCCCGGCCGAGCCGCCCTCTGCCAGCAGCTTTAAAAAACGGCTGATGCTGAAGGCATCAAGCCCGGTGCTGCTTAACGATGCAGCCAGTGCCTCCGTGCGCTGCTCATCTATATTAACCGGTTTTTTATTCATTATCATCACCCGCCTGCCTGCATTAGTTTTTTGTTGCTTTAATTATAAAACTCACCTTAAAGCTGCGTCCAATACTTGTATTTTATGGTTTACCATGCCTGATAAACATAATTTATCTGCAGCCCCGCCGCCGAAAAATTCATCAGCCATGCAAAATGCTTTTTAAGCATGAACCAATCTCAAAGATAAGCATTGGAATTTTTGCCTTTGCCTACATTATAATAAAAGCACCGGGAGCATCATGCCGGTGCTTTTGCTATTGACTTAAAGCGTACTTCAACTGTTAAACTAAAGGCAGGGAAAAATTATGCAGAACAACAGCAATCCTTCACACCTTTCTTTTACGGCGCAGCGGGCAGCGGGCTATTTACTGGGCTTTGCCCTTTTATATTCCCCGTTTGAACTGTACCGCCGCTTTTTGGAAAACGTTTTAAACGTGCAGCCGGCGTTTTTGCCGCACGCTTTCTGCCCGCGCATACCCACGGCAGAAATTTTTACCGGCGGATTTTTCGAGCTCAACAATTTAATGCTGGCATCAACTTTGCTTTTCTGGCTGCTGTGCCTGCTGTTCGGCCCGTTTTTCTGCGGCAGGCTGTGCGTGGCCGGTTATTTTGCCGAAAGCCTCAGCCATCTGGTGCCGGAACGCTGGCAGATTGAATGGGAAAAATACGTGCCGGTGCCTTATATCCGCTTTGGCATGCTGCTTGGCTATATGCTGCTGCCGCTGTGGTACGGCTTTTACCCCTGCGCCTACTGCAATTTTTATCTATTCGACAGCCTTGTAAGCGTCCTTTTCGGTGCGGCCATTTCGTTTACCGTGCCGCTTGCCACAACAGGCTTTTTATACCTGGTGCTGTTTGGGCTGTTTACCAAAGGCGGGCGCGGCTACTGCCGCTTTATGTGCCCGCAGGGAGCAATGCAGAGCCTGTTTTTCATCATCGGCAGCAAACTGGGAATAGCCTCCAAAATACAGGTTGACAGCGAAAAATGCGTAAAATGCCGCCTTTGCGTTAAAAACTGCCCCATGCGCGCCATGAGCCTTAAAAACGGCAGCATTAAAAATGACGTAAGCCTGTGCATAAAATGCGGCGTATGCCGGCATAACTGCCCCGTAAAAGCCATTACAACAGGAGGCGGCAGATTATGAAAAAGAATGTTTTAACAACGCCAAAAGATAAACTTTTAAATTTAGCCATTGGTGCCGGTATACCGCTTGGAACCGCTGCAAGCGGCGCTGCCGGAGGCTGCACGGGTATCTGCGGCAGCTGCGGCGGTACCTGCCTGGGCGGCTTTGCGCTGGCAGCCTGGCTCTGCGGCAGCGTATATTTTAAGCGCCGCCGTAAAAGTTTAACCGCTGACGGAAAACCGCAATCCGTTCAGCCTTAAATAAAAAAATTTAAAGGAGAGATGAATATGAAAAAATTTCTTTGTGCTTTGATGATGGCCGTACTTGCTTTGGGCATAACCGCCTGCGGCGGAGCAGCGGAACAATCCGCACCGGCACCCGCCGCCAAAACGGAAACGGCGGCACCGGCAGCTGACGGCGGCAAAAAAATCCTTGTAGCCTACTTCAGCCATACCGGCAACACCGAAAAAGTAGCACAGCTTATCCAGAGCAAAACCGGCGCCGATATTTTCAAAATCGAAACCGCAGCCCCGTATCCTTCCGTTTACCGCGAAACAACGGAACTTGCAAAACAGGAAAAAGCCGACAACGCCCGCCCTGCGCTGAAAAACAAAGTGGAAAACATGGCTCAGTACGATGTTGTTTTTGTAGGCTTCCCTATCTGGTGGCACACAGCGCCGATGGCAGTAGCAACCTTTGCCGATGGCTATGACTTCAGCGGCAAAACCGTTATCACCTTCTGCACCAGCGGCGGCAGCCCCATCAGCGAAAGCACGCCGGACATTAACAAATGGTTTAAAGGCGCAAATGTTATTGAAGGCATCCGCGCTTACCCGGACGATACCGCGGCTACCGAAAAATGGCTGGCAGGCCTGAACCTGTAAAGCCCCATAAAAATTTAAACCTGCACTTTTAACGGTGCATAAAAAAATCTTCTTCCAGAAAAGGAAGAAGATTTTTTATTTTATATTATTTGCGCAGCACAAGTTTAATAAATATCCTGCTGCCTTCATATAATAAAATCATCGGCACTGCCAGAAGCGTCTGCGTCACCACATCAGGCGTCGGCGTAATAATTGCCGCTAAAATAAACGAAGCAACCACCATATAGCGCCGCCCGCGCTTCAGCAAAGCAGAAGTTACCACACCCATCTGCGCCAGCACAATAAGCACCATAGGCAGGTTAAAAATAAAGCCGAAAGGCACAACCAGCATCAGGAAAAAGTCCAGATAGCTTTCTATTGAAAGCATCGGCGCAATATTGCCGCCTGCAAAGGTTGTAAAAAAGTGCAGCCCCTGCGGAAATACAAAAAAGTATGCAAAAGCAATGCCCGCCCAGAACAAAAGCACCGACGACGGCACAAACAGCATCAGCGCCGAGCGCTCCCTGCCGGTTAAGGCCGGCACCAGAAACGCCCACAGCTCATAAAACAAAACCGGAGCGGCAATCAGCACGCCGCAGGCAAGCGCAATTTTAATATAAATAAAAAACGCTTCCGCCGGGCGCATATAATACAAATTGGTGGCAGGCGCCGTCAGCACTGCCACAATTTCATCAATATAAAAACCGCTTACCAGCGTACCGGCAGCAAGCGCCGCCAGGCTGTGCAGAATTCTGCGCCGCAACTCGCCCAGGTGTTCCGTTAAGGTCATTGCCTCATCATTGTTATCTAACGGACGGCCATTATCCATAGCTTGCGCCGTCACTTTTTGGCTTCCGCCTGTACAGTTTCCGCACCGGCAGACGCAGCGTCTTTGGTTTCCGCGGTTTCGGCAATTTCACCTGCTTTTTTAATTTCTGTTTCCGTGCTGTTTACAGCCTGCTTAAATTCCTTCATGCTTTTGCCAAGGGCAGAACCGATTTCCGGCAGTTTACCGGGACCAAAAAAGATAAGCCCTATAACCAAAATAAGCAAAAGTTCGGGTAAGCCTAAACCAAACATAATAATTCCTCCTTGCAGCCGCTTTATTATAAGTTTTATGCTTTGCTACATATATAGTAACACTTGCAGTCAGCTCTAAGTCAAGCCTTATTTAAAATTTAATCTTGGGCTAACCTTCGTTTTACTTATACTATACAAAGCGCCTCAATCTATGCTGATAAGTTCATAATTGGGGTTGCCCATTTTCAGTTCTTTCATGTAGCTTAACTGGCGCAAACCTTCGCGGCTTTCAATGCGCTCAATCAAATCTTTGTTGTCGCTGCCCGGTTTGTCATAAACCATGTCCACGCACGCCTAGTCAATGGCCAGCAAATCTGTGGAAGCCACCATGCCGATATCGCCGATGGTCGGTTCTTCCGCATCAGGCCCGGCGCAGTCGCAGCGCACGGACATTCTGTTAAGCACGTTAATATAGGCAATGCGTTTGCCAAAAAAGTCCGTTACTGCTTTGCCTGCCTCCGCCATGTGCTCCATAAAATGCGCCCCGCGGATGGAAAAATCGGCATTGTGCTGCATGGCCTTGCCTACTTTAGCATCAGCACAGCCAATGGCGATGTTTTTAAGCGAACCGCCAAAACCTCCGGCAGCGTGGCCTTTAAAATGCGTCAGCACAATCATGCTGTCGTAAGTGGGCAGGCTTTTGCCGACGTACATTTCTTTAAAATGCTTGCCGCCGCGTACCGGCAGCAGCGGCAATGGTGCCGTTTTTAAGTTTTTCAGTTTCGCCAAGCAGTTTTTTGCCGTGGCTGTACAGGTATTTTCCGGGTTCAGTCAGCGTAAAGCGGCGCGTGCTGCGCACCAAAAGCTGTACCCCCAGTTCTTTTTCCAGCGACAATATCTGCTGGGATATTGCCGACTGCGATATAAAACATTCTTCGGCCGCTTCTGTAAAGCTGCCGGTGTCCACTACGGTTACAAAATATTTAATCTGCCTCAGCAGCATAAGCCGCCCCTCCTCTCTCAGGAACTGTATTTTTATTGTAAAGTTTTAGTTTTACTTTCAGTCAAGCCGTTACGCAAATTTTTCATAAACTTTTCTTATTTTTGCTACAAAGCCTTGCCTCGCCGCATAAAAGCATGTTTTTTAATTATTTACTATCATATACAACAGACTAAACTCAAAACAAATTGTATTTTTAATGCTATTTATAAGAAATTTTTATGAACATTTTTCAACAGCCCTTGACTTAGAGCCGTCTTCAACTTTTATAATAAAGGCGTAAAAACAAATCCTGCCCAGGGCAGGCTAAAAAGGCAGGGATTATTATGAAAAAAACAGCCAGAATTTTGCTTGCGCTTTGCGCATGCATGCTTATAGGAGGTAATGCCGCTATGGCACAGGACAGAATGGAAGAAAGCTCCGCTGCCGTTAAAGCCCTTTACGGTGCGGAAAATCCGTGCAGCATTAAAGGCGCGCCGGAACTTGGCGAGATTATGCAGAAATTTATTTACAGCGATGTGAACAATCAGGTAAAAATGCCTTTGGCGCAAAAAGAGCTGCTGACGCTGGTGGTTTTAACTGCCAACAACACTCCGGAAGATATCGGTATTCACGTTAAAGGCGCGTTAAATGCCGGGGCAACGCCCGAAGAAATACGCGAAACCCTTTACCAGTGCACGCCTTATGTTGGTTTTGCACGCAGCAAGGCCGCGCTGATTGAAATGCAGATTGCTTTTGAAGAAACAGGCGTAAAACTGCCGCTGGAAAACCAGGGCACAACTACCGACGCCGACCGCATTGCCAAAGGCGAACAAACGCAGGTTGACATTTTCGGCGACCGTATGCGCGGTTTTGCAAATTCCGGCAAAGGCGACCAGGCGCACATTAACAACTGGCTCAGCGGCAACTGCTTCGGCGATTACTACACCCGCAAAGTGCTTGATTTAAAACAGCGCGAGCTGATTACCTTTACCGCAATTATCACACTCGGCTGCTGCGACCCGCAGGCCAAAGCACATGTTAACGGCAACCTTGGCGTTGGCAACACCCGTCAGGATTTAATTGACGCCGTTACCGTAGCGCTGCCTTACATCGGCTATCCGCGCACGCTCAACGCCATCAGCGCCATTAACGCCGTTGTACCGGCAGAATAAAAAAGTTTCCCCGTTCCGCAAATAAAAAAATCCGCCCTAAGGCGGAAATTTACGAAAGAGGAGCAAAGCATATGAAAACTAAAAAACTTTTATTAGCATTATGCGCATTTATGATTATGGGAGGTAATGCCGTTATGGCACAGGAACAAACAATACCTGAAGAATTTGCAAAAGAAAACATTTTTGGGCTCGGCGAAAAAAACGTGGCTTACCAGCAGTATTTTATCGGCCAGAGCTATTTAAACCCGCTGACCAAAGAACGTGTGGGCACAGCCAACGTAACCTTTGAGCCCGGCTGCCGCAACAACTGGCATATTCACCACAAAGGCGGGCAGATTTTACTGGTAACCGCAGGCCGCGGCTACTATCAGGAATGGGGCAAACCCGCGCAGGAACTTAAACCCGGCGACGTTGTAAACATTGCACCCGAAGTTAAACACTGGCACGGCGCCGCACCGGACAGCTGGTTTGCGCACATTGCCATTGAAGTACCGGCTGAAGGCAGCAGCAACGAATGGCTGGAGCCCGTTACCGACGAAGAATACAGCAAATTAAAATAAACCGCAGTAAACAAGTACGAATAAAGAATCCGCTTATACAAGTATAACCCCCTCCGCTGTTAAAGCGGAAGGGGTTATTATTATGCCTGCGGAAGCAAATAAAAAAAGCACTGCAATACCGATTACAGTGCTTTGGCTATAAAATAAAAATGGTGATCCACCCGCGACTCGAACGCGGGACACCCTGATTAAAAGTCAGGTGCTCTACCGACTGAGCTAGTGGATCACATCAGTTACTAAAACGTCAAGCCCGTTCCAGCAACAAAATAATTATACAAATTAATCATTGCTTTGTCAAGCATTTTTAATAATTTTCTGCAAAAAATTTTATGCGCGCTGTAGGTTTCCGGCAGGACTGCCTGCATAAATTCTTGCGCAGACAAATACAAAACACAAAACCAAAAATATTATGCCGCCAAACAACATACTGCCCATTCCCCAAGAGGCTATTATTTCGCCGCACAGCATGGTGCCGAAAGTTGTGCCGAGGTTGGCGGCTGTTAAAAACATGCCGTTGGCAAAATCAGGTGCTTCCGGCGCGGCAGAGGTAATCCAGTATTGGTTTATATTTACATTAATGCCGCCAATAATGCCCCATACAAGCGTTAATGCTACCACGGCCGGTGCGTAAGCGCCCGTAAAATACACCGCCATATATACGGCCGCCAGTGCCGGGGAAAACAGCACCGCCGTGCGCAGCGGCGCTTTGGTAAGCATCCTGCCGCCGATAATATTGCCCAGAATATTGGCGCAGCCGTATATAAACAGCACCGCGCTGATATTGTTCCACGAAAGGTGCGTAATTTGTTCAAGATAGCCGGAATAAAAGCCGAATACGCCAAAAACAGCGCCGTTCATAAAAATAATGCCTGCAATAGAAAGCCAGAGCACCGGGCGTTTTAACAACACAAGCTGTTCCTTGCAGGAAGCGCGTACCTCTACCGGCAAACGCGGCACAAAAACAAGCGTTGCCGCAAACGCCAGAAGGTTGCCTGCCGCAAACACCGCCATTGCCGCGTCAAGAGAAAAATTGGCCGCTACAAAGCTGCTTATGGGCACGCCCAGCACCATGCCTGCCGAAACGCCTACAATAACTTTGGCAACAGCTTTTAACCGGTCTTTTTCCGGTACAGAAGCACCGGCAACGGAAAAGGCCAGCGAACAGTACACCGGATGCAAAAAGGCAGGCAGCACGCGGGCAGCAAGCGCCACGGCAAAATTATCCGTACACATGCCCGCTATATTGCCAAGTGCAAACAGCCCCAGCACCAGCAGCATCACTTTTTTGCGTTCCATACCGGAAAACAGCAGCGGCATAACCGGCCCGGAAAACGCTACCGCCAGCGCAAACAGGCTTATTAAAAGCCCTGCCTGCGGTATACTTACGCCAAAGCGCTCCGCCAGAAGCGGCAGAATGCCTATAACGCCCATTTCGGTATTGATAATGCTGAACACGCCAATGGTTAAAATAAATATCATTAAATTACCGTTTGATTTTAACAATGCAGTTTCTCCTTTAAATTTTTATAATTAAAGCCGCTTTAATAAATTTATTATAAAAAACGCCATTGTTAAAAACAAATACTTAATTTGGCTGTTTTATATGCTTTTTAAGTATAAATTTTTACAAACGCCTGCTGAACTTTTGCATTAAAAATATTTACAAATAAAATAATTGGTGTAATATATAGTATGATGTAAGCAAAAGCTAACCATTACGCATTTCAGTTTAACAATATGCTTTTGAGAAATAAAATACTGGAAAATATTTTAAACTTGTGTTATCATAAAAAGCAGACGCAATTTTAAAAACAATATTTTTTATTAATTAGCAAAAGTCATTCCTAAATGGAGGATTTTATATGCAGATAGGTTTGGATATCGGCAGCACCACTGTAAAAATAGCCGTGCTGGATGATGCCGGAAAACTGCTTTTCAGTAAATATGCCCGTCATGCCAGCCGCATTACGGAAACCATAAAAAACATACTCGAAGAACTTGCCGCGCAGATGCCGTGGCTTAAAACAGCACGTCTTGCCATCAGCGGCAGCGCAGGCATTGGCGTTGCCGAAAGCTGCGGCGTGCAGTTTGTGCAGGAAGTTTTTGCAGAAAAAATATGTACGGAACGCCTTAACCCGGATACGGACGTTGTTATTGAACTGGGCGGCGAAGATGCTAAAATATTATTTTTAGGGCGGCATTTTGACGCCCGCATGAACGACAGCTGTGCAGGCGGCACGGGGGCTTTTATCGACCAGATGGCTTCTTTGCTGAACGTACTGGCCGAAGAACTTGACAAACTGGCAGCCACTGCCAAAACACGCTACACCATCGCCAGCCGCTGCGGCGTATTTGCCAAAAGCGACATTCAGCCCCTTTTAAACCAGGGCGCAGAAAAAAATGACCTTGCGGCAAGCATTTTTGACGCCGTTGCCAGCCAGGCGGTAACAGGCCTTGCCAAAGGCCGCCCCATTAAAGGCAACGTGCTTTACCTTGGCGGCCCGCTTACCTTTTTTGGCTGCCTGCGCGCCAGCTTTGACAAAATTTTAAATTTGCAGGGCACCTGCCCCGAAAACAGCTTATATTATGTGGCAATGGGCTGCGCTTTTTGTGCCGAACACGCCGTAGACCTTACCACGCTGGCAGAAAAAATGCACGCTGCGGATGCCAACCGCCAGTTTGAGCATTTGCCGCCGCTGTTTAAAAATATTGAAGAATATGACGCCTTTGTTGCGCGCCATAACCGCGACAATGTTCAGCGCGGCGATATTGCAGCCGCCAGGGAAGCCTATCTCGGTATTGACAGCGGCAGCACAACCATAAAAATTGCCGTAGTTGCGCCGGACGGCAAACTGCTTGATTCTTTTTACCAGAGCAACAAAGGCAACCCCGTTGTCGCCGTACGCGATTACCTGAGCGGATTTTACGAAAAATACCCCAACTGTAAAATACTTGCCGCTGCCGTTACGGGCTACGGCGAAGAACTTATAAAACACGCCTTTCACGCCGATTACGGCATTGTGGAAACCATGGCGCATTTTATTGCAGCCAAAAGCCTTTTGCCGGAAGTGGATTTTATTCTCGACATCGGCGGGCAGGACATTAAATGCCTTAAAATACATAACGGCTGCATCGACAACATTTTTTTAAACGAAGCATGTTCCAGCGGATGCGGCAGCTTTTTGCAGACTTTTGCCGGCATTCTCGGTTACAGCGCGGAAGATTTTGCCAAAATAGGCCTTTTTGCCGATAAACCGGTTGACCTTGGCAGCCGCTGCACCGTATTTATGAACAGCAACGTAAAGCAGGCGCAGAAAGACGGGGCTTCCGTTGCCAATATCAGCGCCGGGCTTTCCATAAGCATTGTTAAAAACGCACTGTTTAAGGTTATACGCCCTTCCGGGCCCGACGACCTTGGCAAACACATTGTTGTGCAGGGCGGCACCTTTTTAAACAACTGTGTACTGCGCGCCTTTGAGCAGGAACTGAACCTTGAGGTTGTGCGCCCCGATATAGCAGGTTTAATGGGTGCTTATGGCGCAGCCTTATATGCGCAGGAACGCCGCAAACTGCATCCGCAGGATTCTGCGCTTCTTAAAGCGGAACAGCTGCGCACTTTTTCACATACGGTTAAATCCGTTACCTGCGGGTTATGCAGCAACCACTGCCACTTAACGGTAAATATCTTTGCCGACGGCAAACCTTACATCAGCGGCAACCGCTGCGAACGCCCGGTTACGCACTGCGCACCCAACGACAGCCTGAACCTTTACCGCTACAAGCTGCAATTACTGGAAGAATTTAAGCCAGTACCCGGCAGGCGCGGCAAAATCGGCCTGCCGCTCGGCCTTAATATGTACGAACTGCTGCCGTTTTGGCATACCTTTTTTACGGAGCTGGGCTTTGAAGTAATTACCAGCCCCATTTATGACAAAACCATTTTCCAGAAAGGCCAGAACACCATTCCGAGCGACACGGTATGTTACCCGGCCAAAATGATGCACGGCCATATAAAATGGCTGCTGGCGCAGGGCATTACAAGCATTTTTTACCCCTGCATGACCTACAACGTAGACGAGGACACAGCGCAGAACTGCTATAACTGCCCGGTTGTTGCCTATTACCCCGAAGTTTTGGCGGCAAACATTGAAGAATTAAAAAATATTCACTTCTTTTACGATTACCTTGGCCTTTTAAACAAAAAACTGCTGGCCAAAGAATTATACAAAATGCTGAACCCCGTTTATACGGATTTGAGCAGTGCGGAAATTAAAAACGCGCTTATCCCCGCTTTTAAGGCTTACCGGGATTTTGAAGCCCGCGTTAAGGAGCAGGGCAAAAAAATAACCGAAGAAGCCTTAAGCAAAAACATGCCGGTAATTATCCTTGCAGGGCGTCCGTACCATACCGACCCGAAAATCAACCACGGCATAGACCGCCTTATTACCGGGCTGGGCGCCGCTTTAATCAGCGAAGACTCTGTAAGCGGCAATATTGACCGCAAAGATTTGAACAAAGACCTGGAAGTTTTAAACCAGTGGACCTATCACAGCAGACTGTATGCCGCCGCTAAATTTGCCGCGCAGAACCCTGCCATGAACCTTGTTCAGCTTGTAAGCTTCGGCTGCGGCTGCGACGCCATTACGGCCGACGAATGCCGCCGCATACTGGAAGAAAGCGGCAAAATTTACACCCAGATAAAAATTGATGACATTGAAAACCTTGGTGCGGCACGCATAAGGCTGCGCAGCCTGTTTGCGGCACTTGGCTTTGAATGCTGAAATAATTTTTGAAGGAGCAATTTTTATGTCAGAAACTGTGCTACCGGTTTTTACCAAAGAAATGAAAGCTACGCACACCATACTTGTGCCGAATATGCTGCCGTTTCATTTTGCCTTGCTGCGTTCCGCGCTGCAAAGCTGCGGCTACAAAGCCGAAATTTTACAGAACACCGGCCGCAACGTTATTGAAACAGGGCTGAAATACGTTAACAGCGATATATGTTACCCGGCGCTGCTTGTTATCGGGCAGATTATAAGCGCGCTGGAAAGCGGCAGATACGACCTCAGCAAAACGGCCGTTATGCTCAGCCAGACAGGTGGCGGCTGCCGCGCTTCCAATTATATATACCTTCTGCGTAAAGGCATGGAAAAAGCAGGGCTCGGCAATGTGCCAATCATCAGCCTTAATGTAAACGGCATGAACGAACAGCCCGGCTTTGAGCTTAACCTTGCCATGATAAAAAAATTTATGGCCGCCATTATTTACGGCGACACTTTAATGTACCTTGCCAACAAAACCCGCCCCTACGAAACCATTAAAGGCGCGGTTGACGAACTGGCAGGCAAATGGCTGAACAAGCTTGAAACCGCTTTTATGGAAGGCAAAGCGCAGGCTACCGGAACCATGAAACAGCTTTCGCGCGCTCTGGCGGAGGATTTTGCCGCTCTGCCGCAAAAAGCGGAGCATAAAATAAAAGTTGGCATTGTCGGCGAAATTTACATTAAATACGCAGGGCTTGGCAACAACAATTTAGAGCAGTTTTTACAGAAGCAGAACTGCGAATATATGCTGCCGGGGCTGCTGAACTTTATTATGTACTGTGCCGACACTTACCTAACGGACTACAAACTGTACGGCGGCAAATTTTTTAAATACGGCATTTCCAAAATGGCAATGTTTTATTTAAAACGCCTCGAAAAAATCATGCTTTCCGCACTTTCCACCCCGCCCTTTAAGCCGCCAGCTTCTTACGAAGAAACCAAAGCGCTTGCCAAAGGTGTTATAGGCTACGGCAACAATATGGGCGAAGGCTGGCTTTTAACAGCCGAAATGCTGGAACTTGCCAAAAACGGCTACAACAACATCATCTGCGCACAGCCCTTCGGCTGCCTGCCCAACCATATAGCCGGGCGTGGCATGCTTAACAAAATCAAGGAAATTGCCGAAAATGCCAATATCCTGCCTATCGACTACGATTCCAGCGCTTCTAAAGTAAATCAGGAAAACCGCATTAAATTAATGCTGGCTACCGCCGAATAAAATTTTAAGCAAAAAATTACCCCGTTGCCAAAGAACTGACAACGGGGTTTATTTTTACCATTATTTAATTAATTGCTGCCCTGATAAACCATACCCTGAATATCGGTATCGGCTTTAACCTGTACAAAGGTGGTGGAGCCTGCCGGAATATTTACGGATTTACCGGTTACAAAAGCACCGCCGATAATACCTATCGGGCCAAGCACTACCATGCCGCCGATAGCGGCACCTGCTGCACCGGCAACAGTTTCGGCTGCCTGTTTGGCAACATCACCGAGGAATACTTTAACGCGGGTATTATCAATAGCGTAAATAAAACCAAAGTCAACATCAATGCGGGCATCCTGACCGAACATACGCGGGCCTACAACCTTGGTTACTTTGCCAACGCCTTCAGCGCCTTTCGGCAGTACCAGCACATCATTAACAAAAACATTGTCGGCAACTTTGTATTTTACAACATCGCCTGCTTTTGCGGTTTTGCTGCTGAGGTCTTCGGCAAATTCAAGCTTGATTACGGAATCTTTCGGCAGAGTTACGGTTTCAACAACAACAATGCCGTCCTGGAAAGCAAGGTTTGCCAGTGCTTCAAGGCGTCCTGCAAGAGAGCCTGCGCCAACTTCGCCGTTCAGCATGGTTTCCAGTGCTTCAATGCGGCTTTTGGCCGGGCCGCCTGCCGTGCTTTCGGTAAACTGCCATTCAACAGCGTTCAGCTTGGTTAAAAAGCTTGCTTCGCCGCTGCCGGCATAACCGTTGATATAATCATACAAATTATCAACTCTATTTAAAATAGGGTCAGTGGTAATGGTGCCGTAAACGTCATCTTCAAGGCTGTCCATTCTGCTGACCAGTGCGCCTGCCTGTTCCGTACCGTATAATGTAACTTCCAGTGCACCCATTTTTTCACTGGCAGACATTGTTTTCGGCGCAGCGGAGGCTTCAATGGCAGCGCTGGCGGAAATTTCGTCACCTGCTGCGGCTAAAGCTACGCCCGGAAAGGCAGATGTAACAGTAAGTGTTAACGTTAAAAATAAAGTAAGGAGTTTTTGTTTCATTTCATTACCTCCGTGCAAAAATATATATTAATTATATCATAAAAAGGCTTAAAAAAACAGTAAACTAATTGAAAACCGGGCAAGCATTAAAGCAAAGCCCGGTTTTATTTATTATTTTAAATATTTTGCAAAACTTGCCGCTACGGCATCTTTCATTTCGTCCATTTTGGCAAAGCGCCTTCTGTGCTGGGCACGTTTGGAAGGCTTCAGTTCCTCCATGGATTTTCTGTATTCGGGAATGGGTATTTTGTAAAAACGCTTGTCGTCAAGCTGCGTTCCTTCACATTCCTGCCAGAAGGCATCCAGCGAAGTTTTCAGTTTGCGGTCCACGCGGATATGGTTCATGGCATAATAGCCTTCGTTGCTGACGGCGTAAATGCTTTCGCAGCCCAATGCCGCCGCCACATTGCGGATGCCGTAAAAAATAAGGTTTTTGGTACGGTAGCCGTAAAAGGCTTTGGTCAGCCCTTTAATAACCTCCGAACCGTTGGGCGTTCCCTGCAATGCGCCAATCCACAACGCAGGCTCGCCGTTTTTACCCGGCGCCAGCCAGAACATAATCTGATACAGCGCTTCTTTGCCCCACATCAGCACCAGCGAAAGGCAGCCTTCCTTGCGCTGCCCGGCGTGGAACCATAATTCCAGCGTCAGCGGCTTTTCTTCGTAGCTGTCTTCCCACAGGCGCAGCATTTCTCCTTCTGCATAAAGCCTGCGCAGAGCGTCTTCGGTTAACTTGCTTTCCAAAAATTCCACATGCCCTTTTACAAGGCTGATGCGTTCATCATAGGTGGAGTTTTTGTAAAAGAACTGCCTTGTCGCCTGCTCCACAAAACTTGTTGTATGGCGCAGCATATCGCGGCGCAGCGGCGTTGCCGCAAAGAAATCCAGCAGGCCGCCAATCTGCTCGCTGTGCAGCATGCAGCGGGAACGGAAAACAACGTACCTTTTCCATTCTTTCAAGCGTTTGGTATTGTACAGGCTATGCCCGATATGTTGTAAAATTTCTGTATCCATGTCAGCCTCGCAATTGTTTGATATGTTACATTATATCATATTGCAGGGCTTACCGCCAGTTATGCTTTGTCGCGGTCATACATCGGGCGCAGGCGGTCCTGCATGGGAATCTTGTCGGCAGCTGCCGTTAAAAGTGCCCATTCATACAGCGTACTCTGTGCGCCAACAGGTTCCAGGCGGTTGGTAACGCGGCGGTAAGTACCGTTGGATTGCATCATGTGCGCGCCGACGTTATCGCGCAGGTACAAATCAAGCACTTTTTTGATGCGCTCAATATGCGCCGGCGTTTCAACCGGGAAGAACAGTTCAACGCGGTCGTTAAGGTTACGCGGCATCCAGTCTGCACTGGAGAGGAAAAGCTGTTCCTTGCCGCCGCCCTGGAACCAGAAAATACGGCTGTGTTCCAGCTGCCTGCCGACAATGCTGCGTACGGTAATGTTGTCGCTGATGCCGTCCATGCCAGCGCGCAGGCCACAGATACCGCGGATAATAAGGTCTATTTTAACGCCTGCCATGGAAGCCTCGTACAGTTTCTGAATAACAGGGTAGTCAATCAGCGAGTTCATTTTGGCAATGATATGCCCGGTGCCGCCTTTTTTAACAATGCTGATTTCGTTGTCGATAAGTTCATAAATCTTTTTGCGCAGTCCGAGCGGCGCCATAACCAGTTTATTCCATACCGGCGGGTCCGAATAACCGGACAGTACATTGAAAAACGCCGAAGCGTCGCTGCCGAACTGGTCATTGGCCGTCATCAGGCCCATATCGGTATAAAGTTTGGCCGTGTTATCGTTGTAGTTGCCTGTGCCAAGGTGTACATAGCGCTTAATGCCGTCTGCTTCCTTGCGCACAACCAGAATAATTTTGGCGTGGGTTTTAAGGCCCATCAAACCGTAAATTACGTGGCAGCCTGCTTCTTCAAGCCTGCGTGCCCAGATGATATTATTTTCTTCATCAAAGCGCGCTTTTAATTCTACCAGTACCGTTACCTGCTTGCCGTTTTCGGCAGCGCGGGCAAGGGCTGCAACTATCGGCGAGTTGCCGCTGACGCGGTAAAGCGTCTGCTTGATGGCAAGTACGTTCGGGTCGTCGGCAGCGTCGCTTACAAATTTAACTACCGGGTCAAAGCTTTCATAGGGATGGTGCAAAAGCACGTCGCGTTCACGCAGAACTTTAAAGATATCGCTGTCGTCCGGCAGCTCCAGCGGGCGCTGCGGCACAAATGGCTCATACAGCCAGGGCCACATGCCCGGCAGCGAAGCAAATTTAAAGAAGCAGGTTGCGTCAAGCGGCCCGTTAATTTCATAAACCTCCTGCTCGGTAATGTCCAGATTATTGTACAGGAATTTTCTGATGCGGCTGTTGGCTTTATTGTAAATTTCCAGCCTTACGGAAGCGCCGCGCGTACGTTTGCGCAGGGATTTTTCCACTTCTTTCAGCAGATTGTCGATATCGTCCTCGTCAAATTCCAAATCGGCGTCGCGCGTAATGCGGAACGGCACAACATCCAGAATTTTGCAGCCGCTGTACAAATCGGAGCAGTGCTCGTTAATAACGTCTTCCAAAAATACAAAGCTGCGTTTTTCCTCGCCGGGAACTTCCAAAAGGCGCGGCAGTACGGAAGGCACCTGCACGATACCCATGCTGTCTTCGCCCTCCTGGTTGGTAAGTTCTACCGCAAGGTTCAGCGTTTTATTTGCCAAAAACGGAAACGGGCGCGAGGCGTCAACAGCCATCGGCGTCAGTACCGGGAAAATTTCTTCCTGGTAATAAGCCTCCAGCCAGCGGCGGCCTTTTTCGCTTAATTCGCTTACGCGGCAAATGTAAATGCCTGCCTCGCGCAGCTCCTTAACCAGCGAAAGCAGATATTTGTTTAACAGCTTCATCTGGTCGTGCGCCGCTTTGCTTATTTCTTCAAGCTGGGCTTTAACGGTAAGCCCAGCCGCGTCGCGTTTGTTAATGCCGTTTTCGTACTGGTCCCACAAGCCTGCCACGCGCACCATAAAAAACTCATCAAGGTTAGACGCGGTAATGGCAACAAATTTCAAGCGTTCCAAAAGCGGCGTGGTTTTTACGCCGGCTTCGCGCAGCACGCGCAGGTTAAATTTTAACCAGCTTAATTCGCGGTTAAAAAAGTATTCCGGTTTATTAAGATTAATTTTTTCGTTCTTTTCCATTTATCTGTCCACCCGTTCCAAAACTGCCTGTAATCCGTAAACTTCTTCAAAGAAAGATGCCTTGGAGGCAAAAGTCCATTCTTCTATCGTCAAATCTTCAAGGGCAACGGCTTCCACCTTCATTACGCCGTTTTTAACGTTAACGCGGCAGCTTTTGATTTTTTGCTTATAGCTGCGGTCCATGGCATCTGCAAGGCGCACCAGCGCAGCTATTTTTGCTACCAGCGGCATAATTTCCGGCGACATTTCTTCCACTTCGGCATGGCGTTTGCCGCTGAACAGCCTGTGCGCATGGTAATAGCTTGCCAGCGCCACTATTTTTTTGTCCATTTCGCTGAAGCCTAAAATGTCGCACGACATAATCAGCATATAGCTGTACAGCGAATGGCTGCGCAGCGAAACGTATTTGCCGATATCGTGCAGCAGCGCGGTTGCCTGCAAAAGAATGCGGCTGTGGCTGTCGAGCCCGTGGTGTTTGCCGAGCTTATCGAACATGGCAAGCGCAAGCTTGGCCACCTGGCGCGAATGTGCTTCGTCATACTGGTAACGCTCACCGATACTGTACAGGAGGCTGAGCTGCTCCTGTTCAAGCTCGCCGGCATAATCTTTGCTGGCTTTCGGGCCGATATGCAAAAGGCAGATGCCGTCAATAAAGCGGTCATCCGTAAGGATAATTTCCTGAACCGGCACCAGTGCCAGAAGCTGTTCGTACAGCAAAATTGTCGGCACAACCAGTTCGGCCACATCTTCGTTGATTTTAAACACTTTAATAATCTGCGGCAGGTTCAGCTCATGCACGGTTTTAAACAGCTGCATGAACTGTTCCGTTTTAATGCGGATAACACCGGCTTTAAATTCAACGCCCATCATCTGCAGCAGAAGTTCCGATTCCGCGCCTGTCAGCACAAGATAATGTATCTGCTCGTTTTTCAACGCGTCCCTTACCGCGCCCATCGTACTTGAAAGGTATTCGGCAAGAGCCTGGTTGAATTTCATTGAACTGCGCTGATTGCGGTTAAAACTTTCCTTAACGCGGATAACGCCGATATTAAGGTTCTGCTGGTAGCGTATAATATTATCTTTTACAAAAGTAATGCCAAGCCCGCCGGAGGAAATATCCATCATCAGCATGCTCTCATCAACGCCGGTCAGGCCGTCAAGCTTCATGGTGCGGCGGATGGAAGCATATTTGGTATAAATTTCTTCCGGAAGGTCAATAACCGTTACTTTCAAGCCCGTCCTGATATAAATCTGGTCTAAAAGGAACACGCGGTTTAAAGCCTCGCGCACTGCGGTTGTTGCCTGCATGCTGTATTCTTCAACTTCGTATTCCGTCATCAGGCGTTTAAAGCCAACCAAAAGCTCGCAAATTTCATTTACCATGCTGAACGGAATGATTTTGTTTTTGAAGGTTTCTTCGCCCAGGCGCACGCGGCGGTTGCATTCCTCCAGAACTTTCATGTTGTTTAAATTGCGGTACTGCACAATCTGCATGCTTATCATCTCAGAGCCGAGATGTATTGCTGCAAAAATTTTATATTGTTTTTTTCTCACATGACCACCTCATTAAAGCATTATATATTAATTCGACACAGCACCCTTAAATCCTTGCCTTTAACAATTTTTTTACAGCGCCTTACCATCCATTTTACAAATTATGCGTTTTTTTGCAGGATTTTTTACTTTTTCCGGTAAATATATATTTATTATGCGGTTTTACTGAATGTAAAATGACGGGAGGTATGTATTTTGCAGAGGATAGCTATTATAGATATCGGTTCTAACTCAGCGCGCCTTGTTATAACTCATATTTATAAAAACGGCGCCTACAACATGGTATACAACCAGAAAGAAGCCCTGCGCCTGAGCCAGAAAATTGACAAAAACGGCAACCTTACGCAGCAGGCGTTTACAGACACCATTGAAACCATGAAAAGCTTTGCCTATATGTGCAAACTGTACCACGCAGACAGGATTATTGCCGTGGCAACGGCCGCCATCCGCAATGCGGGCAACGGCGCGGAGCTTACGCGCCTCGTACAGCGTGAAACTGGCATCAGCCTACACATTATAACTGGCAACACCGAAGCCTATATCAGTTACCTCGGCGTTATCAATACCCTTCCCTACCACAGCGGCATTATTTTCGACCTGGGCGGCGGCAGCACGGAGCTGATTCTGTTTCAGGACCGCAAAATACTGGAATCCGTTTCCGTTCCTATCGGCGCAGTAAACACCACCGCACTTTTTAATACACGCAACACCGTAAGTTCTTCCGTTTACGGCGAATTAAGCTTCTTTCTGCACACGCGCCTTGCGGAATACCCATGGCTGAAACAGCCCAAGCTTCCGCTTATCGGCGTAGGCGGCACGGCGCGTACCATAGGCAAAATGCACCAGCGCGCCACAAAATACCCCACAACCAAAATCCATAACTATAAATTAACGGTACAAGCTTTCCGCGGCATTTTTAACCGCCTTAAAAACAGCACACTTGAAGAACGCCGCAAAATCTCCGGCCTCAGCAGCGACCGCGCCGATATCATCATTGCCGGCGCTGCCATTATTAACGCGCTTTTTGAAGTTACCGGCAGCAAGCAGCTTATAACCAGCGGCTGCGGCCTGCGCGAAGGGCTGTTTTACGATTACTATTCCAAAGAACGCGGCATACCGCTTATTGCCGAAGATATCCTGGCGCGCAGTACGGATAATATTTTAAACCTTTACACGCCCGACCTCACGCACAGCCACCATATCACCAATCTGGCGCTGGCCATGTTTGATGCCTGGAAACCGCTGCATGGGCTTGGCAAAAACTGCCGCCGCCTGCTTAAAACGGCAGCGCTGCTGCACGATATTGGCATTACCATTAACTTTTACAGCCACGCGCGCCACAGCGCCTATATGATTCAAAACGCGAAGCTTTTCGGGCTTACGCATAAAGAGCAGCTGCTGGCTTCGGCCGTTGCAGGCTGGCACAACGGCATTTCCAAAAGCTATTTTTCGCGCGACCCGCTGTATATGACCATGCTTACGGAAAACAACTGGCAGACGGTAAGCAGGCTGGCGCTGCTTTTAGCTCTGGCCGAAAGCCTTGATTACACGCAGACCGGTATTTTAAGCATTACACGCGCCGGAATAAATAACGAAAGCGCCTTTTTGGAACTGAAGGAACACGGCAACCCCGTTATTGAACTGCACCAGATACGCGCGCATTTAAAATGGTTCTTTAAAACTTTCGGCAAACCGCTGCATTTTAAAATAACGGAAGATTGAACATAAACAAAAAAGCAGAAACGCATTTGAACTGCACCCCAAAAGTTAGACTTTTGGAGGTGCAGTTTTTTCATGACCAAAT
>OGCN01001481.1_pt1 | contig 30901 bp, 28 predicted proteins | sample 1570181 | NCBI WGS metagenome assembly OGCN01 (sample SAMEA4370584, study PRJEB24528) | human gut metagenome | reverse complement strand
ATTTTGGCCAGAAGGGTCAATCATATTGTAGCCAAAGGGGACAGTCCTGCTTGGCCAAAAGGGTCAAAGTCGCGTGGCTTTTCCAGTACGGTTTCGGGGGTGTCTTATGCTATGGTGGCTGATGCAATAATCACTATAAATGAAGCTGGATACTTCATTTTTGATGCGTCTTTATCTACTTCGATGGATTTTGATTAGTTTTGTATTGTACAAAATAGATGCTGTTTCTCTATTTCAAAAGTTGGGGTTGCTTGTGTAACTACCAACTTTTATATTTTATTAACCGCCCTATTAGGCACTTCAATTTAAGCCCTAAAATGAAGTGGTAATATTTTTACCCTATTGGAATACAATGTTTTATATCGTGCTTATTAGGCACTTATGTGATTTTGTTCTAAGAAATTCACGACATACTTTTGCATCATTCAAACAATAAAAAGTATTCAACATGGAAGAATTAAACACAATCAACGGTGAAGCGGTAGCAGAACCAAAGGGAATGAACGAAAAAGCGATAACTATCGAAGAATACAAGGTTATTGCGAATGTATGCAAACGGCTTGGAGTGGAACACATATTGACTTGTGGCGGTGATAGCGTTTACAACTTCACAAATCAAAGTGGAGAATTGATAAAGGCGATGCCGACACTTATAAACCTTTCATTTAGCCATTTGGGGAAATGGGAGGCAGAGCGGATAACAAAAGCACTCGGAAATGTTGCAGATATGATGTATCAAATACAGCTTATGGAGCGTGAATTGCTTGGTATTGATAATTTCTTAGGCTATTTGCAAGATGCAAATGATGAGGCTTGTAAAATTGAAGAAACGGAGGCTAAGAATGTTTGCCAACGATTAGAGGAAGAAAAGGCATTATGCGATGATGTAAAACGGAAATCGGAGGAACATTTGTTTATATCCAACATTACATCAATCGCAATGGATTATAAATTGGGAATGATTGAAGCTGATGCAATGGCGGATAAAGTATTGGAAGCAGCTAAAACGCGAAATATGGAGCTATCAGAATGTGAATAAATGTAAACCGCTTGCAATTTTGTTACTATTTTGTGACCCAAAGAATGTTAAACGCTTGTAATACACAGATATTCAAGTAGTTATAAACTAACTTTACATTCCTATGTAGAAAGTAAGGCAAAACAAAGGAAAGTAACAGAAGAAAAGGGCAAAAGCGGTGAACCCAAAAACAGACGAGAATAACACATTTGTTATCGCAAAAGTAGTGTAGCGGTTGGATTGTTACGCCTATGTTACACCCGATAAGTTAAAAACGGCTGAAACTCAATGAGTTATCAGCCGTTTTGTGTACCCAGACCCGGGATCGAACCGGGATGGATTGCTCCACTGGTGTTTGAGACCAGCGCGTCTACCGATTCCGCCATCTGGGCTTGTTAGCGGGTGCAAAGATAACAATAAAATCCGAATTAGCAAATTTTTCATTCAAAAAACTTAAATTACTTGCGCATCTCGGTGGGAATTTGTAATTTAGTAGGCCTAAAACGACAGGCATAAAAACAAGCCTCAGCTAACCAAGGGTAGTGGCAGGGCTCCATGCCACAGCCGGCTGCTCCCTGATGACGGGCGGGCGAATTACATTCGCCATTCACGTGCTTGATAAAGACAGCACAAATGTTGTGATATTTAGAGACTGATTACCTAACAAAAGAGTTTATATATTTTGGATATGGAAAAGCATAAGGACAATTACTGTGTGATATTGGCTGGAGGCAAGGGCCGCAGGCTGTGGCCGTGCAGCAGGGACAACAAGCCCAAGCAGTTTCTTGACTTCTTTGGCTTGGGACGCACTCAGCTGCAGGCCACTTACGACCGTTTCGCAAAGATTGTGCCGGGAGCCAACATACTGGTATGCACCAACCGCGACTACGAACCTATGGTGCGCGAACAGCTGCCCGACTTGCCTGCATCCAACGTGATTGTTGAGCCTATCAACCGCAACACCGCCCCGTGCGTGGGCTGGGCCGTTGCCGAGGTGTGCAGGCGCTCACCCGAGGCATCCATCATTGTCACCCCCTCCGACCAGCTCGTGCTCAACGAGGGGGCCTTTGCCGCCGACGTTGAGCGTGGCCTCAACTTCGTGGCGTCGCACGACACGATGCTCTCGATGGGCGTGAGGCCATCAAGGCCGGAGCCCGGCTACGGATACATACAGCTGGGCGAGCAGTGTGAGACAGAAGGTGTGTTCACTGTGCGCTCTTTCACCGAGAAGCCCGAGCGTGAGTTTGCCAAGGTGTTCATGGAGAGTGGAGAGTTTTATTGGAACACGGGCCTGTTTCTCTCCAGCGCGCGCAATTTCTACCGCGAGTTCACACGGTTGTTCAGCGATGTACATCGCGGCGAACCGGCCGACGGCCTGCGCCCCGCCGAAGAGACGCTGGCCTTTGTGACCGAGCACTACCAATCGTACCCTAACCTGTCCATCGACTGTGCCGTGCTGGAGCGCAGCACCGACATCTGCGTCATGAAATGCGACTTCGGCTGGGCCGACCTTGGCACATGGCATTCCATCTACGAATGCATGCGCAAAGACGCCGACGACAACGTTGTAATCGACTCCGACGTCATGATGGAAGACTGCCGTGGCAATGTGGTCAAGATGCCCAAAGGCAAGCTGGCCGTCATCAACGGCCTCGATGGATACATAGTGGCCGACGGTGGCGACGTGCTGCTTATATGCAAGAAAGGCGATTCGTCGGCCTTGGTGCGCAAGTATGTCAACAAGGTGCAGATGGAACATGGCAACGACTACCTGTGACCAACGCCCGGTCACATGCGCACAAACAGCGGGGCGGGCAAGGGCCGAGTGCACACTGCACCGGCCCTGCCCGCCCCGCCTTATGTCACACAGGCCACTTACTTGCCTTCAGCCTCGAAATTCTCGCGTATCCGTGCTGCCACAGCAGCCATCTCGTCGTCAGCCAGCTTAAGCTTGGGGTTGGCAAAGTTCATGTCCTTCTCCGTCTGCATCGGTATCAGATGTATGTGTGCGTGGGGCACCTCAAGGCCCAGCACAGCCATGCCCACCTTCCGGCACGGGAAGGCTTTCTTTATGGCTGCGGCCACATGCTTGGCAAAGACAACCATCTCGGCCAGCTCGTCGTCATCGAGGTCGAATATATAGTCTACCTCGCGGCGCGGAATCACCAGCGTATGACCCTTGACAAGAGGGTTTATATCCAAAAATGCATAGAACTTGTCGCTCTCGGCACACTTGTAGCTCGGTATCTCACCTGCTGCAATCTTTGCGAATATCCCGGCCATATACAGTCCTCCCTATGCTATTGATATATTGTCGATGCGCAACTTTATAGTGCCGCGCGGTATCTTTATCTCAACCTCGTCGCCCACTTTCTTGCCAAGCAATCCCTGTGCAATCGGTGTCATGATGGATATCTTGCCCTCACGCAGGTTGGCCTCGCTCTCGCTGACGATGGTGTAGCTCATCTTCGCCTTGTTGGCCAGGTTGGTCATCTCTACGCGCGTAAGGATTTGCACCGAGTCGGAGCTCAGACGCGATGTGTCCACAATCTTAGCCTCTTGCAGCGCCAGCTTCATCTGGTTGATCTTATCCTCGAGATGGGCCTGTGCCTCCTTGGCGGCCTCATATTCGGAATTTTCACTCAGGTCGCCCTTGTCACGTGCCTCAGCTATTGCGGCTGATGCCTTGGGGCGCTCCACGCTTTCCAAGCGTTTCAACTCGGCTACCATCTTATCGTAGCCCTCTTGCGACATGTAAGCCATAATCAAAAACTTTTTGTTATAGATGTTAACGTAATATTTCGGTTAAAAGGACATTAAAAAAATGAAGAATCCCGGCATTAACCGATGCCGGAATCCTCACACTCTCTACGCCTTGTTTTTGCTTTGTGCTGCAAAGTTAGGCATAATTTCCCGAGCGGGCAAGCCTGTCACGTTAAAAAAGCCTTTTTCTGTCCGCCCCGCTCTGCCGCGCCACCACGCCATACTCCCCTAAAGCCTGTAAAAACATCCAAAAAGCGGGTAGCCGCAAACTTTGGCCACCAATCCTGCCGCCGTTCGGCAATGTTTTCTTACCTTTGTAGCACGCAACAACAAAAACGAATGCAACAATGACAATATTCAGAAGAATATCCGTAATGGCCGTAGCCATGCTTTGCCTCAACTCTTGCGTGGTGGGCGCCGAGCCGGCCACCGACACCGACAAGTACGACAGCCAGCTGCTACAGCCCGGCGCCATGGCCACCGACTTCACCATTGCCGACCCGGCGAGGCCTGAGCCCATTAAGCTCAGTTCGCTGCGCGGGCACTATGTGGTGCTCGAGTTCTGGGCATCGTGGTGCCCCGACTGCCGCAAGACCACGCCCGACGTCGTGGCCCTATACAAGGAGTATGCCCCGCTCGGCGTCGAGTTCGTTGGCGTATCGTTCGACACCGACAGCGCCGCATGGCGCCGCTACGTCGAGGCTAACGGCATGGAGTGGCTGCAATACAGCGAGCTGAAGAAATGGAAGGCGGGCACAACGCTCGACAGCCCCTACCGCGTCAACTGGATACCGACGTTCTACCTCGTCGACCCCGAGGGCCGCATAGCCGCCGGTTCGGTTGCCACCGACAAGATAAAGGCTGCCCTCGAGGCCCTGAAACCAACACTAACGGCCGCCACCGGCGGCAATGCGGCGGAGGCAGGCAAATGAATGCGCACAGCCACATGAGCCTCAACGCCGGGGGGCGGCTTCTCAGCCTCGACGTCCCGCAGGTGATGGGCATACTCAACGTGACGCCCGACTCGTTTTATGCCGGCAGCCGCAAGCAGGCCGAGGCCGACATAGCCGCCCGCGCCAACGAGATTGTGGAACAGGGAGGCACCATCATCGACATCGGCGCATTCTCCACACGGCCGGGCGCAGCCCGCGTGAGCGAAGCCGAAGAGGCCGACAGGCTGCGCCACGGACTAGCCGTGGTGCGGCGCGAGCAGCCCGGAGCCATAATCAGCGTCGACACGTTCCGCGCCGACGTGGCCCGCATGGCCGTCGAGGAATATGGCGTGGCCATCATCAACGACGTCTCGGGCGGCAACCCCGACGGGGCGTTCGGAGGGGCGGAGACAAACGACGACGGATACCGGACATGGACCGAGGATGACGCCCCGCCCATCTTCCGCATGGCGGCCCGCCTCGGCGTGCCCTACATACTCATGTCGTCGCGCCCCGACACAGCCTCAATACTGATGGAGGGCGCAGCCAAGTCGCAGCTGCTCCACTCGCTGGGAGTAAACGACGTGATACTCGACCCGGGCTTCGGCTTTGGCAAGACCACCGCCGACAACTATGCCATCATGGCCGGGCTCGACAAGCTGCACTCACTGGGCCTGCCCCTTCTGGTGGGCATATCGCGCAAGTCGATGATAACGCGGCTGCTCGGATGCACCACCGACGAGGCCCTCAACGGCACCACCGCGCTCAACACTGCGGCCCTGATGAAGGGGGCCCACATACTGCGCGTTCACGACGTAGGCCAGGCTGCCGAGTGTGTTAAGATAGTGCAGGCGCTCAAGGCCCATGCCGGCCAGGCTGCCCCTGCCGCAAACGACATACACTAACAACTATCAAGACTTATGTTTTTCAGTTTCGGAATAAAAGATGTGATCGACATCTTACTCGTGGCGCTGATGCTCTACTACCTGTACAGGCTGATGAAAGAGTCGCGCTCGCTCAACGTGTTCATAGGCATCATGGTGTTCGTGGTGGTCTGGATATTCGTGTCGCAGATACTTGAGATGCGGCTTCTCGGCTCCATCATGGACAAGTTGGTAAGCGTCGGAGTGATAGGTCTAATCATCCTGTTCCAGGAAGACATACGCAAGTTTCTATACAACCTTGGGGCCCACCAACGCATGAGGATGCTCATCAGCTTCTTCGCCTCTGACCGCGGCGGCCAGAAAGCGGGCCACAAAGAGACCATTGTGCCCATAGTGCTTGCATGCATGGGCATGTCAAAGCGAAAGGTGGGAGCGCTTATAGTGATAGAGCGCACGGCCCCGCTCGACGACGTGGCCGCCACGGGCGACATCATCGACGCCAACATCAACCAGCGGCTCATAGAGAACATATTTTTCAAGAACTCGCCGCTGCACGACGGGGCCATGATAATATCGAAGAAGCGCATCAAGGCCGCCGGATGCATACTGCCCGTGTCTCACAACCTCGACATACCCAAGGAGCTGGGCCTGCGCCACCGCGCAGCCCTCGGCATATCACAGCAGTGCGACTGCATAGCCGTCATTGTGTCCGAGGAGACCGGGGGCATTTCCGTGGCCATGAACGGAGCGTTCCAGCTGCGCCTCTCTGCCGAGAAACTCGAGAGCATACTCACCGACGCCCTCGAAGAACAGCCCTCAGCCAGGGGCTGACCGCCGCTTGCCCGCAGGCATCGGGCCAGGCGCGGCTGCACTGCCCACAGGCCACACCATGCCGCCGGCACAGTGTGGCACCACATTCATCGATTCATGAAGGCAGGGGGCTGGCAGGCACATCCCGGCCTAATTCACACTGCATAAATCCGCTGTTTAGTGACTTCAAGGCTGGGCCCGCCCCACCATTATACAAATGGACTAAACACGGATTGGCTTTTTTAAGCGCATCTGCAATATGCGCGTATGTGCAAATGCGCAACACCCCAAAAACGCATTGGTATCATCGATTTTTACCATGAGCCATGCAGCTCCACCCAACAGCCCTTTCTGCGCCGCAATACGGCATGTTTCGGGAGCCAATACGGAACGTTCCACCACCCGAAACAGCCCATTCTGCAACCCGCTGCACACCAGGGGGTTATAAAAGGCCGGCGGTTTGGCCCGACAGACCTGGCGAGCCTCATGCTGCGTACATAGCGTGATGCCGGCAGCGTTGCCTATGCCACGGCCATGACAAGGTTGCCCACAACCCGGCCCGCCGGCATAGGCAGGGCAAGCCCGTTGGCCCGCCGGCTAAAAAAGCGGCCGCAGCCCGTTGCTGCGGGCGCGGCAACGCAGCCGCCTCGGCATGGCGGCAGAAGCAGGCCACATGGTGGCGCCACGATACAGAAAAGCCATGTCCCGCTCTTCACAAAGCCGGGACATGGCATGAAAATCAGAGATTGCGACTGGCGGGGAGACGAAAGCGAAATGCTCCCGGCCATGGTATGGCCGCAGTCTCAGCCGCAAGCCCTCCGGCTGCGGCACAAGCCAATAAAGACGGATCAGAAGGTTATGGCCTTGCCGGCGCCCTCGTGCTGCGGCGCAAAGCTGATGCCGAGCAGCGAGGCCACCGTTGCGGCCACCTGATTGTTGTGATACTCGCCCGAGGTGAGCACGCCCTTGGCCGGCACACCGGCCCCGAAAGCCATGAGCCATGTCTCGTTTGAGCGGTCGACCTCGCGGCTGTGGTGGAACCATCCCTTGTCGGCGCTCACCCCGCGGCCGTGGTCGCAGGTTATTATAAAGGTGGTCTGGTCTTTGTAGAACGGGTCGGCCTGGGCCGTCTCCCACAGCTCCCGGATGAAGCGGTCTACGTCGTTGGCAGCCTCAAGGTACAGGCGGTAGTTGCCGGCGTGGGCCCACTCGTCGGTGTCGCCGTAGCCCACGAACAGCAGCTCCGGGTGGCGAGACTTCATGGCCTCTACGGCATACTCATGCGTAAACACGTCGAAACGCTCCTCCTCCCAGTAGCGCGGCGCGCCGTCTTGCATCTTGTCGACATACAGTTCGCGCTCTGTGGGTTGCTTGGCCAGCGAGTGGCGGTAGTTGGCGTTCACCTCGAGCCCGCTGCGCTTCTCGTTGAATATCTGGATGAATCGGCCCCAGCTTCCGAACACGAGCACCTTGCCACGGTATTCGGGCGTGTTGTTGGCCACCTCGAAAACGGTCATGTTAGGGTTGTCAACCGGCGCGTTGGAGTTGATGTTCTTGTCGTCGGGATATCCGCACAGCGTCTCGTTGTATCCCGGGTAAGAAAACCACATGTTGTTGGTAACGCTCATGCGGCAGCCCTTGTCGCGGTTGCCAATCATCACACCGTTCTTTGCTATGTGGCTCCACGTAAACGGCATGAGCGCTCTGCGGCGCTCGTCGGCAGTGGCCCGCCAGAAGTCGGCCTTCATCATGTCGGGGTTGCCAAACTCCTTGGTGTTGACAAGCGTCGAGTCGGCACCGCGAAACAGTTCCTGCCAGCGGTAGCCGTCGACCATTACCACCACGACCTTGTTTTTTGCCGACACCATTGCCGGCACCACCAGCATGGCTGCCAGCAGCAATTTTGCAATCTTTCTCATAAGTAGCTGTTCAAAATTAATCGATACAATAAATCCTGCAGGTGTCCTCTATATCTTTGCCACCATCTTGTGTGCTCTTTCGGGCCGCATGCCAAAGTCTCATCGGTCGCGTAGCCCGCTACGCTCTCTCTTCGGACTTTGGCATGCATCTCCGAAATAGCGCACAATTTGATGGCAATTAATTTTGAACACCTACTTAGTCTTTGGTTTTTGGGGAATACCAAGATGGCTGGGGGGGTAGGCGCAAAGACTTGCAGAACCGAGCAGGGCGGGAGCACGGGATGGGCAGAGACTTGCGTTTCAGAATGCAGGAGTGCAGGAGTACAGGAGTACAGACATTTGCCTTTGCCTTCGCATTCTGCCGACACCGCGCAGCCATTCTTTGATTCCCAACTCTTAACTTTTAATTCTTGGCTCTTAATTTTTAATTCTTAAAGTCTTCCGGCCAAAGCACCTCGTTCTTCACGGTGCCGTCGCTCATGCGAATCCACGTCCTGAAGCCCCTGCGTCCCTCGGTCAGCTCAATGACGCGGGCGCCGCGCTTTCCGTCGGTATAGGTGGTCTTGCCGCCCGTAAACTGGCCGTAGCAGAGCAGGATGCCGTGCCACGGAGTGACGTAGTTGTTCACATGGTCGTGGCCAACAAACGTGCCCATCACGTCGCCGGCCTCAAGCATGGCCGCAAACATGCCCGAATTGATGGCCGGCGAGCAAGCCTGCTCACCCCTCTGGCCCACGAGCGGGTTGCCAATGGCCGTCGATGCCTCGTTGTACTCGGGGAAGGGTATGTGGAAGAAGGCCAGCGCCGGCAGCGGCTTGCCACCGTTGGCGGCCGTAAGCTCAGCGCTCTTGCGTGCGTACCAGTCTATCTGGTCGCGGCGGAACCATCCGTAGCCCTTCAGGCTGTCTATCGTAGAGTAAGCGTTGCTGTCCATCACGTAGATCACGGCCTTGGCCTGCTTGCCGTCGGCCGAGGTCACGCTGATGGCGAAGTCGGTACCCTCGGCCTTGGCGTCGAGACACCCCTGCTTCTTCTTCACATAGTCGTAGAGCTGCGGGCGCGTCAGGTCCTGCTCGTCGTCATGGTTGCCGAAGGTGATGGCATAGGGCAACCCGCGGCTTATCACTGGCTCCAGCGCCTTGTCAAGGCCCTCGGTGGCAGGCTTTGCCGTGGTCACGTCGCCGGTGTATACCACCAGGTCGGGCTTCTCCTCGTCGAGCACCCGGTTCATGTTTGCGGCGGCGTCGGCCGTGGCTGGGTCGCCCGCACGCCAGTGGATGTCGGTGAACTGCACAATCTTCAGTTTGCCTTCGTTATTGAATCTCACGCTCTGTGCGCTCACGGCCAGCATCCCTGCCATGCAGAGTGCGGCAGCGCAGAAAAGTCTTTTTGCCATGTCTGTTGTCTATTGTTTTATTGTTAATATTCCAATGTCCATTCGTTTCCGTGCAGCAAACGCCTTGACGCATCCACGCCCGGCACAATCCGTCACTGCATCAGGTCATGGCGCAAAGCGATAACCGGCCGGGCCACAGGGGCATCCGGCCGGCTCTATCACATTACAGAAACAGATTAACATCATTCTTTCAGCCACCATGGCTGAGCGGTGGTACGGTCGTTGTTGGCGCCAAACTGGCGGGTTATGGCCTCCTCCACGTTGGCCGTGTTGTAACGGTACTCCGTGTCGGGGTACATCCAGCGGTAAGGTATGGGGTTTTCTGCAAGGTGTGCAAAGCCCGGATAGCCGGTTCGCAGGTTCTCGAAGTAAGGGTCCCAGCCTCCCTGGTAGAAGCTTACGCAGTATTTCTGGAAGATAATGCGCTCAATCTTCTGCTCGTCGGTGAGCGTGTCGTCAAACCTCACGAGCTGTCCGGCGAGGTATGTGGCGGCGTCTTCCTGCGTGACATACTGCGAGTATTCGGTGGCGTATGTCTCGTAGAACTCAAACGAAGCCCTCACGCCGTTCTCATAGTACTGCTTGGCGTCGCCCTGTATCCATCCGCGAACCACGGCCTCGGCCAGCACCTGCTGCAGTTCGGCGTATCCCATCAGCATTGTAGGCTCCTCGGTGGGGTCGGTGCGGAAGCGCGAGTTGATTTGCGATATCAGTCCGTCGCCCACGAGCGTGATGTTGTCGCCGTAAGGCACGGTGGGGTCTCCGCCGGCGTATGCCGTGAAATCATCTACGGCCTTGCCGGCCTCAGCCGCCGTTGTGGTGGGCAGGCTGAAGAGAAACAGGCGCGGGTCTTGGCGCTCGGCCATGCGGTCTACGTAGGTCTTGTCCATGTAATAGCCCGACCACTGCGCGTTGAACTGCGGGTAGCGGTTGCCCTCCTGGTCGAGGTAAACGAGCTGTCCGTTGTCGGCGTTGCTCTCCATGAGTGGCAGCTGTGCCACGCGGGCAAACTCTTGCTGTACGTTGATGCCGCCCACGGTAGCCTTGTGCGAGAGAGTGAGGAGCACCTTCAGGTGGAACGAGTTGATGAGCTTGCGCCACTTCAGCTTGTCGCCGCCGTATATGATGTCGCCCTCTATCACGTCTGCATCTGGCGATGCAGCCAGCTCCTCGTCGGCCGCGGTCAGGTCGTTGAGTATTCCGGCAAACACCTCTTCCTGAGTGTCGTACTTCGCGTTGTAGTTGCCTTCCGACTGACCCTTCATTGCGTCAGAGTAAGGTATGTCGCCGAAGCGCAGCGTAAGCTCGTAATAGTGGAACGAGCGCATGAACTTGTATAGCGGCAGGTAGACGGTGTCGTTGGTTCGCACGGCCTCCTCGCGCAGCTTCTCGAGCTGCAACAGCTCGTTGTTGTAAGTGTCGAAGCTGCCGCGGTTCCACTCGAAGAACTGGTCTTCGCTGTGGCCGTCGGTCTGTATCACCATCTTGTCGGCATACATTCCGTCGGTGCTGCGCGTGAAGGCATCCTGGCACACTTTGGGCAGCAGCAGGTTGGCCGGCACTTCAATGGGGTTGTTGGGGTTTGTGTTCATCTCGCTGAACGGCTCGCATGAGCACAATGCCGCCCCAGCAACGAAAAACGATATCAATATCTTTGATTTCATGATTGTAACCTGTTGAATTGTTGTTCCGTTCTCATTAGAAAGTCATGTTCACGCCGATGCCGATGTAGCGGGCCGTTGGGTCGTTGGAGCCGTCGTTCTCGCCGGTGTCGCCGCTGATGTCGGGGTCAATCCACGGGGCCTTTGCCCACAGGGCAGCGTTGTTGCAGAAGATGGTGCCGGTGAGGCCCTTGATGGGCGACGTCTCTGGCAGCAGGCGCTTAAAGTCATAGCTCAGGGCTATCTGGCTTATCTTCAGGTAAGTGCGGCTGAAGGTGTTGGCAAAGAACTCATCCATGTCGTCGGTCACCGTTGCCTGGTAAGGGTAGTTCTGGCACCACGACTGCCAGTCTACGGCCTTGTCGAACTTCTTGAACACGCGGGTGTCGCTCAACACGTTGCCATGCGTGTCGTATACAACCTCGCCGCTCACCACCGTAACAGCGTTAGGCACGTACACCGGTATGGGGTTGCCCTTTTCGTCGCGGTTGGCATACTCCTGGTCGCGGTACATGGTTGAGTTGGGGTGCTTGCCGCCCCACCAGAGCTTCGGGCTGAGGTTCGAGAATATCTTGCCGCCTATGGCAGCGTTGAGGTTGATGGTAAGTGTGAAGTCCTTGTACCGGAACTTGTTCTGCATGCCCAGGCGCACGTCAGGCTCGTAGTGTCCAACGTTGCGCTGGTAGGGATCTTCCAGCGGCTGCCCGTTGGCGTCTACAATCACCGTGCCGTTGGGGTCGCGCTGCCAGACAGTGGCGTAGAAAGCGTCGGCGCGGTCGCCCTCTCGCAGGTTGCCGAAGTATTCCTCGCCGCCGTAAATCTCGGTGAGCTTTCTAACGCTGTGGCTGACGTTGAGGTCGAAGTTCCACTTGAAGTCCTTGTTGTCGATAGCCTTCACCCCAACCATGGCCTCGATGCCGTTGGTGGTGTACTTGTTGCCGTTGATTTTGCGGCTGCTGAATCCCGACGCCTGCGATATGAGCATGTCGAGAATCTGGTTTGTGTCAATGTTGCGGTAGTAGCTGAGGTCGAGCGACACGCGTCCGAGGAACGACGTAGACAGGCCCACCTCCCACGACGTGGTCTTTTCGGGCTTTATGTCGTAGTTGACCAGCGCGTCGGGATAGCTCATCACAGGGTTGCTTCCCCAGTAGTTCTCCTTGTTGTATACCTGTTGTATCTGGTACGGATCGAGGTCGCTGGAGACTGTTGCCCACGAAGCCATCACCTTGAGGTAGTCGATGAACCCTGGTAGCTTGACGTAGTCGGATATCACCGAGCTTATGGCCACCGAGGGATAGAAGTAAGAGTTGTTGCCCGTGGCTATGGTCGACGACCAGTCGTTGCGCGCCGTTGCCGAGAGATACGCATACTTAGACAGGTCGATGTTCACCGAACCGTACACGCTTCGTATCTCCTTCTCGCTGCGCGAGCCCCACAGAGGGTTTGACGAGTCGAAGGTTATAATGGACCCGGTGGAGTTGTTCAGCGAATAAACGCCCGGTACATTGAGCCCGTCGGTCGACGCGTAGTCGTTGCGGTAGCGGCGGTAGAACACTGACGAACCGGCGTTGACGGTGAGGTTGATGTCGCTCATGAAGCTCTTTGTGTAAGTCACGAGCACGTCGGCATCAACGTTGTCCTGGCTCTCGTTCCACACTTTGTAGCCACCTTCGCGCGAGTCGCTGTAGTTCATATACGACTTCGGGGTCTCGTGCTCCGTGAGGTTACGGTTCGAGCGCATCGACACGCGGCCCATGACGCTCAGTTCCGGCAGTATCTGGTAGTTCAGTCGGAGCTGCCCGGTGAGCACGTTGCGGCGCTGCTTGCGGCGGCTCTCGGTGATGGCGAAGTAGGGGTTGTTGTACCAGGCGTAGTTGTAGCTGGCCTGCTTGTAGCCCTCCATGCCCGGCACCCAGTGGTGTGCCTCGAGGTCTTTGCCGTCAACGTCGTCTCCCATCCACTCAATTATGTTGTACATATAGTTCGACGGGTGGTAGCCGTAGTCGGGATAGTTGGGCGAATACACCATGTTGTAGTTCAGCATGGCGTCGAGCGTGAGCTTGTCGCTTATGTCGAACGACGTGTTGATGTTCAGTCCGCCGTTCTGGAGCGACGTTGTAGGCGCCTGTCCCTTTTGGTATGCATACTGCCCGAGCACATAGACGCGGGCCTTGTCGCCCTTGTAAGACAGCGACAGAGTGTTGTTGGTGATAATTCCCGTCTCGAGGAAGTCGCCAATGTTGTCGTGCGACACGAGCGGCATCGGCACGCGCTCGTAGCGCCCCTGGTCGTCATACTGCGTGCCCTTCACGCTTCCCCACCATGGTATGGTCTCGCCCGTCACCTTGTCTCGTATGGGGCTGTTCCACTGCGGGGCCATGTTGCCAACGTCGAGGCGCGGTCCCCACTGCATGTCGTCGTCGGAGATGCCTCCGCCCTCGCCGTCCCAGAATGCGTACTGGCCCTTCGAGCCGCTTCCGAACTCATGCTGCGTCTCGGGGAAAGCGGTATATCCTGCCTGCACCATGTCTTTAGTGGAGAAGTTTATCTCTATTCCCTCCTTCTCGGCCCGCTTGGTTGTTATCATGATTGCGCCGTTTCGGCCGCGCGCTCCGTATAGGGCCGAGGCGGCGGTGCCCTTCAGCACGTTTATGCTTGCTATGTTCTCGCTGGAGAGGTCGAACAGGTCAGACTCGATGGGCACACCGTCGAGCACGATGAGCGGTGTCTTGCCGCGCAGTGAGAACTCCGGCGACTGGAACATGCCCGAGGGTATAGACACAGTGAGTCCGGCCACCTCGCCCTGCAGCGAGGCTCCGGCGTTGAGGTTTCCGGCGGCCGCGATGTCGGCTCCCTCCACCTGCTGTGTGGTGTAACCGAGCTTTTTCTTCTCCTGCTTGATACCGATGGCGGTTACCACCACCTCGTTGATGCTCTGCACGTTTGACGTGAGGTTTACATCGAGCACCGCCCCTGTGACTGTCTTCTCTACTGGGTTGGTGCCCACATAGGAGAATACGAGCACGTCGTTCCTGTCGGCGCTCAGCGTGTAACGTCCGTTCACGTCGGTGACGGTGCCCGTCTTGGTGCCCTTCACCATGACCGATGCGCCCATGACAGGCCCCATCTCGTCGGTAACCACTCCGCTAATCTTGATGGACTGGGCGTACATTGACACGCTCACGCACAGCAAGCCGGCGAAAGTACAAATTTTCTTCATAAGTAAACAAGTGTATTGAAAATTGTTAGTTATCCCTATCCTTAGTCATCATTGTGTTTCTTGCGGCATAGACACACAGAACCCGGGCAACCCCCCTCATGGCTACCACGCCCGGGGCCGCCCGGGCTCTATGCACCGGTTAAAGGCTTACTGCTCGAGCGACACGCGGTCGAACACGGCGAGCAGTTTGTTGTAATCCTTCTTGCTGGCGCGAAGAGCCTTCTCGAACGACTTGCTGTCTTCCGAATAATATGCCGATATGGCCACGTTGAGCACGTGCATCATCTTGCGCGATGCCTCGTCTGAGCTCATTGCGTTGTCCTTGACGTCGTCCTCAAGGCCCTTGCCAATCTTGCGCACGGCGTTGTATATGTCGCCCTTCTTGAAAACGATGCGTGTTGTGGGGTCGCCCGGCACCACCGGCACGCGCTTCACACACAATTTCTCAAGCTGGTTGTAGAGGCAGGTGGCTTCCTTGCCAAACTCGCCATCCGACACGGATGCCAGTTCTTCGGCCGTAGGCTTGTCAGTCACTGAATAGAATGTCCACGTTGAGTTGGCGGCTTCGGCCGACTTCTCTGCAGCACTGAGGCTCATGCCCGAGCAGAGCCCAATCATCATAACTAATACAACAACTGTTTTACGCATAGCTTTTAATGTTTTTAATGTTAATTTCCGTTTCCTTTCTTTTTCCGCTGCAAAAGTACTCTAACTATGTTGCAACGGCATTTCATAGACATTAAAAGCGTGTTCAAACGTGTTTAAATAATATTTCTTCCCGGTCTGCGGCCAAGCCATACGGGCCTCAATACATTTTTTAATATATAACAAGGCTTCGCAAGGTCATCGCTACGCCACGTTGAGCCTTACGGCGCCGCCACGCGGGAAACAGGCCCTACGACACGGAAAGATGGCCGTTACGTCGTCTAAAAAAAGCCGTTGTGCACCGCGCCGGCACGGTGGCGGCATAGGCCGGGGCCACGGCGGCACAACAGCCGCGCGACGACAAGACCATCCCCGGCGCAAGCGCGCTTGCACACAGGCTGCCGTGTTTGTGCAGGCACCGCAATCTTTTAACCACAGTTAACCTTCCGCGGGGGAAAAAATAACGCCCGACGAAGACAGGTTACGAATATTTTGCTTACTTTTGCAAAGCAGAAGTTACAAAAACACAATGATAAATTATTCGTCAAAATGGACTTAGTAAAACAAATCATCGAGCGCGCTAAGAGCAACAAGCAGCGCATCGTGCTCCCCGAAGCAACCGAGGAGCGCACACTGAAGGCAGCCGACATGGTGCTGGCCGACGAAGTGGCAGACCTCATCCTCATCGGCAACCCCGACGAGATTAACTCTCTGGCCGGGAAATGGGGCCTCAGCCACATAGGCAAGGCCACCATCATCGACCCCGACAACAACCCCAGAAGCGAGGAGTATGCAGCCCTGCTGGCCGAACTGCGCAAGAAGAAAGGCATGACTATCGAGCAGGCACGCGAGCTGGTGAAGAACCCTCTCTACCTGGGATGCATGATCATCAAGACCGAAGGCGCCGACGGGCAGATCAGCGGGGCGCTGAGCACCACCGCCGACACGCTGCGCCCGGCCCTGCAAATCATCAAGTGCAAGCCCGGCATAACCTGCGTCAGCGGCGCCATGCTGCTGGTAACCAAGCAGCCGCAGTACGGTGAGAACGGCGTGCTCGTGGTGGGCGACGTGGCCGTGACGCCCATGCCCGACGCCGACCAGCTGGCCCAGATTGCCATCTGCACAGCAGAGACAGCCCGCAGCGTGGCCGGATTCACCGACCCTCGCGTGGCCATGCTGAGCTTCTCGACCAAAGGCAGCGCCTCGCACGAGGTTGTTGACAAGGTTGTCGAGGCCACCCGCCTGGCCCATGAGCGCCAGCCCGAGCTGAAGATTGACGGCGAGCTGCAGGCCGACGCTGCCCTGGTGCCCTCGGTAGGCGAGCACAAGGCTCCCGGAAGCCCCATCGCCGGCCACGCCAACGTGCTGGTGTTCCCGTGCCTCGAGGTTGGCAACATCGGCTACAAGCTGGTGCAGCGCCTCGGCGACGCCGAAGCCCTGGGCCCCATCCTGCAGGGCATTGCACGCCCGGTGAACGACCTCAGCCGCGGTTGCTCCGTGGACGACATCTACAAGATGGTGGCCATCACCGCTTGCCAGGCAATGGATGCGAAGAAGGGATAAAGTAGACATGGAGTTACAAGGAGTTGGAGGGAGTTAGAAGGAGTTAGAAGACAAATGCTTTGCTTACTTAAAGCAATAAGACAGCACATGCTTTTTGCATATTGGCACATCAATACGTCAATTGCTTTGCATAATGAAACAACAAGATGACTGAGAGGTTTGAAGATGTCATGGCATGGCAACGTGCTTACCGCTTTACGCTACTTGTATACAAGGCAACTGCGTCATTCCCTTCAGACGAACGGTTTGGGCTCAAGTCGCAATTTCAAAGAGCGGCAGTTTCCATACCAGCCAATATCGCTGAGGGATATAAACGCATTGGCAAGGCAGACAAGTTGCACTTTTTCAACATAGCCCAGGGAAGTCTGGAAGAGTGCCGATGCTACATCTATCTATCCAAAGACGTGGGCTACATAGATGATTCTGCTTTCTGCGAGCTGTATATCTGCCTCGAAGAGGCGAGCAAGATGCTCAACTGGTACTGCAAAGGCAATAAGGAGCAACGCGTACAACAAAGACGAAGATTAGCAGACAATGTGTGGCAACACAATGCCAATACGGCATTAACGACATGAGGACGAAGAGCCCTGCAGCCACTGCATAGGCAGTAAAAGCATTTGTCTTCTAACTTCTCCTAACTTCCTCTAACTCCATATAACTCCTTTAAACAAGCAAAAAACAATACACAAGATTATGAAAATATTGGTTTTAAACTGTGGCTCATCATCCATAAAGTATGCCCTTTACAACATGGACGACAAGTCGGTGATGACATCAGGCGGAGCTGAGCGCGTAGGGCTCGAAGGTGCTTTCGTAAAGGTAAAGCTGCCCGGCGGAGAGAAGAAACAGATAATGCACGACATACCCGAGCACACAGAGGGCGTGAAGTTCATATTCAGCCTGCTCACCGACCCTGAGATAGGGGTGATAAAAGACCTCAAGGAAATTGATGCAGTGGGCCACCGCATGGTTCACGGAGGCGAGAAGTTCAACAAGAGCGTGCTCCTCACGGAAGAGGTGCTCAAGACGTTTGAGGAGTGCAGCGACCTCGCTCCGCTCCACAACCCGGCCAACCTCAAGGGCGTGCGCGCCGTGCAGGAGCTCATGCCGGGCCTGCCGCAGGTGGGAGTGTTCGACACCGCCTTCCACCAGACCATGCCCGACTATGCCTACATGTACGCCATACCTTACGAACTGTATGAGAAGTACGGCATACGCCGCTACGGCTTCCACGGCACGAGCCACCGCTACGTGTCGCACCGCGTTTGCGACTTCCTCGGCGTGAAGCCCGAGGAGCAGCGCATCATCACCTGCCACATAGGCAACGGCGGCAGCGTGGCAGCAGTGAAGTTCGGCAAGTGCATGGACACGTCGATGGGCCTGACACCGCTCGAGGGCGTGATGATGGGCACCCGCAGCGGCGACATCGACGGAGGGGCTGTCTCGTTCATCGAGAAGAAGCTCGGGCTCGACGCCGACGGCATCTCCAACCTGCTCAACAAGAAGAGCGGCGTCTACGGCATCACCGGCATATCGTCGGACATGCGCGAGATTGAGGCTGCCGAGAAAGCCGGCAACCCCAAGGCCATACTGGCACAGAACATGTACAACTACCGCATAAAGAAGTACATCGGAGCGTATGCGGCTGCCATGGGCGGCGTTGACATCATTGTGTTCACCGCAGGCGTGGGCGAAAACCAGACCGGCATGCGCGCCGGAGCCTGCGAGGGCCTGGAGTGGATGGGCGTGAAGCTCGACAAGGAGAAAAACGAGAAGGTGCGCGGCGAAGAGGCTGTAATATCTGCCCCCGACTCGCGCGTCAAGGTCGTTGTCATACCCACCGACGAGGAACTGATGATTGCCACCGACACCATGAACCTGCTGTAAGGCGGCCACCGGCATAAAGCAGACGCGGCCCGGCGGAGCATTCTCCGCCGGGCCGCTGTGCCTGCAGCCGGGGGACAGGCCTGCGGACAGGCCTTAAGGGCTCGCCCGGCGCATATACGCAGGCAGCAATCCATGCGCCCATCACCCTCAGGCACGGCGGCCCGCTCTGCGGCCACGCCACCGGTGGCCATGCACCATGCCGCACGGCGGAGGTTGCCGCCGCCAGACTATGACGCCACACGCCAACGGCCAACGGGCCCGATGGCGGCACCGCCCTCGGGCGGAGCCAATGACGCCTGGGCCGTGCAACCATAGCGTGGCAGCCACCACCAGCCACCCGCTTGCGCCCCAAGGCCTGCGAACGCCCCGCCGGATGCGCCAAAACAAAACGTCAGGCCCGCATGGCAGCTGCCATGCGGGCCTGACGTTTGCCAGAGGCCGGGCCTGCGGCCTACTACTCGTTGTCGTCTTCCTTCGGCAAACGGGCGTAGAGGTAAATTATGAGCCCGTAGAACACACAGAAACCTACGGCACCAACTATGCAGGAGGCCATGAACGACATGCCCAGAAACTTGTCGCAGACATACATGAGCAGTGCCATAAACAATATGGCTGCGGCCGAATCGACATACTTAGGTATCTTCAGCGCATTCTTGGACAAGAAAGAAAACAGCATGAAAGCCACCACCACGGCGGCCAGGGTCACGGTAAGCGTGAGCCCGGGATGGTATGTGCGCAACGCCCAAAGCGCCGCAATGCACGTGCCACAGGTGACAAGCATGTCCTTGGTTGTCTCCCTGTACTGCCCCATATTGTAAAACCAACCGAAAAGAAGCAGGCCCGATATGACCAGCCAAAGCAACAACGATATCCAAACTCCCATATTGCAAAATTATTGTTTCTAACATGCAGCCACAAACGGCGGGGGCCCGGCAAACACGCCCGCCCACAGCCGAGTGTAACTTTGGCCACGCAAAGATAGTACAAAAAGGGGTACCGGCAAAGCAAACCTGCATGTTTTTTCGTGACGCACGGCCATACCGGCCAATGCCGCGACCATGGCGGGCACATAAGCCGGGCCCGCTACCGCTTGCCATACGGCCCGTTTGGCAATGCTGAACGGGCCGAACCAGATGGTGAAAAGGGCCGTTTCAAACCCTGAAACGGCCCTTTTTGCTAACGCACTAAACATCAGCCGGTTACAAAGCGCCCTGCGGGCGTTGGCGTTTCACTGTATCCCGGCCTCGCCGCCGCCCTGGGGCTGCAACCTGTGCCACGGCCTGTCGAGGCGCGAGTCTTTCTCCATGCACCAGCGCAACACGTCGGCCAGCATCACCGAGAGAAACAGCGCATGGAACACTATGGGCGTGAGCGGCATCCACGACTCGCCGTCGAGCCAGGCAAAACAGTAGAAGAAAAAGATCACCAACACCACGTCGAACAGGCCCACGCGCAGTTCGCGCCTTGCCTCGGCACCGAGGCGGCCGGCAACCAAAGCCAGCCGGAACAGCCCCACAAACATGGCTGCGCACAAGGCAGCATAGGCCAGGGCCACCGGGTCGGTGCGCGTGGCGGCCACATATACGGCCGCCCCGGCCATAAGCACCGCCGCCACCACGAGTTGCACCACAAGCCACGTGTGCCTGCGGCCTTCGCCCGGGGCCGCCATGCGCCACCGGCCGCCGCTACACCACAGCGAGAGCTCGTGGAGAGCCCACAATACCGCCAGCAGCGGGAACACAGAGTAGTCGTTGAGCCCTATGGTAGCGCCCAGCCTGTCGGCATAGCACAGGAAACCGCCACCCACAAACAGCGCGAGCAACGCCTCCATCACACTGACCAGCATGCGCCGCTCGGGCTTCACCAATGCCGGCACTGCCACCGAGGCCACAGCCCCGACGCCCACACACATCCAACCTGCGGCCTCGCCGCGGCCCACCATCCACAGCCCTGCCATGGCCACGCCAAGGGCCACAACAAACAGGACGCTGTCTAAAATCACTTTATTCATATTCCAAATGTTTTAATTTTGACATTATGTTTTCATTGCTTCAACCATGGCCACAGGCTGCGGCACCGGGGCCGCCCCCAGGCTTCGGCCATGCAGAGATGCCCGGAGCAAAGGCTGCGGGCAGCCTTCGGTCAATGGCCTCCATATACGGCCTGCCACAGGTTTGCGCCCGCATTGCCCACGATGACGCTGCCGGCAAGGCTGTTTTTCACGTCGTCGGGCAGGTTGCTCTCGCTTATCAGTCCCACGGTGGCCCGGGTGTATTCAAGGCGGCGGGCAGCCTCGATGGCGTCTAAACCGGTCATGTATTCCTCCAGCATCCCGATTTCTGCATCGTCGACGGTTTTCAGGTTGCCCCTGAGCATTGTGCAATATTCTGCCGAACTTGCCGCATTGTTGAGCCGCCCCATGTTGTTTTTCAGGAATTGCAAGTCGGCATTTCCATACAGAAGGCCCGCCTGCACTTGCTGCTTGCCGGCAATGCCCAACTTGTTTGCGGCGTCTACCACGAGCCTCTCTATGTCGGCATAGTTGGCTGCCACTATTTTGTCGATGCCTATCGAGGCCAGCAGCTTGTTGTGGTAATAGCCCACGCTGTCTGTGGGGCCGGTGGCGCCCGTATGGCTAACCCTCACTATGGTTGCCTCTTCATAGGGCTCGGCTGTCGGGGGCAGGGCCACATGCTTCGGTTGGGTCTTGTATATGGCGTAAGCGGAAGCCGCTGCGCCCACTATCACAGCCCCCCATGAACCCAAGCGCCTGCCAATCTTTGCTCCGGCAATGTCGGCTTTGCCAACAATTTTCCAGCGCGAGGTGCTGCGGGTCTCCATTGCCGGCGCTCTCTGAACCCACTCCTGGTTCATGTGGGCTATCCTTTCCTTGAGCCCCAACAGCTCTTTCTCCTTTTTCTGCTCCGCCTTGCGGTTTTCGGTTTTCGTTACGCTTGAATTCTCTGCATCGTCATTTGAGCACGATGCGGCAAACACAGTGGCAAGCACCACGGCCATTGATAGAAATAGCTTTTTCATCGTTTCTTTGGTTTTAGGGATGTCAATAACTCTGTTTACATATCTTTTTGTGCACTCAAAGATTCCGTTTCCGTGTCATGCAGCCCGTGCCCCGCCCTGCCACCGGCACAGGTCGGTGTCGCGGTGGCGGCCATAGGGCGGTAGGTTGGCGCAAATGCCGCCGGGGCTACATATAGAAAATGCTTTTGTCTCATGACACTTTTGCTTTATTGTTGCTGCTGCAAAAGTATCATTGACGGTGGGAAACAACAAGGAATCGGTTGCGCAAAAGCGTACGCAAAGGCGCACGGCATTGCTCAAAAGTGTACGCAAAACGGCGTAATGCGCTTACAGAGAACGCATTACGCCGTCCCAGTCGGCAGCCCCGCCGCTGGTTCCGAAAGCGCGCTTAAATAGCTTTGCACGCGCCGAAGTGATGCCCGAACTGGTCTTCACGAGTATCTGCGCCATGGCCGAGGGGCTCATCTCAATCTTTACCAAAAGGCAAAGACGATAGTCGGCAGTGCTCATCTTGCAGAGTTCGGCCAGCTTTGAGTCGAATCCCGGGTAAACGGCGTTTACCGCCTCGGCTAGTTGCCGCCACTCATCTTCAGACAGCCGCTTGCGCCCGTTGGGCGAGTTGAGCCTTTGGCGGATAAGCGCGTAGATGGGCCGGGCCTCCATGCCGGCCCTGCGCCGTTGTGTCTCGGCCGTGTCGGCGGCCATCCCTCCCGCAGGCTCATACTTGTGGCGTACCTCCTTTTGGTGCATCTGTTGCCGCCGGTGTGACAAAAAGGCCCTGAACCCAACGAAGGCAACAAGCGCTATGGCCGACACTACATACAGCCATATCTCGGTGAAGTAGTCGAAACAGAGTTCTTTAAAAAACTTTCGAGCTCGCGCCGCTCAGCCCAACGCCGGTTTGCCAAGCCACCCACGCCGACAGCCGAGACAGAGGCGGCCAGCGAGTCGGCCAGTGCCACGCACCTTGCCGCGCAATCGGCGGCCTAGTGCCCGTCGCCACGGCCGCCATAGACAGCGGCCATGCGCCCGTAGGCCGCGCTGCGTGTGGCGGCGTCGCCCCCTGCGGCGGCCTCGCCGTAGCGCAGAAGGGCCGTGTCGGCCCGGCCCTCGGCCTCAAGCAGGAAGCCCTCGGCAAGCGCAAGCCTCGGTTTCAGCGTCGGTGTGGCAGCCGCCCTTGCCTGCAAGAGCAGCCGGCGCGCGGCGGCGGTGTCGCCCGAAGCCACACAGGCCTCGGCCAGTCGGCACCTTAGCGAAGCCGCAATGCCGCCCCCATCATTGCCCGGGGCAAGCCGCAACGCCTCGCGGTAATGGTGGCACGCGCTGTCGGCCCGGCCACGGCTGTAGGCCACATCGCCCATGCCGCCAATGGCAGATGCGGCCACCAGGCGGTTTGCGCGGCCCACGGAGCTGGCCGACACGGCCCGGAACACAGAGTCGGCTGAGCCGACCATGCGGTTGCGCAGGTAGATGCGGCCTGCCATCAGTTGCGACCGCAGCATGAGCAATGTGTCGGCGCCATGGGCATTGACCATGGCACTGTAAAGGTAATCCATTGCCACCGCGTCGTTGCCCATGGCATGGTAGACGGCGGCGGCAGTGTAATAGGCATCGTCAAGGAGCTCGAAGTCGAGCTCGTTTTCGTAGAAATCTACGAGCGAAAGGGCCGCGCTGTCCGACTGTGGCACAAGGCCTGCGGCCAAGCCCGCCTTGAGCCTCACCATGGCGCAGTAAGCACTGTCGGCGCGGTTCAGCCCGGGCAGCACGCCACACAGCGAGTCGAGCCGGGCCACGGCCCCCCCGGGGAGGTTTCGGCAATGCTGTCAAGGCCGCCGAAAGCCCTGTTGTGGCGCTCGCCCGTGCAACCGGCAAGGGCCACGGCGGCAATTATTATTATGGCCAACAGGCTTTTCGTCATGTCATGCTCAAATCGATGGTGATACTACATCCGAAAGGCAGGCCCCTCAAGGCTGCGACTCGCCCTCTACGTATTCCTCAAGGAAGAGGTGCTCGCCGTCGAACACGGCATAGGTGAACTGCGTTATCCAGTCGCCGAGTATCATCATCCGGGCCTTCTTGGTGAGCTGCAGGTCGAGCTCTATGTGGCGGTGGCCGTAGAGAAAGTAGTCGACATTGCTGTGGGTCTGTATGTATCGCTTTGTGAAGAGCACCAGATGCTCACGGTTTTCGCCCATGTAGGGCGGTTCGCCACCGTTCATGCGCTTCAGCCTGCTGTGCTTTGCCCACAGCATTCCGAAGGCCATGCCCCAGCGCGGATGCATGGCCGAGAAGAGCACCTGGCAGCAGCGGTTGTGGAACACGGCCCTGAGCAGCTTGAACTTGCGGTCGGGGTCGCCCAGCCCGTCGCCGTGGGCCAGCATGAACACCTTGCCGTAAATCTCGGTGGTGAGCGGCCGTTTGTGGAGTATCACGCCACACTCCGACTCCAGGTAGTTGTATGCCCAGATGTCGTGGTTGCCTGTGAAGTAATGAATCTCTACGCCCATGTCGGTCAGCTCGGACAGTTTGCCGAGGAAGCGCGTATAGCCCCGGGGCACCACACAGCGGTATTCATACCAGAAATCAAACATGTCGCCAAGCAGGTATATGGCGGCGGCCTTGGTCTTTATGCTGTCGAGGAAGCGCACCAGGCGCCGTTCGTGCATGCGGCCGTGGTCGATGGCGAGCGAGCCAAGATGTGCGTCGGAAAGGAAATACACGTTTTTCATACCGTCAGTTTTTAGGGTTCTTAGTGTAACAAGCATAGCATGGGGCCACTCGGTGCCCCGTCGCGCAAGTCGCGTGGCGGGGCGCAGAGGCCCGCAATCAGTCGAAGCCCAGTTCCACCCGGGCCTCTTCGGTCATCATGCTCTGGTCCCATACGGGCTCGAACACGAGGTTCACCGTTGCGTTGCGCACACCGTCGACGGCGTCGACCTTCTGCCTGACGTCTTCAAGTATGAAGTCGGCGGCCGGACACGATGGTGCCGTAAACGTCATGTCAATGTCGACATCGCCCGTTTCCTTGACATCGACCTTGTAAATGAGGCCTAAATCATATATGTTGACCGGTATCTCGGGGTCGTAGACCGTTCGCAACACGTCTACAATCCGCTCTTCTACTGCTGTTTTCTCTTCTTGTGTCATAATCATTCGAGTTTATGCCGCCCTATGGCTACGTTTGGCTGCGCCCAGGCCTGCTGCCGCCGGCGCGTCGCAAGCCCTGCACCGGCAAGCCGTGGTCTGCTCGGTGCGACAGGGGCCGCGCGCCCGTGCATACATGGAGCAAGCGGCAACGATGCGGCACCGCACAATGGTTGCCTGGTGCCGCCCGACTTATGCGCGGCCCATGCAAACGGGGGTTGCATGGGTTTGCCCTACGATTGCCGTGTGTGGCTTATCTATTTGCAAAGATAAAATAAATCGGAGAGAATACAAAAAAAACGGCCTTGTTTTTAAACCGGCACCCCCACCGGGGCGCCACCGGCAAAGCGACAGTGGCCGCAAGCATGGCCGGGCGAGGCATGTGGTGCAACCGGAGCAAAAAAAGAAATGCCCACCGGGCCTGGCGGCAACCGCCCCGCCCGGTGGACATCACCCTTCATGCCAAGTATCTGTTGGAAACCAACCGATAAGTAGCTGTTCAAAATCAACCGATACAATAGAGCTTGCAGGTGTACTCTATATCTTTGCCACCATCTTGTGTGCTCTCGGGCCGCATACCAAAGTCTAATCCATAGCGTAGCCCGCTACGCTTCCAGCAGCCGCACACAATCTGATGATAAAAAATGAACTCATTTAAACTCTTCGGAAAAAGTTTAAATGAGTTCATTTATCAACAGCTACTTATCAAACAAATTACCTTACAACGACCTTCCGTGTTGTTCCGTCAGACATCTTGACTATGGTCAGGCCCTTGTGGGAGGCGTCAACTTTCTGGCCGTTGATGTTGTAACGGGCCACGGCCTTTGCACCTTCGGCACCGCTTTCGATGCTGCCTATCGAGGCTTCCTCGCCGCCCTTCACGGATATGACAATCTGCTCGTTGGTCTCACCGGCGGCATTCTTCACCACTCCGGCGGGTATTATCATGTAGTAAGTCTCGCCAGCCTTGGGAGCGAAAGTCATGGTGAAGCCGTCGTAGTCGGAGCCCCACACGCGGAGAGTGTTGCCACCGTTTTCCAAAGAGGCATTCCATGCGTCGTCCGGGCGCACGGTCTGTCCGCCGATAAGGCTGCCCACGCGCATGTAAGCCTTGGGCGTAGGCTCGACGATGGTTACGGGCTCGGCAAACTCTACGTCGAACTTGAGTTCGGCATATTTATCTGTAAACACGCTCCCGTCGGCCGGTGTTGTCGACTTGTAGGCCAGCACACCCTTCTCACCTTCGGTTATAGTGCTGAAATAACTGCCCCATCCGGCTTCCCTGTATGCAGCCGCTGTGCCCTTGGGCACCTTCATCTCCGACGTGCCCACTGAGTAGAACGGGCTGTCGTAGTCGTCGTACACCTCGTCTATCACCGGGGGCACGGAGCCGAGGCAGGTAACGCTTGCGAGCTTGGTGGCATTATGGAAAGCGTGGTTGTATATCATCTTCACGCCCGAAGGTATGGTGAGCGACGTCATTTGCTCGCATCCGGCAAAGGCTCCGTCGTAAACGTATGGCATGTTCTCGGGCAGTGTGACTTCAGTCAGCCTGGTTGCGGCAAACCCTTGCTCGCCTATGTATATCAGGCTGCTGGGGAAGTTGATGCTCTCAAGGGCCGACTGGCAGAAGGCGTAGCTGTCGATGGCAGCCAGACCCTCGTGGAGTGTGACCTTCTTTACCTCGCTGCCCCAGAAGGCACCACCCATGATGCCAACGCAACCGCTGTTGACGTCGACCTCGGCCAGCCCCTTCATCGGCACGGCATAAAGCAGTCTGTCGTCGGCCGAATACAATATGCCGCCCACGACATGGAAATTCTTGTTGGCCTCATCAACGGCTATGCGCGACACTCCGCTCTTGGCCACCAGGCCGGAGCCTATCGACTCTACCGATGCCGGGATGCTGAGCGATTCCAGTCCCTCGCACTCAAGGAACACCTCGTCGCCCAACTGCTTCAGTGAGGCGGGCAGATTGATAGACTTCATGGCTGTGCAGCCCCTGAAGGCGGCGTTGCCAATGTAAACCAGACCGGAGGGCAGGTTGACCGTTTCGAGGCTCGTGCAATGCATGAACACTGCACCGCTGATGCTGTCGACGCCCTCGGGGATGGTTATTGAGGTGATGGGGCACTTGTAGAATGCCGAATTGCCAATGCTCTTCAGACCGTTGTTAAGGGTTATCTTGGCAAGGCTGCCACAGGTGAAGAATGCGCTTGCCCCCAAGGTCTCGACCGACTCGGGCAGCGTTATCTCCGACAGCCCGGTGGAACTGAAGGCATAATCGCCTATATACTTGAGCGACTTGGGCAGGTTTATACTGCCAAGGTAGCTCGACTTGAACGCACCATACTTTATGGAGTCGATTGTCTCGGGCAGTGTGACAAACACCGCGCTGCTGTACCAGAAAGCATTCTCGCCAATGGCTGTGACGGTATAGGTAACTCCGTCGTTGACAACTGTCTGAGGGATGTCGTAAGACGACTTGCCCGACTCTGCACCCGAAACCTCTACCCTGCCATCACCTGTTACAAGGTAGGTTAGTCCATCTTGCGTTGTAAAAGTCTTCTGGGCACCTGCAGACATACAAACCAGTGCCAAACATAAAAGTAACAATTTCCTCATATTTATCTAACTATGTCTAATTGGGGCCCGGATATAGCAATATTTCAAGGCGCGCGGCGCCGGTCCCTTTACACCGCCCGCATGATTTGGGCCACAAAATTAGGCAAATTCACGACCGATGTACACATTGATACACTATTTAACAATAGAATTAACCAAATGTTTTCTGTATTAAACCGAACATGTTCGATATATAACTACACAAGGAGAAAAGTATCACAATATTCAGACAAAAGAAAGAATCTGGCACAAGGGCTGCAAAGCCGGGAAACCACTGCCACATACTGCTGCAGCCGGCAAGCGCTCACGGCAAAATGGCGAAGGCTCATGGTTGGCAGGGGGAAGCAACAAAAACACCAACCATGGAAGCATTATTGCCGATTTGAGGTTAAGAAAACACCGTGTCCTGCCTTATTGCAGGCCGCAGTGCCCCTGCCGCCCCGTAGGGTTCTGCCCGACTTTATGCGTAACCGGTCTATGCCTCGGGCAGAAATCGTATGGGTTTCTTTATCGGAATTGACAGAAAAGCATTACCTTTGCGCCGACAACAAGCAGCTTTCTGCACAAAAACATAACACAAATGGGCATAAACGAACTATACGGAATTTACACCGAACACCCGACGATAACCACCGACAGCCGCAACTGTCCGGCAGGGTCTATATTCTTCGCCCTCAAAGGGGAGTCGTTTGACGGCAACCGGTTTGCCGCGGCCGCGCTCGAAAAGGGTTGCGCATACGCCGTGGTAGACAATCCGGAGGTGGCGGCAGACAAGAGATACATACTGGTGGACGACTGCCTGGCCACATTCCAGGCGTTGGCACGCGAGCACCGACGCCAATTTGACATACCGGTGATAGGCATCACGGGCACCAACGGCAAGACCACAACCAAGGAACTGGTAGCCGCAGTGCTCTCTGAAAAATACCGGGTGCACTGCACACAGGGCAACTTCAACAACGACATCGGGGTGCCAAAGACTCTTTTCGGCCTGAAACCCGAACACCAGATTGCCGTGGTAGAGATGGGGGCGAGCCACCCAGGCGACATCAAGCGACTTGCGGAAACGGCAGAACCCACCTGCGGCATCATAACCAATGTAGGCAAGGCCCACCTGATGGGCTTCGGCTCGTTCGAAGGGGTGATAAGGACAAAAGGCGAACTATACGACTACCTGCGCCAACGTGAAGGCAGCAAGGTGTTCATAAACGCCGGCGACGAGCATCTGGCGGGCATTTCCACAGGACTCGACCTCGTGCGCTACGGACTGACAGGCACCGAGGGGCTGGCCGTTGAAGGGCGTGTGACCGACTGCTCGCCGATGCTGCACTTTGAATGGCGGGCCGGTGGAGGCAAGTGGCACACGGTGCAGACACAGCTCATTGGCAGCTACAACGTGCTCAACATGCTCGCTGCAGCCTGCATTGGCGTATCCTTCGGCGTGGACGAAGACTGCATAAGCCATGCGCTCGCTGCATACAAGCCAAGCAACAACCGCTCGCAACTTGAGGTGACACCCCACAACAAACTGATTGTTGACACCTACAACGCCAACCCAACAAGCATGGCGGCCGCCCTGCGAAACTTCCGCGAGATGAACGTAAGCCCCAAGATGGCAATACTCGGCTCTATGAGTGAACTGGGGGATGCATCGGCCGAAGAGCACCAGAAAGTGGCCGACGCGCTCGATAGATGCGGCATTGGCACCGTATGGCTGGTGGGCGATGAGTTCGGACGCACCGAATGCCCATACCGCAAATTTGCAACTGTAGACGATGTGAAAGCTGAAATCAGGCGCAATCGTCCCGAAGGGCAATACATATTAATAAAGGGCAGCCACAGCCAGCGGCTCTACGAGCTGCCCGAACTGCTGTAAAAGTAAACAAGGATATGAACGAAGAACAACTGAAACGATATGCACGCCACATTGTGCTGCCGGGCATAGGCTCGGAAGGCCAGGAAAAACTGCTGGCCGCCAAAGCCCTGGTAATCGGGGCTGGCGGGCTGGGATCACCCGTGGCCCTGTATCTCGCTGCTGCAGGGGTTGGCCGGATTGGCATAGCTGATGCCGACACGGTGAGCGTGAGCAACCTGCAACGACAGGTAATTCACACCACGGCAGACGAAGGAAGGCCGAAGGTGGAGAGCGCACGGGAGAAGATGAAAGCCATCAACCCCGGAGTTTCCGTCGACACATATTGCACAATGTTAGACGACAAAAGTGCTCCGGAGATTATCTCCGGCTATGATTTCATCATCGACGCAACCGACAATTTCAAGACGAAGTTCCTTATCAACGATGTATGCGTGGCTTTAGGCAAATCGTTCTCTTACGGTGGGGTGCTGCGCTTCGGAGGACAAACCCTAACGCACCTGCCATCGACGCCATGCCTGAGGTGCCTCTATGTAGACGAACCGCCCGAAGGCACCGTTCCACGCAACGAGGATGCGGGCGTACTCGGGTCGGTGGTGGGCATTCTCGGCACCATACAGGCCACCGAAGCCATAAAATATTTTACCGGCGCCGGTTCTCTGCTCACAGGCAGGCTGCTGTCGTTTGACGCCCTGGCAATGGAATTCAGGACACTGAGCATATCCGCCAACCCATCTTGTCGGGCATGCGCACATAAGTGAACTGACGCTGACCGACTCTGACACTCACTGCATTGGCAGTGATGTCAACGTTTTAAAGAACAGGCACCATGCGGTGCCTGTTCTTTCATTTATGCCCCATAATTTGCAAACCCACCGGGAATGCGTCATGGTTTTATCCAAATGGATGCACAACACATGCAACTGTTTACACAACCCAAGCCGCCGTCGACACGAACACCCTACGGTTTGCGCGCCGCAGGAGAAGGCAAAAGCCCCCACACGCATTGGTATCAGCCACTCATTTTGCCGTAATGAAATCTATGTGGCTGCCGGCACTTTCATTGAAACATAATGCTTTGCACGCATCCGCCATCTGCAACCGAAAAATGATTCATTCCTTCCGCAATGCAGATTGGCCCGCGCCTATGGCATTGGCTTATCTGGCTACGACAATACAAAGCGACCGACAAGCAGACGGAAGCGCATTATTTAAATGTATAATACTACATTGGTCGGTATAACGTAAGATTTGTGGTTATACCATATTTGTAACAATGCACCCATGATATGGCACGAAAACAAACCTATGATTGATTACAAGAACATTATAAAACAAAAGGTATTACTATTCCGCATTGCAAATCTATGGGAATCGCCACACGAAAAACCAACTGCCACAAAAACGGGTCAGTCCGAAAAGCCGGTTGCAATCCTTGGTATAATCGTGTAAAAACATTATCTTTGCCCCATGAAGCAATGGCAAGTATTACGAACCGTATTCCCTGAGGTTATTACGG
>OGCN01001457.1_pt1 | contig 31423 bp, 29 predicted proteins | sample 1570181 | NCBI WGS metagenome assembly OGCN01 (sample SAMEA4370584, study PRJEB24528) | human gut metagenome | reverse complement strand
GCCTGACCCCCGTTCTGGCCATGGGCAAGGTCACCGCTCTGCTGTACGAGCGTTTTAAGGCCGGCAAGCTGCCCCTGACCGTGCAGAGCATGGACAACTGCTCCCACAACGGCGACAAGGTCAAGAATGCGGTCATCACCTACGCGACCAAGTGGGTGGAGCAGGGTCTGGTCCCCGCTGAGTTCCTCGCCTATGTGCAGGACGAGACCAAGATCACCTTCCCGTGGAGCATGATCGATAAGATCACCCCGCGCCCCGATGCCAAGGTCCAGCAGATGCTGGCCGACGACGGCTTTGAGGACAACTACACCATCGTCACCGAGAAGCACACCTTCACTGCTCCCTTCGTCAACGCCGAGGAGACCCAGTACCTGTGCATCGAGGATCACTACACCAATGGCCGTCCTCCGCTGGAGCTGGGCGGTGTCCTGTACTGCGACCGCGAGACCGTCGATAAGATCGAGAAGATGAAGGTCTGCACCTGCCTGAACCCCCTGCACACCGCCATGTCCATCTATGGCTGTATGCTGGACTACACCCTCATCTCCGCCGAGATGGCAGACGAGGACCTGCGCTCCTTTATCCAGAAGATCGGCTACATCGAGGCAATGCCCGTTGTCGTGGATCCGGGCGTCCTGAACCCCTACGAGTTCATCGGCGCGGTCATCAACCGCCGTCTGCCCAACCCCTTCATGCCCGACGCACCCCAGCGCATCGTCACCGATACCTCTCAGAAGCTGGCCATCCGCTTCGGCGAGACCATCAAGGCCTACGAGGCACGGGGTCTGGACAAGTCCAACCTCGTCCTGATCCCGCTGGTGCTGGCCGGTTATGCCCGCTACCTGAAGGGTGTCGATGACAACGGCAAGGCTTTCGAGATCTCTCCCGATCCGATGCTGGCTGAGCTGCAGGCCATCGTGGCCCCGCTGGAGGTCAAGGAAGGCGAGCAGGACTTCAGCTGCCTGAAGAATCTGTACAGCCGCGCCGACATCTTCGGTGTCAACCTGTATGAGGTCGGTCTGGGTGAGCAGATCGAAGGCATGGTCAAGGAGCTGTACGCTGGCAACGGCGCTGTCCGCAAGACCCTGCACAAGTACGTCGCCGCCCGCTGAGGCGCTGACATTTCCCTTTTAAGTTAAGCTATCTTCGTGCCCACGCTGCGTTTTGCTTTGCCGCAGCGTGGGATTTTTTATGCCCGTAACTCCCCCAGTCTGCTTCGCAGACAGCCCCCTCTGGGAGGGGGCCTGATAGTCTTCCTCGCAAGGTTCCCGGTTCCGCCAGCGTATGAAGTGGAACCGATGGGGTGGATTTTGCACGGCGTTTGTTTTATAATAAAGAAAAAACCGGGAGGTAAATTGCATGAAGGTAATGGTCTTCGACGTAGGCGGCACCGAGATCAAGTATTCGGTCATGGATGATACCATGAACTACTATGAGTCCGGCAGCGTGCCCACGCCCAGCGACAGTCAGGAACATTTTCTGGAGACGATGGCGGAGATCTACCGTCCCCACAGGGACGAGGTGGACGGCATTGCGCTGAGTCTGCCCGGCTTCATCGACGCCGAGCACGGCGTGGTCAAGGGCGGCGGGGCCCCCTCCATCGTCTACAACATCGGCACGCCGGTGGGCCCGCGCCTTGCCGAAAAGTGTGGCTGCAAGGTCTGGATCGAGAACGACGGCAAAGCCGCCGCCATCGCCGAATTGCAGCGGGGTGTCCTCAAGGGCTGCAGCAACGCGGCGGTGTTCATCATCGGCACCGGCGTGGGCGGCGGCCTCATCGTCAACGGCCAGCTGGTGCGGGGCCGGGACTTTACGGCGGGGGAGTACAGCTTCATGAACACCAACGCCGACGAGTGGAACAACGGCAGAAAGACCATGGCGTGCCAGTGCAGCACCACGGCTCTGCTGGACGCCTACCGGGAGCGCAAGGGTCTGCCCGCGGACGCGCCCATGAACGGCAGGATCTTCTTCGACGCAGCCAACGCCGGGGAGCCGGAGGCGCTGGAAGTGCTGGAAAAATTCTGCTTTGCCGTGGACGTGCAGATCTATAATCTGAGCGTCCTGCTGAATCTCGAAAAGGTCGCCATCGGCGGCGGTATCAGCAGCCAGCCCCTCCTGATCGAGACGCTGGACCGGGTGTATGAGGAGCAGATCCTGAAGGGCCACCCCTTCAGCGAGGAACAGGCCCGCAGCCTTGCCCACCCGGAGATCGTGGCGTGCGCCTTCCACAATAAGTCCAACCAGATCGGGGCGCTGGTCAGCTACCAAAACGCCTTTTACCCGCAGAAATAATGCGGTAGAAAACGCCATTTTGCCCCGGTTTGCATTTCCACCTTGAAGCAGAGCGAAAAATGGTGTATTATAATGGGTATTGAATCATGAGTAGTTCCGGGCGGTTTGGCCCGGATGAAGGGGGAACGCCACATGGCTGATAAAAACTTTTTGACTGAGATCATCGACGCCGACCTCGCCGAGGGCAAGATCAGCGAGATCCATACCCGTTTCCCGCCGGAGCCGAACGGCTACCTGCACATTGGCAGCGCCAAGGCCATCTACATCAACTGGTCCATCGCGAACCAGTACGGCGGTAAGTTCAACCTGCGTCTGGACGACACCAACCCCGCCCGCGAAGGCGAGGAGTACGTCAACAGCATCATCGAGGATCTGCACTGGCTGGGTGCCGACCCCAACGGCGGCATCTTCTACGGCAGCGACTACTTCGACAAGTGCTACGAGTACGCCGAGAAGCTCATTCAGGAGGGCAAGGCCTACGTCGATGACCTGACCCGCGATGAGATGCGCGAGTACCGCGGCAGCGACGCCGGTAAGCCCAGCCGCCCGTCCCCGTGGCGGGACCGCACCCCGGAAGAGAACCTTGACCTGTTCCGCCGGATGCGTGCGGGCGAGTTCAAGGAGGGCGAGAAGACCCTGCGCGCCAAGATCGACCTTGCCAGCCCCAACATGAACCTGCGCGACCCGGCCATCTACCGCATCAAGTACGCCGAGCATCACCGGCAGGGCAGCAAGTGGTGCATCTACCCGATGTACGACTTCGCCCACCCCATTCAGGACGCCATCGAGGGCATCACCCACAGCATGTGCAGCCTGGAGTTCGAGAACCACCGCCCGCTGTACAACTGGGTCATCGAGAACATCTTCGGCACCGAGTTCCCCAAGCAGCGCGAGTTCGCCCGCCTGAACATGACCAACACCGTCATGAGCAAGCGCTACCTGCGTGAGCTGGTGGAAATGGGCATCGTAGACGGCTGGGACGACCCCCGGATGCCGACCCTCTGCGGTCTGCGCCGCCGCGGCTACACCCCCACCTCCATCTTCACCTTCGTGCGGGAAGCCGGTATCTCCAAGTCCGACAACCTCATCGATATGCGCCAGCTGGAAGCCTGCATCCGCAGCGAGTTGGACCTGACCGCTCAGCGCCGCATTGCCGTGCTGGACCCGGTGAAGCTCATCATCGACAACTACCCGGAGGACAAGACCGAGTACTTCGACATCGCCAACAACCCCAACCGTGAAGCCAACGATACCACCACCCGCAAGGTGGCCTTCACCAAGGAGCTGTGGATCGAGAACGAGGACTTCGCCGAGGTGCCGCCTCCCAAGTTCAAGCGCCTGACCCTCGGCGGCGAAGTCCGCCTGATGGGTGCCTATATCGTCAAGTGCGAGAGCGTGGAGAAGAACGCGGACGGTTCCATCGCCGCGATCCACTGCACGGCTGATATCGAGACCGGCAACGGCAGCCCCGCCGACGGCCGCAAGGTCAAGGGCACGATCCACTGGGTCAGCGCCGCGCACGCCGTGGACGCCGAGGTCCGCCTGTACGACAAGCTCTTCACCGAAGCCAACATGAACGCCATCCCGGAGGGCAGCGACTACAAGGACTACCTCAACCCCGAAAGCGTTGTAGCCCGCACCGGCTGCAAGCTGGAAGAGAGCCTGAAGGACGCAAAGCCCGGCGAGAAGTTCCAGTTCGTCCGCACCGGTTTCTTCACCCCGGATTCCAAGAACCCCGGCGTGTACAACCGCGTCGTGACCCTGCGCGACAGCTTCAAGCCCGCAAAGTAAAATTTTCCCCAAAGGAGCAAACAGCAAGATGAAAAAACACATGAGTCGGAATACCATTCTGATGGTGGTGCTGGATCTCGTGCTGGGCATTGTCCTGTCCCTGTACATCGCCAACACCGGAACGGTGCCCGCCGCCGATAACGCCGCTACCTACACCGACGGCACCTATACTGCCAGCGCGAAAGGGTGCCTGAGCGATGTGGCGGTAACGGTGACCATCACCGGCGGCAAAGTGACCGGTGTGAACATCGATGCTTCGGGCGAAACGCCCGCGCTGGGCGGCAAGGCGGCCGAAAGCTTGGCCGTCAGTCTGCAGGAAGCCGGCGGCACAGCTGGGGTGGATGCTGTTTCTGGCAGCACCATGACCAGCGACGCCATCTTCACCGCCATGGACGATTGTCTGGCGCAGGCCGCACAGTAATCGCAAACACCCAACTGCTGCACGGCATCTGCGCGTGCAGCAGTTTTTGTTTTAGGGGAGGTGCACCTTCGTACAACCTCTCAGTCTCGCTTCGCTCGACAGCTCCCCTAGTAGGGGAGCCTCTGGCGAAACCGGATACTCTGCGGGGACTGCCAAGGCCTCTCCTGCTAGGAAAGGTCGTATGGAGAACAGCATGATCTTGTAAAGGACGTTTATGTTACTGGATATCTTACCATTAAAAAATAACACGGCCCGTCTCATCCGTGTCTACGGGGACGAGCCCTGCATTGCGGTGCCGGGGGAGGTGCCGGGGCCGGGAGGGGAGAAGTGGACCCTCACGGAGCTGGGGGACTACTGCTTTTCTGAAAAGCTCCGGAATCTGTCCGCCGCCGATGTCCTCTGCCGGTACGAAGTCGGCGGGGACGGGGCGGTGACCCTGACCCGTGCCTTTGGCCGGGCGCTGGCAGGACGCCGCCGGTACGACCTCGACTTCGGGGACGCACCGGAAGAGAACGACCTGCACCCCGTCTGCGGGAACTTCCTCGAAGAAGCCGTCCTGCCCGACGGGCTGCAGGTCATCGGGAGCTGCGCATTCTACAACTGCCGCAGACTGCGGCGGCTCTCCTTCGGGGCCGCCGACCTGACCGTGGGCAGCGATGTCTTCCTGAACTGCTTCGCGCTGGCGGACCTCGTGGTGCGGGCTGAGCCGGAAGCGGCCACCGGGCTGTTCGCTCTCGTCAACAACATCACCGAGGCGGTGCGTGCTCTGTTCTGGCTCCCCGGCGAAGCGGCCCCCCGCGCGGGGCTGTGGTACCCCGCCTACTGGGAGGACGTGGAGGAATCCCCGGCCCACATCCTGCTGCATACCTTTTCCGGGCAAGGATACCATTACAGACAGTGTTTTCTGAATGGAAAATTCCTCTGCGCAGAATATGATGCCATCTTCCCGGAGGGTCACGCCGCCGAGGACAGGAACATTATGGCCATGCTCTGCTTCGACCGGCTGCGCTGGCCGTGGAACCTGACCGAAGGGGCGAAAGCGGCCTACACGGCGTTCCTCAAAGCCAACACGGGCCGGGTGGTTGCCCGGCTGTTGAAGGCGCAGGACCTCGACGGCCTGAAAGCCCTGCTGGCGCTGGATGTGCTGGACGCCGCCGCCTTTGCCGAGGCTGCCCAGATGGCCGCCAAGGCCGATAACGCGGCGGCAGCGGCCCTGCTGGCCGATGCGGAGTACACAAAGCTGTCCGCGAAGCCGAAAAAGAAACGATACGATTTTGATTTCTGAGGTGAGGAAAGTGACCCAGCTCCCCGAAAAAGAAAAATTCTTCGACCCCCGCAAGCCCTTTGAGTCGAAGCGGCCGGAGACCCACGAGGAGTGGCAGGCGCGGATGGGCGGCGAGGTGCTGGCCGTGGTGCGCAGCGGGCTGTATCTGGATTTCCGTTTTCTGGACATGGCCCTTTCGGCCCTGACTCCCACCCCGGACGAACGGTGCGGCGTGCTGGCCACGGATGGCCGTATCCTATGCTATCAGCCCAGCGCCCTGCTCCGGCTCTACAAACAAAATCCGAAATATCTCAACCGGTTGTATCTCCATACGATATTCCACTGCGTATTCCGACATCTCTGGATGAAGGGGCGGCGGGACCCCCGTTTGTGGGACCTTGCGTGCGACATTGCGGTGGAAAACGTCATCGATGGGCTGAACCGCTCCAGCGTCAAGCGGCCGCTGACCTATGTGCGGCAGAACGCCTATGGGTCCATCGCGGCGGAGGGCAAAGTGGTGGCGGCGGCCCCGGCCTACCGATGGCTGGTGAAGCAGACCCCCGGCGTGCTGCGGCAGCTGGAGCGGGAGTTCACCACCGACGACCACCGCCTCTGGCCCAAGGACGCCCCCGAACAGCCCCAGCAGATGCCCACGCCCCTGCCCCAGAAAACGTGGCAGAAGATCGGCGAGCGGATGCAGACCGAACTGGAACTGCGGGACAAGGAAGCGGGCGAGGGAGCCGACAACCTGCGCGAACAGGTCAAAGCCGCCAACCGCAGCCGCCGCAGCTACCGGGACTTCCTCCGCCGCTTCTGCGTCACGCGGGAGGAGGTCCACCTTGACCCGGACGAGTTCGACCTGAACTTCTACACCTACGGCCTCTCCGTCTATGGGAACATGCCCCTCATCGAGCCGCTGGAAACGCGGGAGAGCAAAAAGATCGAGGAACTGGCCCTCGTCATCGATACCAGCTATTCCACTTCCGGTGAGCTGGTGCGGGCCTTTCTGGCTGAGACCTATACCCTGCTGAAGGGGCGGGAGAACTTCTTCCACCGGATGAACCTCCACCTCATCCAAGCGGACAATGCCGTCCGGCAGGACCTGCTGGTCCGGAACGAGGACGAGCTCATCCACGCTATGAACCACTTCCAGCTCCGGGGCGGCGGCGGAACGGACTTCCGCCCGGCCTTTGCGTACGTCAGCCAGCTCTGCGCCGAGAAAAAGTTCTCGAATCTGCGGGGGCTGCTCTACTTCACCGACGGCATGGGCAGCTACCCGGCCCGCCGCCCGGCCTATGACACCGCCTTTTTGTTCCTTGGTGACCGCTTCGACGACGCCAATGTTCCGCCATGGGCCATGAAGGTGGTGCTGGACGAGGATGAATTCACCGGCCCGTCCGCCAAGGCGGCTTCGGCTCTCGCCGAAGCGCTGAACGACGAGGACGACCCCTACCGCGAACTGAACAACACCTGAGGATGTGAGGAAGCTTTATGAATATCCAACGAGCCAAGCAAGAGATCGAACATACCGTCAAAGCCTATCTGGCCAAGGACGCGCTGGGCGAATACGCCATCCCGGCCATCCGGCAGCGCCCCATCCTGCTGATGGGCCCTCCGGGCATCGGCAAGACGCAGATCATGGAACAGGCGGCGCGGGAATGCGGCGTGGCACTGGTGGCTTACACCATCACCCACCACACCCGCCAGAGCGCCGTGGGTCTGCCCTTCATCCGCCAGCGCCACTATGGCGACAAGGACGTTTCGGTGACGGAGTACACCATGAGCGAGATCATCGCCAGCGTCTACGCCAAGATGGAGGCCACGGGCCTGAAGGAAGGCATCCTCTTCATCGACGAGATCAACTGTGTCTCCGAGACGCTGGCCCCCACCATGCTGCAATTCCTGCAGTGCAAGACCTTCGGCAATCAGGCAGTCCCGGCGGGGTGGGTCATCGTGGCAGCCGGCAACCCGCCGGAGTACAATAAATCCGTCCGCGATTTCGACATCGTCACCCTCGACCGTGTCCGCCGGATGGACATCGAGCCCGATCTGCAGGCGTGGAAGGACTACGCCCGCACGGCCCGCATCCACAGCGCCATCCTGAGCTACCTCGACCTCCACCCCCAGAACTTCTACCAGATCAACGCCGATGTGGACGGCACCCAGTTCGTCACCGCCCGCGGCTGGGAGGACCTGTCCAACCTGCTGGACACCTACGAGGCGCTGGGCCTCAAGGCCGACGAGTCGCTCATCCGCCAGTACCTCCAGCACGAGAAGATCGCCGAGGATTTCTCGGCCTACCTCGACCTTTATTATAAGTACCGCGACGACTACGGTGTGGAGGAGATCTTGGCCGGTCAGGCCAAGCCCGCCGTCTTTGCCCGGCTGCTGAACGCTCCCTTCGACGAGCGGCTCAGCCTTGTCAGCCTGATCTTGTCCGGCCTGAACAACCGGTTCACGGCCTCTCGTCAGGCCGATGCCGCCGCCGATGGGTGCTACGCCTTCCTGCGGGAAGCCAAACAGGGCTTTGCTACCCTGCCGGAGGATATCCCGGACGGCCCGGCCACCCTGTTCAGCCAGATGATCGCCGACTACGACGCCGAGACGAAGCGTCAGCGGGAGGCCGGGCTGCTGAGCCGGGATGCTGCGGCCACTCGGCTCACGGTCTGTGCTGCCCTCCGCAAGTGGGAAGCGGAACTGCGCCACGCCAATGCCGTGGGCACCAAGGAAGCCTTTGAGCTGCTCCGCACCCAGTTCCAGACCCTCGCCGACGAGCGGGACAAGGCGCAGGAAACGGCCTCTGCCGCGCTGGAAGCTGCCTTCGACTTCATGGAAGCGGCTTTTGCGGAAGGGCAGGAGATGGTGGTCTTCGTCACCGAGCTGACGCTGGCCCCCGCCGCCCATGCCTTCATCACCGAAAACGGCTGCGACCGGTACTTCCGTTACAACAAAGACCTGCTGCTGGATCACCGCAAAGCCGCCTTGCAGCAGGAGCTGGCCGCTGAAGAGCGCCGCCATGGGGGAATGTGAGCCATGGGGGAAAGCCTGCTCTTCAGCCTGAACAGCACCATGCCGCTGTTCTTCATCATGGTGCTGGGCTGTCTGCTCCACCGAAAAAACTTCCTGACCGACGACTTCGTGGCCATGGCCAACAAGTTCGTCTTCCACGTGGCGCTGCCGGTGCAGCTCTTCCGGGACCTTGCCACCATGGACGTCCGGGCCAGCTTTGACGGGGCCTATGTGCTCTTCTGCGCCGCAGCCACCACGGCCAGCATTCTGGTCATCTGGGTGCTGGCAAAGCTGCTGCTGAAGGACAAGCACATCGTGGGCGAGTTCGTTCAGGCGTGCTACCGCTCCTCCGCCGCCATCCTCGGCGCGGCCTTCATCCAGAACATCTACGGCACCTCCGGCATGTCGGGCCTGATGATCCTCGGCAGCGTGCCGCTGTACAACATCTTCGCCGTGGTCATCCTGACGCTGGAAAGCCCCTCGCTTTCCCGATCGGCCAAAAACGGCATGGGGGAGAAGATCAAAAAGAGCCTCAAGGGCATCGTCACGAACCCCATCCTGTTGGGCATCGCGGCGGGTTTTGTGTGGAGTCTGCTCCGGCTGCCCATGCCGACCATGGTGAACAAGACCCTGTCCAGCCTCGCCGGGCTGACCAGCCCCTTGGCGCTGCTGGCCATCGGTGCGGGCTTCAAGGGCCGCGCGGCGCTGGCCTACCTGAAGCCTACCGCCGTGGCCACTGTGACCAAGCTCATCCTCCTGCCCGCCATCTTCCTGCCCATGGCGGTGCACTTCGGCTTCACCGACCAGAAACTCGTCGCCCTGCTGGTCATGCTGGGCAGCGTGACCACCCCGGCGGGCTACGTCATGGCCAAGCAGATGGGCCACGAGGGCACCCTCACCGGCAGTGTCTGCGTCACCACCACCTTCTTCAGCGCCCTGACCCTGACCTTCTGGGTCTTCTGGGCCAGAAGCAATGGGTTTATTGCGTAAGGAGAAAAGGCTGCATACTCCCTCCGTCATCGCTGACGCGATGCCACCTCCCTCTGAGAGGGAGGCTTTCACAGCTAACCGTTACGCCAAGGCTCCCTCCGAGAGGGAGCTGGCACGGCAAAGCCGTGACTGAGGGAGTATGTGGCTTTTTATTTTGTAAAAACACAACAAAAAAGCATCTTGAAATTCATCAAGATGCTTGGTGGTTGCGGGGGCCGGATTTGAACCAACGACCTTCGGGTTATGAGCCCGACGAGCTACCAGACTGCTCCACCCCGCGATATTTACTTGTCTTGCATCAGCCTCTCGCTGACTGCTCAAGTATAATACCACAGGGCGGGGAGAATGTCAAGCGTTTTCCGAAATTTTTTTCGGGTTTTGTTCCGGGCGGGGGTAGGTCACTTGGCGTCCTTTGGGTTCGGGCGCTTTTTGCGGGGGTGGCGGACCTGATAGAACACCACGCCGCACACCGCGCCGATGACGATGGCGGGCCATGCACCCATGAGGAAGACCACAATGGCCTGTGCCCCGGCGGTGAAGTTCGACCAGCCGTTCTTGGCGGCGTCGGCCAGCCGGGCGGCGAAGCTGGTGCCGGTGGTCAGGGTCTCGACCTCGTCAAGGGTGATGTTCACGGTGCAGTAGGAGACCTGCTGGCTGTACCAGTTGAGCTGGCTCTGGTAGCTCTCGATCTGGTACTGGACATCGCTCAGGGAGGACTCGATCTGCAACAGGTCTGTGAGGTTGTCCGCGCTGGCTTGCAGCTCCTGCAGACGGGTGCGCTGGGCGGTAAGGTTGTCGAGCCGGGCTTCAATGTCCATGTACTGCGTGGTCACATCGTCGGCGGACTTGCTCTTGCTGGTCACACTGCCCGCCTGTTCGGCGGCATCCACGAAGGCGTCATAGGAACTCTCCGGCACCCGCAGCGTCAGGGAGAGCGTGCGGGTGCTGTCGGTACTGTCGGTGTACTCGCTGCTGGACTCCAGATAGCCGTCCACACTGGACAGCGTATCGTTCAGCTGCTGGTAGGCCCAGTCGTAGTCCTTTGTCTCGATGGAGAGGTAGGTGGTGTAGATGATCTTCGCGTTGTCGGCGGTACGGGCAGCGGTGTCGTTCTCCACATTGCCGGAGGTCAGCAGGGTGCTGCCGGAGGTGTTCACGGCGCGGTCGGCGCGGTCGGCAGAACCACCTGCGTCCGCCATGGAGTAGGTGGCCAGCTCCGGGGCGGCCTCGTAGGCAGCGGCGGTGCTGGATGCCGACCCGCCGGAGAACAGGGTAACGCTGGGCAGGGAGCCGACGCGGGCGGCCCCGTAGAGGATGCCGCCGCACAGCGCCGCACAGGCGGCGACTTCCAGCACCCGCCGGCCGGGGAAGCGGATGGCCTTTTTCTTCTTCGCGGGCTCCGGTACGGGGACCGGGGTCAACTGGGGTTTCGGGGTGGCGCCGGAGGCGTCCGCCTTGGCTTGCATCGCCAAGAGCTTGGCCTTCAGGCCCTCTGAGGCGTGCAGGTCATCGACCTCCATCTTGTACTCATACCACCTCATCTTCGATCTCCTCCTTCAGCATGGTATGTAGCTGTGCGCGGGCGCGCCGCAGCCAACTGAGCACCGTATTGGTGGGGGCCCCCAGCATCCGGCCTACTTCCGCGGCGGTGTAGCCCTCATAATAGTGGAGGTACACGGCGTTGCGGTAGTTCTCCGGCAGGGCGCGGACCGCATCGAGCACGCTGCCGTCTTCTGTGGGGTCGGGGGCGGGGATATTCTCGTCCAATTCGGTGTCTTTCTGGCGCGCTGCACGGGTCAGGTCCCGGCAGCGGTTGATGGCGACGCGCAGCAGCCAAGCCTTGAGGTGCTCCTCACTCTCAAAGCGGCCGTTGTAGTTCAGGAGCTTTTCAAATACGTCCTGCACCACGTCTTCAGCGTCCGCCGCGCAGCTGCAATTGTGGTAGGCTGCGCGGTAGACGGCGTCACTGTATCGCTGCACAGCCAGCGCAAAAACTTCGTCTTTGGTCAACTGTCCCATAAGTCTTACACTCCTTTGCGGCCCCGGTGGCCGGGGCTTGCTGGAAATCCTTGGTTCCAGAGGGACATTTCACCTAATACACGGCTGAAATGCCCCAATTATTGCAGGGTAGCATGAAAAGAATATAACAAAATCCTAACGTTTGTACAATCGCTGGAGCAACGCGATCCGCCCGGCGAGGTAGGTATCGGCCTTGGGGTGGGCGAGCCAGTGTTTGCCCGCCGCTTCCCGGCAGAGCCGCCGGGCCAGCGCGGCAGGGTCGGCGTCGATGGCTTCCACATCCCGCAGGGTGAGGGTCAGCGTCAGTGCGGCGGCGCAGTCCGGTAAAGGCGGCAGAGGGTCCTCCCAGACAAAGGGGGGCTGGAGCTGCACCGCGTAGACGGTGCGGGAGCACTCCTCGGTGAGGAGAAGGGCCGCCGGGGTGCCGTCCGGCAGGACGTGGAGGCTGCTGTATAAAATTTGAAGCATCCGGGGCGGGAGCAGCAGGGTGCGGCTCTCCGCCGGGGTCTCCGATAGGGTGAGAAGATCGGCGGCTTCGTCGGCGTAGATGCGCCGGGCCGGGGCCTGAAAGGCTGCATAGAGCGCGGGCAGCGCAAACACGCCCTCGCGGTCCAGCCCGCGCTGAAGAAGCTGATAGAATTCCGTCAGGGGATGGTCCGGGTTTGGCTGGGGCATCCCGAAATCCGGCCGGGAAAGGTGTCCTCCGCCCATCTGCACGCCTCCTTCCATTTTGGGTGAATGCAATCACCCCAAGTATAGTGGATTTTGGACGGTTTGGCAAGCAAAAACGGAAATTGTAAACCTTTGGAAAACTTTATTGTTGACCGTCCGGGAGCGGCGGGGTATACTTTCAATCGTGACAAGAATCTTTTATACTGCGAGAGAGGACAACATGGAAAAGAAACTGACGACGTATCAAATGGCAGTCACGGCGCTGATGGCGGCTGTGATGTGTGTGCTGGGCCCCCTGAGCGTGCCCATCGGGGCCATCCCCATTTCGCTGACCAATCTGGTCATCTGCTTCAGCGCATGGCTGCTGGGGCCGAAGTTCGGCACGTTGAGCGTGGCGGTCTATCTGGCGCTGGGCGCTGTGGGTCTGCCGGTGTTCTCCGGCTACGGCGCGGGCCTTGCCAAGCTGGCGGGCCCCACGGGCGGCTATCTGGTGGGCTACCTGCTGATGGCGTTCATCGGCGGCCTGTTCATCGAGAAGAGCAACGGCAGCCCGGTGGTTTCCGGCATCGGTCTGGTGCTGGGCGACGCGGCCTGTTATGTGCTGGGCACGGCGTGGTTCGTGTTCCAGATGCAGTGTGATCTGGGCTACGCGCTGGCGGTCTGCGTTTATCCCTTCATTGCACTGGACCTCGGCAAGATCGTGGTCTCCTGCATCGTCGGTGCGCTGATGCGCAAGCGGCTGATTCAGGCGGGCGTGCTGAAGCTGGCGTAACGAAAAGCGTTCTCCTTATATATAGTACAGCTCCTGTGCACGCGGTGCACACGGAAACCGGGTCTTTGCAATGCGGCAAGGACCCGGTTTCTTTCTTTTACGACCGTTTTCGCGCGGGCACTTGACAACCGGACAAGAAGGTTGTATGGTTAAAGATGTTTGTGTGGGAACTTTAGGAAAGGAAATTTTCAGGAGGAAGAACGTGGCAGCAACCGTTTTGGAACCGCAAAAGAAAAAGACACGCTTGATGACAGAGGGCAGCATCTGGAAGAACATCCTGCTGTTTTCTGTGCCGCTGATTTTGGGCAACCTGCTTCAGCAGTTGTATAACACCGCCGACTCCATCATCGTCGGCAATTTCGTGGGCAGCAACGCGCTGGCGGCTGTCGGCTCCAGCGGCTCGCCCATTTTCCTGCTCATCGGCTTCAGTCAGGGCATCGCCGTGGGCGCGGGCGTCGTGGTGGCGCAGTACCTCGGCGCGAAGGACCGGAAGGAGGCGCAGGAGGCCGTCCACACCTCGCTGGCGCTGGCGGCGATCCTCGGCCTGATCCTGACCATCGGCGGCATCTTCATCAGCCGCTCTCTGCTCACGGCCATGGACACCCCGGCGGAGGTGCTGGAAGACGCCGTGACCTATATGCAGATCTATTTCGGCGGTGTGCTGTTCAGCGTCGTGTACAACATGGCGGCGGGCATCCTGAACGCGGCGGGCAACTCCCAGCGGTCGCTGCTGTATCTGGGCATCGCGTCGGGCACGAACATCCTCCTCGACCTCGTGCTCATCGCGGGGCTGAAGATGGGCGTGGCCGGTGCGGCCATCGCCACGGACGTGAGCCAGCTCGTTTCCTGCGTGCTGTCGCTGGGCTTTTTGATGCGGGTGAACGACGACTACCGCGTGACCGCGAAGGAGATCAAGGTCCACAAGAAGATGGCTGCCCGCATCATCAAGGTGGGTCTGCCCACCGGCATTCAGAACATGGTCATCTCGCTGTCCAACATTCTGGTCCAAGCGGGCGTCAACGGCTACGGTGCCGCCGCTATGGCCGGTTTTGCGGCCTATATGAAGGTGGACGGCTTTAACATCCTGCCCATCATGAGCTTCAGCATGGCGGCCACCACCTTTGTGGGCCAGAACTACGGCGCGGGCAAGACCGACCGGGTGAAGAAGAGCATGTGGGTCACGCTGGGCATGGGCGTCGGCTACACCGTCCTCACCGGCGTGCTGCTGCTGGCCTTCCAGAACCCCATCATGCAGTTGTTTACCCATGATGCGGAGGTCGTGGCCTTTGGCTGCACCGCGATGCACTACTTCTGCCCCTTCTACTGGGAACTGAGCATCCTGCACAGCTTGGCGGGCACGGTGCGCGGCACGGGCAAGACCATTCCGCCCATGGTGGTGCTGCTGGTTTCCCTTTGCGTGTTCCGCATCGGGTGGATCCAGTGGGTGCTGCCCTTCTTCCGCTCCATCGATGGCATCTTCGTCCTCTACCCGGTGTCGTGGGGTCTCGGCGCGGTGCTGATGATCCTTTACACATGGAAAGCAAATTGGCTGGAAACTTAAAAACATTCAGGAAAAACCTGCCCCAAAAACCCTCCCGAAATGAAAGAAATTACCAAGGGGGGGGGGTAGAAACGCTGAAAAACAGTTGATTTTCGTAATTTCGGACCGTATAATAAAGGACAAGAGCTGTTTTTTGGTAATGAAAACGATTTCATCTTTTTACGGAAAAGAGGGTGCCCCGAATGGAAACAACGTATCCCGAAAAATGCGAACGCTATATCCAGAATCTGCGCAGGGTACGGGCACTCTCCAAACCACAGTTTGCGCCGGAGACGGCCCCGGAGGCGCTGCTGGAAGAGATTCAGGGCAACGCGGTGCGCTCCTTTGGGCTGATGCAGGAGAACAACGCCCTGCTGAATGAGCTGGTCTATGTGCTGGACCCGAAAACGTTGACGGACGAGGAGATCACCAACCTCGAAGCCTTTGCAGGGCGGCTGTTCAACTTTGGCAACAGCGAGGACTGCGGCGTGGCCTACAAGATCCACAGTCTGCTGCTGGAAGCCGCCCGCTTCCGCGAGGACGACCGGATGATCGTGAAGGAGCTTTACTACAACGGCATCACCCTGCATTACCTCAACGTCCGGGACGACGACCATGGGATCAATCTGCTGGAATCCCGCATCCATGCACACTTTATGGAAGCGGCCAGCTATATCAGCAGGTACGAGGAGATGGACACCGAGACGCGGCAATACATCATCCGCAGCCTCGGCAACATCCGTCTGACGGTCTCCCGCCAGACAAAGGCGGACTGCAAGCGGTATCTTGAGCTGTTCGACCTCGCCATGGGCATCATCGAGTCGCCCTATTATCAGGAGCTGGATCCGGACATCCCGTGGCAGCGGTTCATTTATGCCATGCACATGGATCAGATGACCTTGATGGCTTACCTGCGCCACCACGATGACCCTGTGATAGCGGAACGAATGTTGAAATCGGCAACCTACGTTTATGAGCACCAGAAGGCCAACAAGGGGGACGAATCCCGCTTGCAGAACTGGCGGGCGAATTACTTCTACCATGCGGCGCGCTACCATGCCGGAAAAGGCACGGCTCGTGCTGTGGTGGAAGACCTGTTGGACATGATCGACCAGACCGGCGCACGGGATTACTCGCCGGACGGCATCAACCGCAATCTGACGGGTGCGGCTTATATCTTCTATTACGAAACGCTGATGACCGAGCAGGAGAGCACGGAGCTGGCAGACCGTATTGCAAAAGAACGGGAAGCGGCCCACCGCTATCTGGACGAGATGCCCAGCAACGAGTACCCCCGCGTGGCAAGCTTTGCCATCCGGGAGCTTATCATCGCACAATCGGACGCCAAGCAGTTTGATGCGCACACGGTGCTGGGCAGCATCCTCCTCGGCCATAAGCCCACCGAGGTCCACTCCACCATGGTGGCCCACCTGACCAAGGCCCTCATCAGGCGGCTGATCGATACCGACCCCGCCGCAGTGGTGGGCCTGAAGGGCTGCAAGAATGTGGCCGAAGTGGCGGCGCGGAAGGCCGAACTGCTGGACACCGCCTACGAGTGCGGCCTGTATCACGACGTCGGCAAGAGCGCCGTCATCCTGAACATCGACAACAACGGCCGCCGTCTCATCGACGAGGAGTTTCAGGGCATCCAGACCCACCCGGCCATCGGCTGTGGGCTGCTACAGGAGGCCGGGTGCGGCAAGTACATGGCCCCGGCGGCCCTCTACCACCACCGCTTTTATAACGGCCAAGGCGGCTATCCCAAGGATGTGCCGCCCTGCCCGCCGGAAGTCAAGGTCATCGTGGATGCGCTGAGCGTGGCGGACTCGCTGGATGCGGCCACGGACAACATCGGCCGCTGCTACCAGATGGCCAAGCCTTTCCGCACGCTGGTGGGGGAGCTGAAAGCCCAGAGCGGCACCCGCTACGCTCCCAAAGTGGTGGCCCTGTTCGACGACAAGGATTTCTGCGCAGAGCTGGCGCAAAGGTTGGACGAGAAGCGCAAGGAGGTCTATTTGCAGGCTTACCACATCGGCAGAGAAAAATAAACCGTAAAACCTTCCATTTCCTTTGCATATATGATACAATATCTAGTAAGAGTGCACAAGAAGAGCGGCACGCGCAGAGGGGTAAGAGATGGAAACGTTGCGAAACCTATTGTTATATGGCGGCGTCGAGCCGGATGTTTACAGGAACTGCCGGGACGAACTCCGGAAGGAGAACAGGGCGAAGCTGGTGTTTTTCCTTTCCATCGCGATCTTTTTTTTACTGATCGCCATGATGATCTGCTGCATGGTGAAATCGCTGGCCGGGGGGTTCATCCCCTACGTCGGGGCGCTGGCAGGCTGCCTTGCGCTGCTCGGCGTCACCCAAAGCTTCCCCGATAAACACATGGCGCTGGCCATCTGCGCCGACGGCTTTCTGGCAGTGTGCTACCTGCTGGGCATCGATCTGGGGTGTTTCATCTACGCCGACCAGCCTGCCACCTGCTTCCACATCCTTGCGGTGGTGCTGCCCATGCTCTTTACCCGCCCGGCCCTGTGGAACATCCTGCGCACCGCGCTGTACGAGGGCGTCTTCGCCTGCTGCGTGGTGACGTTCAAGACCCCGGAAGTGGCGGCCATGGATCTGATGGACGCGGTGCTGTTCGGGGTGATGGCCTGTGTGATCTCCACCTACTACGTCCGCGCCTTGACCGACAACGTGGTGGCGCGGTGCAAGCTGAAGGTCATCGCCGAGACCGACCTGAACACCCAGATCCCCAACCGCAACGCCTACGAGAACCACATGCACGAGTACCCCCTGCGCTGTGCCAACAGCCTGAGCTGCGTCTATGTGGACGTGAACGGGCTGCATGAGCTGAACAACACCAAGGGCCACGACGCCGGTGACGTGATGCTCAAGATCGTGGCGCAGGAGATGACCAAAATTTTCGGCCGCAAGGATACCTACCGCATCGGCGGCGACGAGTTCGTGGCCTTTGTGGTGGACACCGACCTCCGCCATGTCCGCGAGATGATGCAGACGCTGGAACAGGCCGTCGAGGCCCACGGTTACTCCGTGGCTGTGGGCTGCGCCACCTGCAGCGCCGGCGGCATCCAGATCAAAGCCCTCATCAAACAGGCCGAGACCCGGATGTATGACGCCAAAGACGAGCATTACCGCAGCCGGGGGATCCAGCACTGACTTCACGGTAAAAAAGCTCTGCTTTAGACGGGTGCTCGTAAGACAGTAATTCTAAAAAAATCACTACATTACGGCATCTGTCTGACAGGGTTGGAAAACAAACGAACATACGGCATTCAGCGACCGCTGAGTGCCGTTGTTTGTTTATGGGGTCTAAATGCGTAATTGTAACGCATTTAGACCCCGTTTTTCAATGCAGACATGAAATCATATTACCCCTGCCGGAATCGGCTGAAAAAGCACTTGCAAACGCTTGGTTTTTACCCCTCTAAATGCGTACATCGAGCCTTAGAATTCTAGAAGCATCCTCTGTTCACAAAAATACACTTTAATGCAATAAATTTCGGTGAGCCTATTGTAAAAGGAGGCTATTCCCTGTTATAATGTGTGTACACACCAGATATGAATGGAGGTACGACAGATGAAAAAGTTATTGTCTTGTGCGTTCAATATGGATAGCGGCTGCGTGGAGCTGAAATTCAGCGATGGCAGCATGATTGCCATCAACTGCACCGCCGTTGAAAACGAGGTCGCAGACAATATGTATCAGCGTTCAGAACTGGACTATCTCATTTACAATGACCCGATTGCATACGCCGATTTGATACTCAACGGCGATCCCGTAGTCTATCTAAAGGCAGTAACAGAATACAGACCGCTTGATTGATGTTCACACGCTCCAAGGTCAACTTGGGGCGTGTTTTCAAAATGTTTACACTTTAATGCGATAAATCTTTGCGTATCATATTGAAGATATAGCAGAAATCCTGTATAATATGTGTGGACACACATATAGGGTTTTGATTTTTCTGATATGTTGAAAAGTGACAACAGATAAGCTCATTCTATCGCTAAGGAACTTGCAAGAAGAATTTCTTGGCATTTATATTGAAGTTGTGAGGAGGTATGTTCATGAAATTAGTTAGTCCCAAAACATTGCTGGCATCTCTGTTGGGATGTGCATTTGTTGTGATAAAAGTGATGCGCTTTGATGGTTTTCCAGATTTGTTTTGGATCATCTTCATTGGATATATGTCCATCAAAGGACTGGTCACAGCGTTTTCGCAGGAGGCCTATGACGAGGATGTTAAACAGGCGCAATACGGGAAAGTGTTCTACAGTGATTTGTTTGGTAGATTTGCGTATATCGCATCGGATATTCCGATCATCCTGATACTTTTAGCCGGTCTACTGGCTGCAATCTGCCCGGTTACTACGCTGCTCAGAGCCTTCCTGATTGTTCTTTTGCTGGCAGCGCTGGGATATGCGGTTTGGTTTACATGGTATGTTTGCAAGCAGAAACGACTGCGCACGGAGAATGGCGCATGGGAGACGGGGACTTTGAGCGAAGTGGAAGCGGCGGCGTGGAAACGCTCTGAGCGCTGGCACGGCGTTGGCCTCGGAATTATCGTCGTACTGGCTGTTCTGTATATGATTTTTGGAAATCCCATGATTTATATGAACAACGCAAAATTAGAGGAGGCCCTGACGGGGATCACCAGTGACAATGTGACCTTGGAAGAAGTGGTGCCTTTTGAATGGACATCGGTTTATACCTTTGATCCCTATACATCCATTGACCGAATCAAAAGAGTCACAGGATCAAAAAGCCCCGCTTTGAAGGAGAGTGTCAGCGAGGGCATGACCAATATTGTGTTTACAAACAGAGGACGGACTGTGGCAAGTGTATGTGCCTATCCTTCAAGCATCGGTTATTCCCTTTCTTTTGCCGGAGGCAAAAACACCTATTACGATTATCCGGATGGTGGCTATTCCCATATTGAATACGGCGATGAGACTGTTTTTGAGGTGACAAAAGAGAATGACCTTATTAGGCTGTATGCCTATATTGATGAATGACGATACAAATAGGTTTATATTATCTCATAGAAAGAGGATAAGAGAATATGCCAGAAAACAGAAACAGGCTTCGTCCGAAGCAGATAAAGTTCTTTGTAAACGACAAGGAATACGAATTGATAAGAAAGAAAATGGAACAGATGGGAACGGACAACATGAGTGCCTATATTCGCAAAATGGTAATTGACGGGTATGTTGTAAAATTGGAATTGCCCGAACTGCGTGAGCTGACTTCCAAGATGAAACGCATTTCCAACAGCGAGAATCAGATTGCAAAAAGGTTGAATGAAACCGACAACATCTATGAAGCCGACATTGAAGAAATCAAAAAGAACCAAGAGGAAATTTATGAAGGAATCCGAAAAATCCTTACATCGCTTTCTAAAATAAAGTGATGTTCAGCTCCGTAGGAGCGTAGCCGATTTTGAAAAAATCGTTGAAGGGTTTGGGATGTTTCCCAACAAGTTTTTGCAAAGAGCAGCACCGCTGAAATTTGCAAAAAGCACGAGTGTGTCCACACGTGCACTGCTTGCTAAGTTTGTTTTGAACTTAGCAAGCAAATCGAAGATTTTCATTTTTCGCAAAATCAGCAGCACTGTGTTTTGTGAAAAATCGCAGAGTGTACATACACCTACTGTGCTTGCTATTCTCTATTTTTCAAAATGGCAAGTGCCATTTCCTAAATGGAAATCGGCGGCAACCGCCGCCTTGTCTGCCCATAAGCAAAACGGACGAACGCTGTCAATGGCGGCGAAGCCGTTCATCTTGACCATTGACGGCGTTCGGCGGTTTTGCTATCTTGCAAAATTTGAATGAAAAGAATCGAAGCGAATGAAAGAAAAGGAGGTTCGACACAATGGATGAAAAACGTAAAGAGGAAGAAGCTCGTGAGCTTACTCCCGAAGAAATAGATGAAACGATTTTTCAAGAGCAGATTGCGAGTGGAGAGTATGACGAGGAAGTCCCCGAATACTATTTCTCCAATCCCGACCCATACGCCAAGGTCGAGCCTCGTCCCGATGATGCACCTAAACGTAATTTCTCTTTTGACGAGAACGGCAACATTATTGTAAAAAATCTTTCTGCGTTCTGGCTGCCCGATGTGAAAATCGTGGAGAACATTGGCGGCACAGAATACACAGTAACAGGCAGCTACGAGGGCACGGAAACTCTCGACAAAAAGATCAAACGCATTATGGAGCAGAACGCTGCCGATGATGAATCTGATATCACGGAGGATGGCGAATGAACAGCGACACCTCTTTTGATATAAGTGCAAATTCCAATCCTGTACAGACAGTTGCCCAACCGAAGGAGGATAACGAAATGTTAAGGGCAACCGACAAAATCACAGCGCTCTATTGCAGATTGTCCGTAGAGGACACCAAAGAGGATAAGAAGAACGGCAAGGAAGATTTGTCGAATTCCATCCAGAATCAAAAAGCCATGTTACTCCAATACGCACGAGATAACCGCTTCCCCTCTCCGACGTTTTTCATCGACGACGGATATAGCGGTGTGAACTATGACCGCCCAGGCTTTCAGAAAATGCTTGATGAAATCGAAGCCGGTCATGTGGCTACGGTCATTACAAAGGACCTGTCAAGGCTTGGTCGCAACTCCGCATTGACGGGACTGTACATCAACTACACATTCCCTCAGAACGATGTTCGCTACATTGCCATCAACGACCACTATGACAGCATCAATCCCAACAGCACCGACAGCGACATTGCCGGTATAAAGAACTGGTTCAATGAGTTTTTTGCCAAGGACACCAGCCGCAAAATCCGTGCGGTGCAAAAAGCAAAAGGCGAGCGTGGCGAGAGATTGACCGTCAATGTGCCGTATGGCTACATGAAGAATCCCGAAGATCCAAAGGAATGGATTATCGACGAAGAAGCTGCACAGGTGGTCAAAAAGATTTTCACGCTCTGCATGAACGGGCGTGGACCGAGCCAAATCGCAGACCAGCTTGAAAAGGACAAGGTACTCACGCCTACCGCATACAAAAATAAGCAAGGCGTGAAAACACCGAACACCGAGCCGGAGAAGCCTTACCGCTGGCACGAAAGCACCGTAGTCAATATTCTTGAACGAAAAGAATATATCGGCGCAACGGTCAACTTCAAGACCTACACCAATTCCATTTGGGATAAGAAGCAGAGGGAAAATCCCGAAGAAAATCAAAAGATTTTCTACAACACCCATCCTGCCATCATTGAGCAGGAAGTCTTTGATAAGGTGCAGGAGATTCGCAAGCAGCGACACAGGAGAACGGCAACAGGCAAGAACAGTCCGTTTTCGGGTCTGGTGTTCTGTGCCGACTGCAAGCAGAAGCTCTACTATTCCACCACCAACTACTTTGAAAAGCGGCAGGACTTTTTCATCTGTTCCACCCATCGAGCCAACAAGGATAAGTGCAGCAGTCACTACATTCGTGCCGTGGTTTTGGAGGATGTGATCTGGAAGCACATGAAAGAGGTTATCTCGTATGTGACCCGATATGAAGCTCATTTTAGGGTGGAAATGGAGCAAAAACTCCGTCTGCAAAGCGAGGAAACCATAAGGGTATATAAGAAGCGTCTGTCACAGGCAGAAAAGCGTATAGGGGAGCTTGATCGCCTGTTTATTAAAATCTACGAGGACAACGCCAAGGGCAAGCTGAACGATGAACGCTTTGCCATGATGAGCAAGACCTACGAGGACGAGCAGGCGCAGCTTAAAGCTGAAATCGTCAATCTGCAAAACGAAGTCGAAGTACAGGAACGACAGATAGAAAACCTTGAGCAGTTTATTCAGCGGGTACACAGATACACCAACCTCACAGAACTCACGCCATACGCTCTCAGAGAGCTTGTGAAGGCGGTTTATGTAGAGGCACCGGACAAGTCCAGCGGCAAGCGCAAGCAGAAGGTACATATCGAATATGACCTTGTTGGCTACATTCCCGTGGATGAACTGATAAAAGCGGAACAGGCATGACCGAAATCATGCCTGTTCCAAGAAACTCAAATATTACTGTTTTACGACCACCGAGCATTCGCAGGGCTTTTTTAGTTGCCATAAAGCTAAAGGAGCCTCACAGCGGAAAACTGCGAGGCTCCTTTGGCGTAAAAGCTCAACCAATAAAATTCACAAAGACAGGGCAGAGGACGGCGGTGAGAACACCGGCGACGGCGATGGACAGGCCGCTCATGGCACCCTCGACCTCGCCCATCTGGAGAGCCTTGCTGGTGCCGACGGCATGGGCGGAGGTGCCGATGCCCACACCCTTGGCGATGGGGTCGGTGATGTGGAAGACCTTGCAGACCGTCTCGGCCAGCAGATTGCCCGCGATGCCGGTGAGGATGACGATGGCACCGGTGAGGGCTGCGATGCCGCCCAGCTCGGCGGCAACATCCATGCTGATGGCTGTGGTGACGGATTTGGGCAGCAGGGTGACGTACTGCTCGCGGGTCAGGTCCATAGCGACGGCCAGCGCCAAGGCACTGCCGAGACTGACCAGCGTGCCCACCGAGATGCCCGCGATGATGGCGGCGGCGTTCTCCTTGAGCAGGTCCCACTTCTCATACAGCGGGATGGCAAGGCTGATGGTGGCGGGCAGCAGCAGATAGCTGACCGGGGCCGCGCTGACCTTGTAATCGGCGTAGGAAATCTTCAGCACGCTGAGCAGGATGATGACGAAGATGCTGCCCAGCAGCAGCGGGTTGAAGACCGCCTTGCCGGTCACTTTGTTGATGAGGGTGCCCAGCGCGAAGGCGGCCAGCGTCAGCAGCACGCCCCACGCGGAGGAAGAAGAAAGAAACTCATTCAGCAGCGCTGTCATTGGCGGCGGCCTCCTTTTTGGTCTGTTTGCGGCGGGTCAGCGCCTGTGTGGTGTGCCCGGCGGTCACAAGGACGAGGACCGTGACCGGGACGATGGCAATGACGATGGGCAGCAGCATATCGCCCATCTCGACCCAGAGCTCCATGACCCCGGCGGCGGCGGGCACGAAGAGGAGCGGGAAGATGCCGGTCAGGAACAGGCCGACTTCTTTCACGTCCTCCAGCTTGACGAGGCCCAGCAGCAGCGCCGCCAGCAGCAGGATCAGGCCGTAGATGCTGGCCGGGACGGGCAGCGGCAGAACGGCGTGGCAAATCTCACCGAGAAAACAGAACGCAAGGATGCGCGCGAACTGGAACAGATATTTCGTAAAGAATCCCCCTTTGGTAAAGCAGCTAAGTCAATAGTATAGCCCAAAAGGCCGGGCGGCGCAACGGTAATACTGGCTAAGAGTTTATGTCGATTCGACAAAAAACTGGATGTTCTGGGGAAGCGGCGGGGAATGGGAAGTCCGGCGGGAAATGGAACGCGGCCCGGCGGCGAAAAATTTTACCGAAATCCATGCCGGAGGGTTGCGCAGAGCGGGGCGTTCATTGTACAATAAACACGTTACCGAAAAATACGACACCATCGGCGGGGAAGAGTACCCCCGCCCGGAAGGAACAAGATATGAGCAAGACGAAGATTCGGGTGCTGGCGCTGGACTTGGACGGCACCCTGACCAATGACGAAAAGATCGTTACCCCCCGCACCCGCGCGGCGCTGGATGCCGCGGCGGCGCAGGGCGTGACCATCGTGCTGGCATCCGGCCGGCCCACGGCGGGCATCACCCCGCTGGCAAAGGAGCTGGGGCTGGACAAAAAAGGCGGCTGCATCCTCGCCTACAACGGCGGCAAGATCGTGGACTGCGCCACCGGCGAGGCTCTGTACCAAAAGCAGCTGGCCCCGGAGTTCGTGCCCCAGCTGTGCAAGTTTGCAGCCGCGCAGGATGTGGCCATCCTGACCTATGACGATCGCGGCATCGTCTGCGAGCGGGACGGCGACGAGTGGGCACGGAAGGAGTGCGTGACCACCAAGCTGGAGATGTACCATGTGGACGATCTGGCTTCCTACGTGGATTACCCCATCTGCAAGATGCTCATTACCGTGGACCCCGCCCGCCGGGACGCCGTCTGCGAAGCGGGCAAGGCGCAGTTTGAGGGCCGCATCGACCTTTACCCCTCCAGCCCCTTCTTCATCGAGGCGGTGCCGCTGGGCGTGGCGAAGGACGTCAGCCTCGGCGCACTGCTGGACCGGATGGGCCTGACCCGCGAAAACCTGATGGCCTGCGGCGACGGCCTGAACGACCGCTCGATGATCGAGTTCGCGGGGGTGGGCGTCGCCATGCAGAACGCCGAGGACGCCGTGAAGCAGGTGGCCGACTACGTGACCGCCGCCGACAACAACCATGACGGCGTGGCCGAGGCCATTGAGAAGTTTATTTTACAGTGAGAGGATACACGAATGCCGCAGCGCAATCTGGTTTTATTTGATTTGGAGTGGAACATCGGCTACCAGCCGTATACGTTCAATTATCAAGGGGTGCAGCAGACCTTCCGGGGCGAGATCATCGAGATCGGCGCGGTGAAGATCGACGAGGACGGCAATGTCCTCGATACCTTCTCCATCCATCTGCGCCCCCGCATCTTCCGCAAATTGCAGCACCATATCGCCAAGGTCACCGGCCTGACGCAGGAAGACCTTGACAACGGCGACCCCATCGTGCAGGGGCTGCGCCGGTTCATGCAGTGGTGCGGCCCGGACGCCGAGTTTGCCGAGTGGGGCATGGACGACGTGCCGGTGCTCAAGCAGAACCTTTACCTGTGCAATCTGGACGAGAGCCGCCCGACGGTCTGGTACGACCTGCAGCAGGTCTTTTTGCGGGAGCACCCCCGCAAGGAGGGCGAGGGGATGACACTGGAAAGTGTTGTGACCCGGCTGGGCATCCCCATGGACCGCCCCTTCCACGATGCCTTGTCGGACACTCTCTACACCGCCGATGTCTGCCGCAAGCTCCACCTGCGGGAGGGGCTGGCTGCCTACCCCACCGAGGACGAGGCCCTGCGCCAGAGCCTCTGCCAGACGCCGGGGGACTACCGGGACTTCAAGATCTTCCGGGGCTACGTGGAGCAGTACGCATGGCGGGTGGACCCGAAGATCAGCAGGGCCCAGTGCCCGGTCTGCGGGGCGGACCTTACGCCGGACGACATCTGGCTGAAGCGGGGCAGCAACAGCTGGTACACGCTGGCCCAGTGCCCTCGCTGCGCCGGGACCGGCAGCGAGGCCGGAAAGGGTGTGTTCCAGCGCTACAAGCTGGCCCGGCGGGACGGGCTGCACTGGAGCTTCGCCCGCTGCGTGCAGATGCCCACGGCGGAGCATCTGGCCCGCTGGGAGAAGATGCGCACCCAGCAGATCGAGCGGATGCAGGCCCGCGCGGAGAAGCAGGCCGCCGAAAAAGCAGAAAACTGATCGCCATCGTGCAGGAAAACTGCCCGCTGTTTCGTAATGGAAAGTATACGTCCAGCCGAAAAAGCAAAAAAATTGCAGAAAATTTAATAGCTGTTTCATAGGTTCTGGATATACTAGTAGAAACAAGAGAGAGGGGTTACACGATGGAATTTTTGCACCAGCTGGGAACGCTGGACTTCTGGAAGACACTGCTGGACGGATTCGGGGATCTTGGGCCCCTTGCGCCCATCGCGCTGGCCATGGTGGAGTCGTTTTTTCCGCCGCTGCCTCTCATCGCCATCGTGGCGCTGAACGTGGCGGCCCACGGCGGCTTTCTGGGCTTTGCTTACAGTTGGATCGGCGTCTTGCTGGGCGGTACGCTCATGTTCCTGTTCTGGCGGCGGGTGGTCAAGCGCTTTTTCTGGAAAGTCGCCAGCCGCTCCGAAAAGCTGGAAAAGGCCCAGCGGTGGGTCAGCCGGTTGGACGTCGCATCCCTGTTCATGCTGTCGGTGCTGCCCTTCGCGCCGTCGTCCTTCATGCACTTCGCCTTCGGCATCTCCGATTTTGACGAGAAGCGCTACCTCATCACCATGCTGCTGGGCAAAGGCGCCATGGTGGCCATGATGGCCCTCTTCGGCCAGTCCATCGTCAGCTCGCTGAAGAACCCGGTCTACCTCATCCTCGCCGTCGTCCTTTGGGGCGGGATGTACTGGGCCAGCAAGCAGTTCTGCAAAAAACACGATATCTGAAGAAAAAACTCCCCTGCCGAAAAGCAGGGGAGTTTTGCTATATCCGAAGCGCTTAGCCCTCGTAGCCCAAGGTCGCCGCCATGACGGCTTTGATGGTGTGCATCCGGTTCTCGGCCTCATCAAACACGATGCTCTGGGGGCCTTCGAAGACTTCGTCGGTCACTTCCATGGCGTCGCGGCCGAACTTTTCGCCCATTTCCTTGCCCACGGTGGTCTTGTGGTCGTGGAAGGCGGGGAGGCAGTGCATGAAGACGGCATCCGGGCCGGCCAGTGCCATCAGCTCCTGATTGATCTGGTAGGCGGAAAGGTCGTGGATGCGCTCGGCCCAGACCTCCACCGGCTCACCCATGGAGACCCAGACGTCGGTGTAAAGGACATCGGCCCCCTTGGCGGCCTTGGCGGGGTCCTCCTCAAAGGTCAGGGTTGCGCCGGTCTCGGCGGCGATGGCCTGACACTGGGCGATGAGAGCCGGGTCCGGCTGGTACTTCTTGGGGGCACAGGCGGTGAAATGGAGGCCCATCTTGGCGCAGCCCACCATCAGGCTGTTGCCCATGTTGTAGCGGGCGTCGCCGAAGTAAACGAAGTTGATGCCTTTGAGGTGGCCGAAGTGCTCCCGGATGGTGAGGAAGTCGGCGAGGATCTGGGTGGGGTGGAACTCGTTGGTCAGGCCATTCCAGACCGGCACCCCCGCATAGCGGGCGAGGTCCTCTACGATCTGCTGGCCGTAGCCGCGGTACTCGATGCCGTCGAACATCCGGCCCAGCACGCGGGCGGTGTCGGCGATGGACTCCTTTTTGCCGATCTGGCTGCCCGACGGGTCGAGGTAGGTGACCTCCATGCCGAGGTCATGGGCAGCGACTTCGAAGCTGCAGCGGGTGCGGGTGGAGGTCTTCTCGAAGATCAGCGCGATGTTCTTGCCGCGCAGGGCGTCGTGGCGGACGCCCGCCTTCTTCTTGGCCTTCAGGTCGGCTGCAAGGTCCAGCAGCTCCTCGATCTCGGCGGGGGTGTAGTCGAGCAGCTTCAAAAAGCTCCGGTTTTTCAGACTCATTGTATAATTCCCTCTCTATACATTAAAATGCGAATATTTATGCGAGATGTGCTTCTATTATAATACGATATCGTCGGGTGGTCAAGAGGCTGCAGCCTGTCTTGACAAACCACGATGCTTCGAGTATACTACAAACAGAAGGGACGCTGACTGCAAAGGTCAGCTTTCCGTCCCGTATGTCAAAAGAGATTGACCGTCAGGCTTGGAACACTGAGGCGGTCAATCTTTTTTGTTATCATCGTCTTTTCGGTCGTGCGAAATCTTCCACGCGATATCGAATGCGGCTTTCGCCACATCAACGATCAGTGAAGCCACTGCAGCCAGAAGAGTCAGTGGCAGTACAACTGTTTTTTACAGCTCCAGCTCTGTCCTCCGGCCGCTGGGGGTGTAGGGGGTGAGGCGGACGCCCGCCTTTTTGAACATGAACCGCGCGGCGACGCTGGAATCGGAGTCGTGGTACTTGTCGCCGTAGTACACCACCTCCGAGATGCCGGACTGGATGATGGCCTTGGCGCACTCGTTGCAGGGGAAGAGGGTCACATACACCCGCGCCCCCTTGAGGTTGTTGTGGGCGCTGTTCAGGATGGCGTTCAGCTCGGCGTGGCAGACGTACATATATTTGGTGTCCAGCGGCTCGCCCTCGCGGTCCCATGGCATCGCGTCGTCGTCGCAGCCGATGGGCATACCGTTGTAGCCCAGCGAAAGGATCTTGTTTTCCGGGCTGACGATGCACGCACCCACCTGACTGCTGGGGTCCTTGGAGCGCATGGCGGTGAGCAGGGCGATGCCCATAAAATATTCATCCCAATTGATATAATCGGTGCGTTTCATTGAACGTGTCCTCCCTCGGTCATTTGTTTGGGCCTATTGTACCATGTCAACCGACGTTTTACAATCAATTTTCGCCGTTCCCGGTCAAAATGCACAAAAGCGGGACGGCAAGTTTGGCGGGGAAAGGAAAAGAATTTTCGGGCAACCTATTTGAAATTCGCTTAGAGTGTGGTATTATCTTTGTAAAATATGCCACAAAAACGGAGAGAACGCACTCCGTGCGGCGGAAAGAGGGAAAAACCGATATGAAATACGCAAGCAACAACATCCGCAATATCTTGATTGCAGGCCATGCCGGCAGCGGCAAAACGACGCTGACTGAGGCATTGGTCTATTTTTCGGGCGCAGCAGAGCGTATGGGCCGTGTGGAAGACGGCACCACGATTTCGGACTTTGACCCTGAGGAAGCAAAGCGCAAGGCCAGCCTGTCGGCGTCGGTGGTGCCCGTGGAGTACGAAGGCATCAAGTACAACCTGATCGACGCGCCGGGCCTGTTCGATTTCGAGGCCGGTGAGTATGAGGGCATCCGGGCCGCCGAGAGCGTGCTGGTGGTGGTGTCCGGCCGCAGCGGCGTCACCGTCGGCGCGGAAAAGGCTTTCCAGCTGGCTCGTAAGAACGGCAAGGCCACCATGGTCTTCGTCAGCAAGTGCGACCTTGAGAACGCCAACTACTTCAAGATCCTTGAGGATATGAAGATCAAGTTCGGCTCCACGGTCTGCCCCTGCGTCGTGCCCGCCAAGCTCGACGACGGCACCCCCGTGTACATCAACCTGTTCAGCCAGAAGGCCTTCAAGTACGAGAGCGGCAAGCAGATCCAAGTGGAGCTGCCCGACATCGGCCACCGCTTCCAAGGCCTGATCGAGGCTATGAGTGAGGCCATCGCCGAGACCGACGATGAGCTGATGGAGAAGTTCTTCGGCGGCGAGCCCTTCACCACCGAGGAGATCGTCGAGGGGATGCGCAAGGGCGTCAAGAACGGCCTCATCACCCCCGTCTTCTGCGGCAGCGCCGTCAACCAGCAGGCACTGGATATGCTGCTGTTCAATATGCACAAGCTGCTGCCCAGCCCCCAGCATGAGGAGAGCACCGTGGCCGAGGACGCCAACGGTGAGCCTGTGGAGCTCCACTGCACCGAGGACGAGCCCACCGCCGCCTACGTCTTCAAGACGGTGGCGGACCCCTTCGTGGGCAAGCTGAGCTATCTGCGGGTTGTCAGCGGCAAGGTCACGGCCGGTGAGCCGCTGGTCAACGCCCGCACCGGCGAGGTCGAGAAGATCTCGAAGCCGCTGACCGTCATCGGCAAGAAACAGGTGGACGCCGACGGCATCGGCGCCGGTGACATCGGTGCGGTGGCAAAGCTCGTTTCTGCCAAGACCGGCGACACCCTCTGCGATGCGTCCCGCGTTGTCAAGCTGCCCGCTCCCGTCTTCCCGCTGCCCAGCCTGTTCATGGCAGTCACCGTGGCCAAGAAGGGCGACGAGGGCAAGATCAGCAGCGCGCTGGCCCGCCTGATGGAAGAAGACCCCACCCTGAGCTACGAGAACAACGCCGAGACCCACCAGCAGATCATCGGTGGTCTGGGCGAGCAGCACCTCGATGTGGTCAAGGCCAAGCTGAAAAACAAGTTCGGCGTCGAGATCGGGCTGGAAGCGCCCCGCATCGCCTACCGTGAGTCCATCCGCAAGGCGTGCCAGAAGCAGGGCCGCCATAAGAAGCAGACCGGCGGCCACGGCCAGTTCGGCGATGTCGTCATCAACTTTGAGCCCTGCGACAGCGAGCAGGTGGTCTTTGAGGAAAAGGTCTTCGGCGGCAGTGTCCCGAAGAACTTCTTCCCCGCCGTCGAAAAGGGCGTCCGCCTTGCCGCCGAAAAGGGCGTGCTGGCCGGTTACCCCGTGGTGGGCCTGAAAGCCACCCTGCTGGACGGCAGCTATCACCCCGTGGACAGCTCCGAAATGGCCTTCATCATGGCCGCGAAGCTGGCGTATAAGGCCGCCATGCCTGAAGCAGGCCCCGTCATTCTGGAGCCTATCCACACCCTGAAAGCCCATGTCCCCAACGACAACACCGGCGACATCATGGGCGACGTGACCAAACGGCGCGGCCGCGTGCTGGGCATGGAACCCGATGAGGACGGCTTGCAGACCATCATCGCCGAAGTGCCGCTGGCCGAGCTGACCAATTTCACCACCTTCATCCGTCAGACCACGCAGGGCCGCGGCTGGTTCACCACCGAGTTCGCCCGCTACGAGATCCTGCCCGAAATGCTCGTCCCCGCCGTTGTCGAACAGGCGAAGAAGCTGGGTAATCTGGACGAGTCTGGCGAAGACTAACAAAAGACATTCTCAGGCCCCGTCGGCAATTCCCTCTGCCGGCGGGGCTTTTTGCGCGGTTTTTGCGTTGCAGAAGCGTCGTTTTTATTGACAATCCCGCAGCTTGCCATTATAATAGAACAGTCAAAATAGCACTCGTGCGCGGCTTTGCGGCTGCGCCAATCCAATAGACAAGGAGAGATTCCCCAATGGCACAAGAAATCAAAATGTCCGCTGCCGGCCTGAAGGCCGTGCAGGAGGAGCTGGAATACCTCAAGACTGTCCGCCGCAAGGAGCTGGCTGAAGAGATCAAGGAAGCCCGCAGCCACGGCGACCTGTCCGAGAACAGCGAGTACG
>OGCN01001456.1_pt1 | contig 31428 bp, 44 predicted proteins | sample 1570181 | NCBI WGS metagenome assembly OGCN01 (sample SAMEA4370584, study PRJEB24528) | human gut metagenome | reverse complement strand
GTACAGTTGGTGTAGCTGGTGTTGTGTCAGAAGTATTGCTGTTATTTCCATTATCCGGCTTATTATCAGGAGTTGATGTTTCTTCTGTATTTGCACTATTGCTCTCCCCTGATGGCTTTGTACCTGGAACATCAGATGTGTTCTCATTCTGTCCGGCATTATTTGTTTCCTGTTTATCACCTGCAGTATCATTCTTAACAACCTCTGTTGTTGTATTCTTGATTTCATCAGCAGAGATATCACCAGAACCTTCATTGCTCACTTCTGTTTCCTGGCCGTTATCTGCCACAACCTTTGCTGTTCCTTCAACGGCAGCTTCCTTAACCTTGAAACCTCCGCCATCTGTCTTTTCAGCAGTTCCGGTCACTTTAACAACATTTCCGGCAGAATCCTTTCCTTCAAATACCATCTCGCCAGCTTCATTAATTGTTGCATCTCCGGTAAGTGTAACAGTATTACCATCTGCGTCCTTAACCTGCATCTGTATGTCTTTTGCTTTTGCTACAGTTGCACTCTCTGTAGACTGTTCTATATTTCCGGCTGCAGTATCTTTTTTTGCTCCGCAGGCTGTCACCGCTGCAAATGATAATACTGTAAGCCCTACTATCATATATTTTCTAATCTTATCCATAATCATAATAACTACTCCTTCCTGCCAGGTCTTATCAGATGTGACGGATTCCGTCACAGTCTTGGTCTCCATTCCAAATCTTCTTCTGGTTCTTCATTTTTCTCTTCAATATAATCATCATATTCTGTTTCATATAAGAGATATGGATTATCAAGGATATCCTCATCTACTATTTCCTCAATCTTCTCTTTTAACTTTGGAATATCTTTGCTTATTGACTCTTTTATAATATTATAATCAATTTTACCATATGAATGGACTATCCTGTCTCTCATACCCTTAATCTCATATAATCTTAACTCTTGATTATCAAAAAATGTTCTGTCAATATCTCTTATCTGTGCGCAATGTTCTCCAATCTGCACAAAACACATATTTATTGCATACTGGCTTTTCTTGTCAGTAAAAATCAACGGATAATTATAGTCTGATTCACTGCATATTTCCAATATATCCTCTATATATGAGTGTATATATGATAAGTTAAACATCAATCTGGTTTTGCTATTCATTCCCATATACTTTTACCTTATCCCTTTCTATACTTTTAGGCATTATCTCATATGCCTCTTTCTCGCTTATTACATCAACATTTTTTCCAAATTCTTCCTGAAGGAAATAATACAACCCAAAAAACTCCATTCCAACAGCTCTGTTAAGAACAATCATAAAATCAATATCACTATTTTCTGTTGCTTCTCCTCTTGCATATGAGCCGAACAGATATGCTTCTTTTACAAAATTTTGCTTTTCAAATACCTTCCGGCATTTATCTTTTATTTGTTCTATTGTGTATATCATGTCTGCTCCTTTCTGCAATAGCTGTGATATGTGACGGAATCCGTCACATATTTAATAATGACCTATAAAATACACTCCACCTATAACAATTGTTATAACCGTTAATATTGCTTTCAATATAGGTACTGTTATATAATTCAACACTAATATCAACAATATAACAATAACCATGATTATAATAAATCCTATTATTATGTCATCAAAGTTGCTGTGTTTATTTTTTAAATCGAGAACAATTTTTATTATAAGCCAACAGCCACATATAGCTATAATTATTGCCAATATAAAATACTTTACTGCTATGTAATTGTCGTATTTAAGTAATTGTATTGAATTTGTGAAATTCTTTGTCAGTAATATTTTATCAAGCCTCTTTAAGAAAATAATATATATTATAGTAACTAAGATATATATTAACTTATACCAGTTTTTAAAATCAAGCTTTTAATCTTCATTTTTTTCCTCTGATTTTACATATTCTATTAATTGAATTTTCTTCTTAAGCTGTTTCAGGTCATTAAAAATCGTAGATAATATAATTACAATAACAACTACAAAAGTTAATCCAATTGCTGATGCAATTATTAAGCATATCGTAAAAGTGTCTTGAGAATCATTCATATAGTTATCGTATTTTATTGCTGTACTCAAAAATGAAAATATTTTTTCCCATATATTCATAATTAGTGAAACAGCAATTGTTATAATAACCAAAGTAAGAATGTTCTTTTTGTGTTCATATTCAGCTATGCAATTAAAATATTCAAAGTTAAGTTCAGCCTTATCCATTGATGAATAATCTTCAAGCTGTTTTCTAAATATTTCTAATTGTTTATTTCTTCTCTCCTGATATGTAAAAGACATTACCCAGTTCTTAAACTTATTCTCTGACTGTCTCATATCAACTCCTTTCCATGTGACGGAATCCGTCACATATCAGGTACAATATCATATTTTCATATATCCATATTTCCAGTGATATTGTACCATACTTTTTTAGTTTATTTAATAACTTCCTACAACCATCACAACACTTATAGAACACATAACAGTGAAAAATGTAAGAAATCTATAATAGTATTCTTTTGGATGTTTAGGTAAATCCAGAGTGTAGAAACCTGATATTGCTATGTTTAATACTGTACTTATTGCAAATACTTCTGATGTTAAATCTCTAAAATGCATAGAAACTAAAAATATTAAAAAATTGATATAAACTAACACCATCCGACTTCTCTTATTGTGTCTATCTTTCTTCTTTATTTCTTCCAACACCATTTTTATATCAATAATAATGCTTATCACGATAAATATAATTGCAGTTATTTTAAATGGTTGTGCCATAATATTTATATCTTTAATCATGTTTTACCTCCTCTGGATATTGTTTTATTTTTCTCCATGACCCTGCTTGCTTCTTAATACTGTAAATAATAGTTATAAGAAATAATGGAGCAAAGGTAACAATATCTGATGCACCCATAGAAAATGCCTTTAAAATCCAACATACTCCTATTACACTATAAAGTGATAGCACTATATTTTTTGTAATATCCCTAAAATTTCTTTCAACAATTGATATTAATAACAGAATTATAGAAAATAATGTAATTAATATAAAAATCAGAACAACTATGCAAACAATTGATATTTCCATCCAATTTTGAGAAAATATATCTTTCAATAGTGCCTTTCCAACATCAATTATTTCTTTACCAGTATTATCCATTGCCTTTCTCCTATCCGAACCGAGTTATCTATAAATCTTCAAAGCACCTAGTATAGTGATAAAAATTTGTTTCAAATCTCCTAATGAACTTATAAAAAGATATATTGTTAATGGTATTGCGAGTATCATTAATCCCCACCCCACAACCATTATTGTTATATTTTCCATTTTAGTACGCTCTCGCTTTTCTTCTTTTCGCCTCACTTCTTCAGCTATAATGATTGAATATAATATTAGTATTGAAATAATTGCCAAAATACCAAAGAATGACATATCTGTCATAAAGCACCTTCCTTTCCAATGTCACATTAGTACTACATTATGTAAAAAATACCTACTACAACCAGATAGATAACAACCAGTATCATGATCGGAATCCATACTGCCTTCATGCCGGAAAATATATCATCTGCAATACTGCTCATTGCTCCCCTGTATGTTCCTGTAAAATACATTATATCTATTGGTTTATCCTCATTAATTTTCTCATGAAGTTCTTTCAGGTCGTGTATATTTCTCATTAGCTTCTTATACCTACGCTTATGAAGAACCTGTTTATATCCGTTGAATGTATTCATGTCGTAGGCTGCACATTTTAACTGCCATTTAATATGCTTCAGAAGACTTGATTTAATATATTGATATTCTATGTTATCCATAGTGTCATACATATACTCATTCCCACAAACCATATGATTGTACCTGTCCAGGTAATCATAATATTTATTTTTTGTCATTGTCTGGCATCCTTTCCGTGACGGAATCCGTCACATTAATTTAGCGGTTAGCAAGGTCATGATTTACTCTGCTTTCCCAGTAAGACGCTCTGGTTGTCGGCGCATTAAATAATGCTTTTGTAAGATATGCTTTGATATTCTTAATGTCGCTGGTTGTGCGTGACATCTGTTCATGTACATATTGCAGGTCAAGACCGTTAAGCTTCATGAAACGCTCCCTAACCATATCTGCCGAATAATCTTCGCCGGAAATGCGGATTGTATCCTTCTGTCGTGTCAGAACTTCGACAATGAGGTTGTAATACTCATCATACCAATCCTTGCACTCCTGCCTCTCAATCATTATGTCGTAATCAATATTTTTCTTAACCAAATCCCTGATATGTGCATATACCGTATTGGCATTTACCCCAGATATCTGTGTCTCTTTCCCAGTCTTATCAATCCTATCAATCTTTCCGGTATGACTGATAGATAGATTAGATTGATTGATAGATGGATTATTATATATATATCTATCAATCTTATCTGTCTTAGTAGATTGATTATTAATATTATTATATATATTATTATCATTCTCTTTATGAGGGTGGTGCAAATTTTGAACCAGTTCAGATTTTGAACCGGTGCAATTTTTGAACTGGTTCATTTTTTGAACCGGTTCAAATTTTGAACCACCTCTTAGGGTATAATCCCCCTTGCAACCTGCATCTTGTATTTTTTTAGTGTCATTTCTATTGCTTAAGGCAATTACTGTGTTAAATCCAGGCGGAGCATTATCAGGCTGTCCGGTATCTGTTTTATATGCAGCTCCTGATGACTGGCTGTCCAGATATAATACATTATCATTCTGTTTGTCATCACTGCTGTATGTATCAGCCTGTTTGACTCTCGAATAGTCCATAACATAAATAATATCTTCCATTCCCTCGTTAGGATACTTCATTATCAGACCGAACTCCTGCAGCTCTCGCATGTATTTGATTACAGAGTTCTTGCTCACTCCCATATCCTTTGTTATTGCATTCAGGCTGTACTTTATATATGCCCTGTTCTTATCGTCTATCCAGTTACGCTTCCTTGATAAGCTCATTCTGTCGAGCAGGAATCCATACAGCAGTTTTGACATTGCCGATAATCCGGCAAATCTCTCACATGTAAAAAACATTTTGGGTACGCTGTAAAAGCTGTACTGCTCAGACTCTTCGCCATAGTAAAAGTCAAATTTCATCATCTCACCTCTCGTCATTGTGACGGAATCCGTCACATATTTATTCATCTCCTCTGAATGTTGCAAGGATATATATAAGACCTGCAACCGTTCCAATCTTGATAACTGTAGTTACTCTGTCTGAAAATGGAAGATGAAATTTATATGATATAATAAAGAGAATGATAAGAATAACAGCAGCCACAGCTTTTCGTATAGTTGCCTTACTTACTTTTTTTTCATTATCTATTAGTCGCTTCATAATCCACCTCTAAACTGTATATTCTGTCGTAAGCAATTGTTTTAATATGCTTTTCGTCATCCTGGGTGTAATGCAATCCTCTGTTGGTTAATTTAACAACCGTGCAGCCACCCATACCACCGCCGTTAAATGTATGTATTGTCACGGTATCACCTACTGCAACGGTTGTTTTACCCTGTTCATTAACAATGGTGTAAGATGTTATGTTATTTCTCGTCATCCATCTTATCTCCTTTTCCGTCACTGAACTTTGCAAGTCTCTTGGCATATTCAAGTACTGCTCCGTTGTCTTCCTTAACCTGTACCTCAATTTCATTCTCAATAATGTTTTCATTTTTGTTATCCATAGTAAACTCCTCTCTGCCTATTGGCTGTGACGGATTCCGTCACAATTATTATTTAAAACTGTACCCCACCGGGAGAATAGACTCTAAGCACATTCTCCCTTTTATTCTGTGGTTTAACATCTTCAACTTCGTACTTTTCTTCTACGATATTTTCTTTATATTGCCCTTTTTCTCGCTTGTATCTCATCATGCAGTTGTAACTGCAGAAATATATATACCTTCCACCCAGCTTGTCTCTATACTTGTATGAAGCCATGTCATATTCTTCTGTACAGAATATTTTTTTACATTCCTTACATTTAATGTAACAGTTCTCTTTCTTTTTTCTGTAAACCACCATTCTTCTCCTTCACACTCTCCATATACCTCTCTGTAACTGCGTCTGATATAGAAGCTGCCTTCATCATTGCCATTATCACAAAAACAAAAACCGCAACCGTCATAATGATTCCTACAATAATGTAACCTGTCATATAACCTCTCCCTTCCGGCAAGCTCCGGGGATTTTCCCCGGATACATTATTTTTTTATTTTCCAAGAAAGCTTATTTCCACATGTTCCACAGCAATTAGGATTAGTAAGGAAAGCAACTGCTCCGAAGCACTTAGGACAGCGTCCTATTGCTCCTACTCCTGCAAGCTTGTCCGTATCATGTTCATCTTTTACTGCATTATCTGGCTCACATGTCTTATCTGTATTATTATCCTTACTTTCACGAGCTTTATTATCATCAGGAAGATACTCTGGATGGTTGTATATGCTGTCCTGTCCTGGTAGCTGTTCATCTGGTGTGACGGATTCCGTCACATTATTGTTTTCGTACGGTCTGTACAATCCCAATCGTTCTGCCCTGCTCACAAAGTCATGCCAAGTAATCTCTTTCTTCCTGTTAATAGCAACTCCTCTTATGGAACAATCGAAAGATAAATTAGTACCGCCATAATATTCATGCGTTCTTCCGCATCTGTCTTTCAGGTAACTTTCCAAAACACTTGCTGGATTATATTTCTTCAAATCCAGATTAGATGTAATATGGTGAAATGCAAGCTCTATATCCTTATTAGATGGCTCTTTAAGCTCTTTAACTACCTGCTTAATATCATTTGTCTTAACAGCACCGGTACTAAGTACCTTCGCCTGTTCCTCGTTATTAAGGCTTGCAAGTGTCTTAGCAGATTCTTTTGTAATCTCATTTTTCTTAAACATATCCATAGATTCATCAGAAAGATTACTTGCAATTGTCTTGTACTCCTGCACAACTGTCTTGCTCATATTCATAACACTAGCAAGCTTCTCAACTAATCTTCCACTTGCAGCTTCCGGGAACAGTTCCGGATTTTCCTTAAGAAGTCTAGACATTCCCTCTACTTCACGCATAATTTCATAATCAGTCTTACGGTTATATCCATTAGTACTGTATACTGCAAACTCTGCCTGTGCATCTGTCATAGCCTTTACATAACATGGAATCATGCCAAACTGCTCTAAGCCTTTCTCCTCTGCTAAATACCTGCAGGCTCTATATCGTTTATGTCCGGCAAGTATCTCGTATGTATCAGCTCCCGCCTTTCTTACAAGAAGAGGCTGTAATACTTCGCCATCCAGTTCTATTAAGTCAGCAAGCTTCTCAACATCTTCCTGTGGGATATCTCTATACTGCAGCTTGGATTCTTCAAGCTTCTTAATAGATACAAGCTGCGGATGCATTTTCTTTGTCAGAATCTTCTCAACTGTATCTGTTTTATCAAAAAAATTATTTAACTTAGGCATTTACTCCACCTCCACAATCTGCAGTACTTCATCTGCGAGGTCTTCATAATCTCGATTTACAACGCTTTTACTTCTATGCATAAACAGTGGCTTATGCTTAAGAAGTGCGCTCTGGATTCCTGAATAATCAGATACGCTTGTTTCGAGTACTGGATAATCATGGTTTTCGACCAAATCGCTATAAACAATTCTCTGGCTTCGTAAATTCTTAAGCTTATTTACAAAAACCTTAAAATTAATCTCTCCGCACCTTGTCTCAAGCTTTATGATTTCCTTAATAACAAGATTAAGGTTATCTCTGGAAAAACCATCAAGGGATATTGGGATAAGCACCATATCAGATATGGCAAGTGCATTTTCAGTTAAAATACTAGCGTCTGGGTGCGTGTCGATAACACAGATATCATATTCATTTGTAATAGTAGCAAGATGTTTTCCCAGTACATCTATGTCTGCAAGGTTAAGAAACATAATATCGTTAGAACCCTTTATGAAGTCGAGATTGTTAAATCTGGAATGATATATAGCTTTTCTAATATCAATGTTTTCTCTTATCACCTGTTCAATATCCGGCTTGCTACGCTTATGCTTTGATATATCTGTGTCAAAGAAGGATGTAAGGTTTGCCTGCATATCCAAATCTAATACAAGTACCTTCTTATCCTGTGCTGCATATGTTGCAGCTAAATTGAATGTTGTGGTAGTCTTTCCTGTACCACCTTTTAAGTTCCATGTCGTAATTATAATCATAGTAATCTGCTCCTTTTTCTATGTGTGACGGAATCCGTCACAATTTATCTATAACGATTATTTCCCTCATTTAATGAAAGTCCATATAATTCCAAGTTCGACCTTTCACTGTCATACATGGTTTTAATTGCACATATGGCGTCTTTTCTAAATCTTAAGATTGATGCTCGACTTCTATCCAACTCCTTAATAAGAATCTGCATTCCCTCTTTAAATGGTTTCTTAATATACAACTGTTCTAGAACATACTTTTGTTCCTGCTCTAAATTATTAAAACAAGCCATTATTCTATATACAGTCTCCTGTGTTTCAACCACGCTTCTCACATTTGCTAAAATGCTCTTCTCCCATTCCTCATTAAGCTTGGTATACTGCTCAAGCACATTTTGCAAGTCAACGAGGGCATTAGTTGGTGCGCTTCCGTCCGGTTCCTTGCGTGTCATAGAAGCCGACTCTATCATTCCTATCTCATCTTTACTTTTAAATATATTTACAAGTTCAACCTGGCAATTAAGGATGAGTTGGTCATGATTCTTAAGAACATTAACTATATAATCCTCACTGATTTTCCGTAACATGTTCTTTCTCCCATTTCTTCCTTCTTGCAATTTTTGCAGCTTTCTTACGCTCTGTATAATTATTTTGTGCCAAAGCAGCGTCGTAATTATACTCTGTCATATCATTCAGTCTCAGCTCTCGATATAAGTTCGTATAAGATACATTAAGTTTAGCTGCAGTTTCTTCTATTCCATATCCTTCCTTAAATAACTTTTCAATCTTTACACGCTTATCTGCGTCAAGAGAAACATATCGCTTCCTCTCAGATACCAACTCTTTCACCACCTTTCTTATGTGACAGATTCCGTCACATTGTTTTTACCACCATTCTAAATATGGGTCTTGTCCCTCATCTCCTGGATTCATTCTGTAGTGAAACCATTCTCCATTGGTATATTTGATACACATGTTTCCTTCATCATCATACCAATGGTCTACCGGTTCTCCTTTATCCCATTTTCCCCAAACTGCCTTATGTTGCAAGCATATCTGACTGTACAGAGTTATTGGCAATTGCAAAAATTTCATCATTAGTCATTTAATCATTTCTCCTCATCTTCAATAAACCAAAAATTTTTCGTTATAGGCTCTGTAACCTGAATGACACATCCAAAATCTCCTGCCCTATACACACTTATATGTTTTGCTTTAATATCCACTACAAGGCTACTATCGTCATATATCTTAAGCCAGTCAGTATATTCAGCTACTTTCTTGTAATGCTCTCCTATTTCAACATTATCAGGTATGATGTAAGCACTGTAATCTCCATCAGAACCAAAAGCTAATAACATAGGTTCTGCTCCATTTTCATTGGAACCAAGTAAAAGTAATGAAGCAATATCACTGCTTCCAATATTCCATTTTTGAAAGTTTTTATATGTTCGCATGTTTTCCTCCTTCTTTATATACATTTAAGATATAAGACAACTGTTTTTGGGTATAAAAAAACTAGAGGCTTGTAAATCACCTCTAGTTTTATGTAACAATATTTAATTGTGTGCCTTACGGCTATTGCTTAAGTTACATATCAGGTGTTTACTACCTTTTGCAACTTAATTTTACAGCTTACAGCAATTAATTCTTTAACATTTATTATATAAGGTATTAAAAAAGCCATTACTAGACCAATAATTTCCACTATGGAACGAGCATTCTCTTGCAATTTTTTAAATAATTGTTTCATTTTCTTTCAGAATTCCTTTCCAATCTATACTACATATTTTAGTGATTCTCTTTTGAACAGCATTATATTCCCAAATACCCACTTCCTGAATTCCAGCAATAATGTGATATTGAATGCCACCCTTCATTTCTTTTCCAATTTTTTTCCAATTGTTTGAATCTATAAATGAATATTGAGGAATATTTTCCGGATGTGTATGCCATTCGCCCATATAACCATATACACCCTCATTTTCTTCATATAACTTTTTAAAAAAATCGAGATGTCTTTTATCTTTGCGCAGAAATCTATTTCTACTTCTTTGATCTGCAGTCATCGGCTCTGTAATAAACTCGATAATTAAATTTGAATTTCCGCAATTCTCCCGTCCAATTAAAATGCCTCCAGCTTCGCAAGATTTCCGTTCACTTTGCACATATTTCTGTATTACTTGCAATATATTATTACAAAATTTTATCTTTTTGTCTCCATATTCAATCACCATATTTTTCTCCACAAAATTTACATCTCGGTTGAGCAAAAAGTTTTCCATTACATTCCACGATGCTGTCTTTTTGATTCAAATATTTATTCGAAACCTGTAACCCAGCTCTCTTAAAATGATAATCGTCACCCTTTGCTGAAATAATTATATTATCTGAATATCTCCCCTCAAAAATCTTTTTTATAGTATCAACACACATGCCGGCTGTTTTAAGAGATATGGTAGAACCGTAAGGTATAAAAGAACTTCCACAACCTGCAACCTTTTGAACGACCTTTTGTCCTGACCGACAATAGGCTGTACGATCATATAGTTCCCCAGTATCTTCATCTCGTCCTATAAAACACTCATAGCATCCGACATTCCCATATTCAATATATGCCACATGATTTCCCACCCCCAATACCTCATTCCACGCATAAACAACCGGTACCATCAGCTTATTTGACATCACATACTGATTAATCCATCTGTTCACATTATGGTCTCCCGTCGCAGATATAATCAAATCATATTCGCCAAATTCAATATTTCCCTCCTGTACTGCTTCCTCTATCTTTTCTGCCAATGATGAAATTTTCAAATCCGGAATATTTTTTTCGAAATAGTTCTGTAAAGCTACACATTTATATTGTCCTACGTATTCTAATCCAAGTAAATGCCTAAAGACATTGTTCTCGTACAAATGATCCGCATCAAGTAACATCATCTTTTCTATGCCTGCTTTTACTAACTCATTGGCAATATACCCACCCAAAGAACCACATCCTATTAATAGAACTTTTTTGTCCGCCAAGATATTACTAACTTCATTTGAACGAGTCATTAAATATTGTTTATCGATTCTGTCAATTAGAATTGGTGTAATCTGACTTACTGACCGTAATCTACAGACAGCATTTTCAAAAGAAATCATACATTTTTCAAGTAAAAATCCTAAAACAGTGCTTACACCATTGGGTTGCTTAATTGCAAAAATTATTAGTTTATCACTGCTTATTTTAGAACTAATTGCTTGAAATTCTTTCACATCTACATATCTTAATATATTTTGGAAATATTCATTTATATCTATATATCTTGCATCTGGCGGAAACAGAAAATCTTCTACTTCAATATTTATATAAACTCCATTTCTTATGTTAACACTTTCGTTTTCCTTATAATAATGTTTCAATTTTTGTGGATCTTGAGAAACATATATCTTACCACTCTTTGCCCTCTGCATATATTTAGCATATGACTCTTTTTTATATCTTTTTGCAGTCTTTGTAAAATATTTTACTACACCAATATGTTGAATCCCCACCACATCAACTTTTGCCAAACGAATAGATGGCAATTGCAACCAATATGACTCAAACTCTTCAATAAAATCTTCTCTATTAGTGCGAGCTAATCCATCTTCAATAATTTCTTTTGCTTTCTCAATTGACTGCAAGATGATTCCTCCCAGATTCTGATCTATCAAAACACCTTCCGTTTCAAATAGGCAAAATTTCCCCTTTATATCTACATGGGGTATAAAGGGGAAAGTCATATTCTGTGCAATATAAATATCAATCAATGTCCTTTGCCAGTTTTGCGGAACAGCAACTACAATAGGAACAACCTGCTTTGCAACTGACAAATCACATTCAATTATTTTCTGATATTCTTCTTCTCTAAATATTGTCATATCAACAACCTTCACATTATGAACATCAGAACAAGCATACAAAACTTTTTCAATAACATTTAAATCCATAAATATCATACTCCTGAAGAACTTGAAGACGGTATATAATTCATCTGCTTTTTTGAAGCATCCTTTGTCTCTGGAACTTTGAAATCATCACCAAAAATTTTGTTCAACAACTTGCACTGTTCAACTTCGTCGACCTCTTTTTTTACCTCTTCCAAATCAGTAATCAGTTTGTCAATTTTGTCCTTAAAATCTGTCATATAAATGTCTGTCATTTTCTTGAAGACATCTGTATCATCTTCAAAGTTCAAAGAAGACGGCAAAGGATACTTAATACGATACAATAATCTGCCATTATCTGATACTCCCTGAAAAATGAACAGATTCTGAATCTCTTTGGCAAATCCTATAAGTGCCTCTAAGTCATCATATTTCCATTTTTCTTCCAAGTAATCATATGTTCTGTATACTTCAAATTTATCAGCTGCAATCAATGTAATACCGATGCTCGGTGGTTCCGCATTACCTGAACTGTTAAATTTGAGATTCTTCCATCTCTTCATATATCGTATCACACGCCGATATTGTGCTCTCTCTTCACTATCAGCTTCGTATTTATCATTAATGTAATCAACCAGTCCTTTTGGATCTGATTTTTCCCAACATATTTCTTCTGGTGTGTTGTCTTTTCCTCTTGCTAGATATAATTGACTATCTATATCATCCTTATCTTCATAAGTGTAAACCACTAAATCCACATGATATGCTGCTTCACCGTCCTTCTTATATGTGACCGTTACGCAAGGTTTTTTCACTTCGGCACCGTACTCAGTATGACTCTGCAAAATATCATAAATTGTATTTTTCAACTCAACCGGATTCTCATAATCTTCTTTATTAACCTTAAATCTAAGCCCAACATCGATATCATATTCTTTGTCAAGTGGCTCAACCCCAGTATACATAATATAGCTACCTTGATTTAATTCACAAAACGCTGGTAATTTTCCACTATCTCGAAGCTTCCCCAGTAAAATATCTCTTTTACTGGCTAATTCCGCTTTTACTTCATAATCCATTTTGATTGTTTTATTAAAGTCTTTAAAATATTTCTGTAAACTCATGCAACATTTCCTTTCTATGTAATAAATAGCCCGCCTTTGTTAGCACTCATTAACAGAGAGTGCTAACACCTTTAATTTATCACTTTATATTTTTATTGTCAATTTCATTAAAGACATTTAATGAAATTTTTATAAAAATAAGCAACGTTCTTTATGTTACACTTTAATCATTACAAAATTAAAAACTGGAAGTACCTATTGCATGCACGGTAACATTTATCAAAAACTTAGCCCGGAATCTGTTAAGTCATTTGCTTTAAAAAGCATTCATATTTGTTCCACTATTTCTATATAATTCATGTAAATACCATCTTCATGGTCCACCATATAAAATGGTTTGTTTTCTTTATTAAATTTTTCCTGCCTGATATCCATAGACCGCCATCCTTTTCTTCGGCATATTTTCTTGTGTTTCCTATTCTATTTTGAAATTATCACTCCTTCCTTTCCTGTATTTTTCTCCAACTCACTCTCAAAATCACTGTTTTACCACTATGTCTCTTTAAAAATAGGGCAAAAACTGGTCATTTTTCGTTCCAATTTTTGCCCTCAAACCACAACATCTTGTGGTTTAACATGCCTATTTTTCTTTTTTCCCACAATACTGCATCAGAACTACCGTCTCGACTGTTTTTTCTTTGTCCCGAATAATTCTCTTTGTAAATTCACCATCATAGAATACTGGGAACTTAAATCCAATCGACTTTATTATCTGCTTATCCTGTTCTTCTTCATATATTTGTATGTCTGTAAGTAATGCATTATAAAACTGCTTCTTTTCCATATCAGACAGTACATCATATACACTATCAAACATCAACAAATAATTATAGATGTTATCACCTGTTATCTTATCCTTCTGGATATTTGATAACTTATCTTCTGTTTCAGATACTAAATCTTCTGCATCACCTATTTTATCATAAATTGTATCTAATCGCTTCTGTAAATCGTCATATTTGCGATCATAATTTTTATCTAATATATCAAGTGTATCAATCTGTAAAATAATCTTATCTTTTGTGCCTACTAACTGCTTTAATACCTTTTTTGCATTAGCAAGCTCTTTTTCTGCTTCGCTTGTATCTACACTTGTATTTATTTTTGTTTTCATTACTTCCGAAAATCTTGGATTGTTTACCAATTTTCTTATTATTTCAGATACCGCATTATCTACCTTTTCTTCTGACCACTGCTTGTGATAATCACATTTATGTCCATCTTTATTAAGTCTATGCTTACAAGCATATGAAAAATAGGTTTTATAATATGTTCCGTCTTTTCTTTTTGCCCTTTTTACATTTCCATATAACCCAGCACCACATACAGGACATTTTACCAAACCACTTAATACATGCTCATGGTCTAAATCGTGCTTCTTTTCTAATTTGCTTGCTGTTGCCCTTCTTTTTGCTTGTGCATCCTTCCAGAGCTGTTCATCTACTATTGCTTTATGTCTGCCATCATATACATCAAATTCTTTTTGCGCTACTACATGATATTCATTTCTTGTGCCTTCAATCTTTGTTGTCTTTCTTCTTCCATATGCAATTTTGCCATAGTATACTGGATTATCAAGAATTGCTTTTACTGTTGATGTTGTAAATTGTGTTAAATATCCATTCTGTCTTGCCTTTTTCTTAATTCCATTGTTATTAAGATAAGTTACAACACCATTATAGCCTAAATTTGTATGTACAAACTTATCAAAGATAATTCTGATTGCTTCCGCTTCATCCTCTTCTATAATAAGTTCACCATCAACTAATTTATAGCCATATGGTGCAAAACCACCATTCCATTTACCTTCTCTGGCTTTTTGCTTTCTACCTTCCATTGTCTGTACAAGTATATTTTCACGTTCAATCTCTGCTACTGCTGATAATACATGTACCATTAATTTTCCAGCTTCCTTACTGCTGTCTATTCCATCTTCTACACTTATCAGATTAACACCATAATCCTGCATAAATTGTAAAGATGTTAATGTGTCAGCCGCATTTCTTCCAAATCTGGATAATTTGAATACTAATACATATTCTACACCATCTTTTTTACAAGCTATATCATTCAACATTCTTTGAAAATCTACTCTGCCAGCTATATTCTTACCAGATTTACCTTCATCTGAATATTCGCCAGCTATAACCATATCATTTCCTTCTGCATACTTGGTCAGTCTTTCTTTTTGTGCATCTAATGAATAACCATCTATCTGCATACTGGTTGATACTCTTGTATAAATATATACTTTTGTTTTTTTCATACTTGACCACCTTTCGGGACACTTTTAAACTGTTCAACTATATTTTAACTCCGCTTTTATGCGTATACAATAAAAAAATCAATTTTTTAGAAATGTTTGTCCGAATGTCCGAATGATTCCAGACTAAAAGAGCTATTTTTTCAAAAAAATATTTTATTTTTTTATTTCTACCACCAGAAAGCCTTATTTTAAGCACTTTTTAATAAAATCAATTTTTTATAACTTGCATGATCATACATCTGCAAGCTCCCTTTTTTAACCTTACAGCCATCCGCCCCATGACTGGGGCAGTTTATGGCGCAGGTTATTCATACCTGCAGACATAAACAGGGTTGAATATGTACACAGCATTAAAATCAATTCTATGCCGAAAAACGTCGATAATTATCGAGGTTTTTATACCTAAAATGATTTAGACGATACTTTATACCATGAAACACATTTTTTTCATTTTTACCGATAATTATCGTAGTTTTTTGGTACACATAAAAAGAAACAGAGGTTTTATCCCCTGTTTCCTTAATTTTATTTAATTTTTTTAGCATTTCATCTTTATCTACTGCATCTGCATGCTTTTCAATCAATTCAATCATTAAGTTTGCAAATCTTTCTAAATTTACTTCTTCCTCATGTGTTAATTCTGGAAGGTTCATAATGCTACCACCTTTCCACATAACCATTATAGTTTTAGTTATGTATGAAAGACTTGCTTTTTTGTACTTATATTCTCTCAAATAATTCTTTAATTTTCCATTGACAAATCATCTAAAGATTTTTTAAAAAAAGGCTATACAGCACTTTTGCTGTACAACCTGCACAATTTATATAAAAATCAATTTTTGACACCACTGAGCTCACTAAGTACTGAGCTTATATTGGTTGTGGTGTATATGCTAATTTACATACATAACATAACATCACAATAATTGCTATTATAATTACAATTAAAACTATACACTTTTTCATCCTGACCTCCTTATAAATCTTACTTTACATAATCTATGTATTCTCTTTCTAACCCTTTATCAATTATAAACTGCTGGCTTTTCATTAATTCTTCATTTAATATATATATGTCCTCTGATAGTTTATCATAGTCTCTATTATAATTCTCATAGATTTTATCAATCACATCTTCCATAGATGCATTATATGATGCAAACAATGCTATTAGCATTACATAGTAAAACGCACAATTTCTTTGTTCCCTTTCAAATAGCACAAAACTGACACATCCATCTGGTATCTCATCATCACCATCATATTTTTCAAAGCTTTTCTTAGTCTTATTTATTGACATTATAAGTGATTCGATATATTTATCTTCGCCTTGCCCCTTTAATGTCTGTAATCCATTCATAAATGTTTCAAATTCTGGATTTTCTGCTGTATTTGACATTATTATTCTTAGTAATTTTTCTTTGTATTTTTTACTGTTTACAATTTGCATATACATACCAAATCACCCCCTATCTACTTAATCTTTCATTTATTTCTTCATCTGATACATATTCTTGTCCTTTTACTTCCCCAGCTTTTTCCTTCTTTATTTCTTACATTCCCTTCGTCCATTTTGTTGATATAATCAACAATATCTACGTTTTCCATACAAGCCACCACTTCTTCTATTGGCATCTTCGTAAATTGGAATTGTCTTGCTTGTATTTCACGCATTATCTTTCTTCCTTTTGGAGTTAAAAATAACTTACCTTTATCTTGTACAAAATCCCCATTTTCATCTACTATATATATTTCTTTCCAAGCTTCATACTCTACTAAATCATTTGACAATTTTTCTACTTCTTCATCAAATTTAGCTTGCATTTGCTTAAGCTTTTCCTTATTATCGGCTTCCTTATTTTCTAAATCCTTCATAGATAATTCTAATTGTCGGTTTGCTTCTTCATTTAGCTTCTTTATTTCTGCAAGCCTATTTTCATTTTCATTTATCTTTTTTTGTATATCCGATTGCAAATTATTTTTATATTTTATTTGATGAACAAGCACCCTGTCTTCTTTTGTTAATTCATCTAATATATCCTGCTCCGCTTTTTGCTTATCTTTTATCTTTTGTAAATCGGCTTCAGCAGCATCTATTCGTTCTTGCTGTGCTTTGTCATATTCTTTATTTAAGGTCTTTGTTTTTTCTTCTTGGGTTTTAAGCTTTAATTCTTCTTGTGCTTTATACTGCTTTTCCATTTCACCATTATGTACAATAATCCAATCTTGTATATTCATATCCTTATTTCTGTCTTTTTCAGATGAAGGATATAATTCACCTCTGTCATATCCGAATTTTCTTTCTACTTCTTCATATATATCATCATTAAACTGTGAATAGCTTTGATTATATGCAGCGGTTCTTGATTTCCAGATAGCACCACGATTTAGGTTTAAATATTCTTTTCCATTCTTATCAATGTCTTTTGCCAATGGAATATATGTTATATGCGCATGGATTGATATTTTGGGAGTTCCAACAACTATTTCACCATCTGGAAATTCTTCTGTTGGTGACTTCTTTTCATATGGTGTATATACTTCATCAAAATGCCAGTCTACATTTAAAAACCTACAATTCCTAAATCTTGGATCTGATTTGGTGATATATGTTACAAATGCATCCATCTTTTGTTGATTGTCTGGATCTTCCTGATATGCTTTAATTACTTCTTCTGTTGCATCTATTCTGTCATTAAGCGATATTACCATTGATTCTACACAGCAAGTTGTTTTTCCTCCACCTTTTCCAGTGTATAATTTATCTAAATAAAAATCCTTTTCCCCCATTTCACTTACAACATCAACTTTTTTCTTACCACCAGTTCTTCTTTTACAATATTTTTTGAAATACTGATTATAAGTAAGTCCTTCTGTATTGTTAATAGGATGTAAATTGAATTTCTTAAATTCTTCACATATATGATCATTCTTGTATTTATTCTTTGCACGGATTCTGGTTTGTTCCGATTGCACCGAATTCATTTTTGCATAGCTAAACTGTATAACCCTTTTTATTGCTACTGCCATATTTATTCCCCCCTCACTTTGAAACTTTTCAATGTAAAATAAATATGACTGTTGTATTTTCGGCTTAATTGCAAATAAAAAATTTATATCCTTCATACTATAGACTATTATTCATTTTATTTTCTATACACATCTATCATTTTATTTTTGTATTTATAGATGAATTGGAGTTTTTCTAATTCACGCTATTATACTGTGAGTCGAAATTACAGTGAATGTAGTGTGAATTAGGTTACCTTTTTCATGTTATTATTCTACGCTGTAATGTAGACTTAATAATGTGAAAGGGGGTATTTATAATGCGACTTATAAATACATTACAATCCTTTTTCAAACATTTACTCATGATAGATGTATATGAGGAAGCATCTGTAGATGATAAAGAATTCTTAAATATATGGATATTTGTTGCAAAAATAATCTATAAATTAAGTAATCCATTATCTTTCTTGATGTTTGTAAATGGAAACATAGTAAAATATTTGTTATAAAATTTTTAAGCATCACATATTGTGATGCTTTTTCTTACATTTTATTATTTATATTGCATATTATTATCGTAAGTCGCATTACAACGTCTCCTTTCAGGAGATTGGCACCACTTCGGTGGTGCTTTTTTTTTGCTTAAATTAATTTCTACCTAAAAAATCTGTCAAAAAAGACCACCGTAGTGATCTTATACTATTCATATTAAATTCTATTGATGATTACTCATAAATTCAATCATTGCTGTTTCTAATCCAGCAGAAAATTCAACATTATGTTTAGCACAATAATCTTCAAATGCTGAAAATATTGTTCCATACATACTTATCATATAAGGACATCTTATTTCACCAGCTTCTTTAAATGTTTCTGCTGTATATTGCACTTCTAAATTTGTCATTGTTCTTTTTCCACCTTCATTTCCATATATTTATTCAATGCTACGGTTGTTAATTGTGATATAGAAAAAACCATTGTATCTTCACAATAATCCTTCCATTTTTGTATTAGATTTTTTGATATATTAATTGATATTGCTATTGTCTTTGCTTCACCTGATTTTTTTTGCTTGTATAACTGATTATATATGTCTTGTATATTCTTTGGAGCATTTATTAGATTTAACAAAGCTAATTCAAGCATATATCTTTTACTATATATTTGCTGGCTGCAAAATGTTCTCCATTCATTTGCAAGATTTGCTGGTACTTTGGCATAAAATAATTCTGTTTCATCACCTATATAATCTGCTAAAATTTCTTCATTGCTTTTAGATAAACCTACGTTGCTTTCACATTGTGCAATTTTTTCTTCTAATATCTTTTTACTGTTAATTAATTCTGTATTCATATCTTCTATCTTTTGTAATTTTTCGTATTCCTTTGCACTTATAATTACTTCTCCCTTTCTTTGAAATCTTGCAATTTCATATGTCTTTTGGTCAATCATCTTATACCCAATATCTCTTAAATAATCTGTCACAGCAGACCATGTCATATCAAGTTCATCATTTCTAAATGCACTTGTTCCTGATTTTTCTTTCTTCAATTCCATTAATCTTTTACGAACTATTTCTATAACCTGTTCATCTGGCAATTTTTTTAAATCGTCTAACACCATAAATTTTTCACCTCTTCCATTTTATATTAATCATTACTAAAATTAATATGATTATCAGCACAGGTAAATAAGTACAAAAATAATTTAAAATTACTGTATAGCCATTTTAAATGGCTCAATTATAAGTCAATATTTTTTCTATACCACAAAATATTTTTCAAATTTAATTGTAATTGCATTGTTTCCATTTTAATTTTTGATTTATAAATTCAAAATGATAAGATTACATTTTCTATTTGACAGCATCCATCCGCATCTTCTTTTATTTCATAAATTATGTATGTCATTCATTTTTTTATTGCTGTATAGCCAAAATAAATTATTTTAAGCAAAAATGCAGCAAAATCAACTATCGCGCGCTACATAAAATAGCTATCCATTGCTCAGGACGCTCAATGCTGGCTTATGCCAGCAAAGTTTGTCCTGCTTCATTCCTATAGCTATTTTATTCCGCCGTAGGGAGCTTCGCTGCACTATATTTCGTATAGTGCTCACCTTTCAGCTTTCCAGTCCCAACTTTACAAATAGTAGTAAGTTATAACCGTTCATAATGCACAAAATTCACCGCAAGCATAAAGGTCATTTCATTCCCAATATGCTTTTGTTCATAATGTGCATTATTCACTAATCAAAACCTCATTAGTGTGTTGAAAGCTTCAAGGTGGCACTATACTTTGAACTACGTTCAAAATATAGTGCCCTACGGGGATTTTATGGACATTCCCGACCTTTTCAGGTCTGGCATATCTCATAAAAGAAATACTTCACAAAGGTATTTGTTTCGTATTTCGTAAATGGGAACCCCTACCCCCATTTACACAAAAATGCCCTATGATGCACTTTTGCATCATAAGGCATTTTCTATCATTCATATCACAAGGTATTGTGATATTCATTCTAATGTCATTCCTAATGCACAAAGGTCGTAATCCTTCCAATGTGCAAAAGTCATTCCTATAATTTTAATTAAGTATAATCATTGCATTTTTATTTTATCAATGCTTACATATATTTTTTTTGGCTAATAAGCAATTTAAAATGGCTTGACATTAATTTCTATTGTCCACAAATCTATTTTTACTTTTTATCAGTCTTATTCTTCTTACCACCTATCAATAATACAAAATTGGCTATACAGAAAAACTTTACTGTACAACAAAAAAGACAGCTGAAGCTGTCAATTTTGTTTTCTAACTATACATTTATTCCTGCTGATACAGCTAATAAATCAATAGCTTTTAACATATTCACTATCTTATCATGTAATGACTGCATTTCCATTAGTGCTACCATACAATCATTTTCGCTATAATATTCTGAATAGAAATCATCATCTGTATCAATCTTTCCACAAGCTATTTCATATGCTGCTTCAAATGCATGATACATAATATCATTTGATTCCTTCAAATCCATTACTTCATCATAATGCTCTTCAAATGCTTCTGTATCATCCAAATCTTCAGATGCCAGTTGCAGACAATCAGCAACCTTATTTCTAAATTCATAATAATTATCTTTCAGATCTTCTAATGGTGGCTCCTTTCCAAATAATGTAATAAATAGTTTACAATTTGAATCTTTACATCCTTCTGTCCAAGTTTCTAAATCAGGCATATTAATTCCTCCTTATCAAATTTCAGAACAGTTGTTCTCTGTTCGTGTTCGCATGTTAACTCTCTTATTACATTTTGTAAAGTCAATTTCAATAAAAAAAGCAGCCGAAGCTGCCATTTTATGTAATCTATATTCATTTTTATTTAAGCGAATATTTTTCATATTCCTGTTCTAATTTCTTAAAATCACAACAAGTTCTTTGCAAAAAAGAATAATTTCTTGAACCCATATCATATCGTTCGTTATATACATTTTTTGCTTTCTCTTCTATATCTTTCCACTTTTTTCTTATATAACGTATTTCATTTGCACAATATGTATCAACAAGTGGATCTATCTTTACAGTTTTTATAATATTATCCTGAATAGGAAACATGTTATTATATAAAAGATTGGCAATTTCTCCATCCCCATCTTCTATAAATGTTGTTATTAGAGCACTTCTCTTTTTCTTTCCTGCTTTGGCACGTTCCTCTGTTGTCTGCGAAGTCAATGGAATAACATATTTTTTGTCATTAATACTGGTAACAACACCAGCAAAAACCCTATTATTATATTTTACGCTTATTCTCCAATCTATGCTATGCATGTATTTCAAAAATCCCTTTTCTACATAACACAAAATAGGATTTTCTTTTTCCCTACTTTTTTCTGTTACTAATTCTTTTGCTTCATCCATAAATCTCCTTTTGTAAAAAAAAGACCATCTGCACTCAACAAATGGTCTTTTCCTGTCCACTAAGCAGGACCACGCTCATTTTGAATCGTCCACTAAGCAGGACCACGCTCATTTTTATCGTTCTGCATTTCAACATCTTTGGTAGCAGCAAACCAACCTATATCGTTCCACACTTCAACGCCTTTGGTAGTGGTACACCGTATTCAATTGCCATTGTATCAAATACAACAAGCCTTTGTATAATTATAATATGATAGATTTTTAAAAAAGTCAATAATTTTTTTAAAATCATCACACTATTATATATATATCCTTTTTAATTATTTTTATACTTATTTTATCATTCCAGCCATTTGTCCTAAATATGGTAACATTGCAATTAATGCATCTGCTCCTTTATCAGCCAAAAACTTTAAAACTCCTGCTATTTTTTCTTTTGCTTTTTCCTTCTTCCCACTTTTTACTGCTGCATCTATTCCAGATAATTTATCCTCCAAATCATCCTTCTCATCTTTTGACATAGTTTCTTCTGGAATCTGTTCAATATTCTTTATCGCCTGTTCCAATGTAATACTTATATTGATATTATTAGAATTATTTGCATTTGCTGATAAATTTATATTATTCTGACCTAATCTTGCAAGTTCTAATTCATCTTTTCGCTTTTGTTCTTCCATCTCTAAGTTATCTTTATAATTAATCAATTTAGCTTTTATCTTTATAATATCACCATCATAATCAATTCCTCTCCCGTCACTCATCCATTCATACATATCTAATCCTCTATGTATATTTTTAATTTCATTATTATAAACATTCACTATTTCATCTATTAGTTTATCCTTTTCGTTTTCACTATGACTCTTTATTTCATCACACGCATCTATATATTTTTGTAAAGTATCTATCTTTCCCATATAATCCCTCCTGTCATTTAGATTGATTATATACTCAATACCATTTTTCCACAATAAAAAAGACAGCCGAAGCTGTCAATTTCATATTATAATTTTAAATTAATCCAACTTTCCACATTTTGTGTGACCGACCATCACTTGTGAAAATCAATAATCTTCTTCGTGATGCTGTTTGATTGCTTTCATAATTTCAAATCAATCCAACTATATTCTTTCTGCATAAGCTCCATTTTTTTATTTTGTGTTATTGTAAATGTTACTTCTATCTTATGATTTTTGTTAACATCCAAGAAATTATATTTGTTTACTGGATTTACTGATACACCATCTATTTTTAAACTACTTGTGACATAGCCTTGTGCTGGTGTTATGAATATTGAATTATCATTTGCATATGATACTATGCAACTATTTGATATCGCTCCGCTTCCAGCTTTACTTGTTGTTATTGTATAAATAATTTTTTCAAATACTGCTGTATATGATTTATTACCTGTAGATTCCTTTGCAATGCTTACAGTTTTTTGTGGTGTTGTTCCATTTGAACCTGTCCAGCCTACAAACACATAACCATTTTTTGTAGGATTACTAAGTGTAAATGTTGCAGTTTCTATATTATAAGAAGTCTTATTATTTGCAGTACCACCATCTAAGTTATATGTTATTGTATAATTTATTGGTGTCCAATTTGCTGTATATGATTTATTACCTGTAGTTCCTTTATCTATACTTACAGATTTTTGTGCTGTTGTTCCATTACTATCTGTCCAACCTAAGAATCTATAACCTTTCTTTGTTGGTGCATTTAATGTAAACTTTTCAGTTTCTATTGTATAGCTTGTTTTGTTGTTTGCTGTCCCACCATTTAAGTTATACGAAATTATATAATTTATTGGTGTCCATTTAGCTGTTATACTTACATTTCCTGTTTTTCTGGTCTTTAATTTGCTGTATAAATCTGCTGTATCACTAAATGTTGCATTACAGCCTTCATTGATTCCTGTTATCTTATTTCCATTTGCATCATACCAGCCTAAAAAATCATATCCTGCTTTTGTTGGATTAGAAAATGTTACCCCATACAATACATTATATGTACTTGGATTACTTGAATTATTTGTTCCACCATTTAGATTATATGTTATTGTATAATCTGTTGGAAAATAGTCATATTCAAAATTCATCACATATGCAGGTTGTGTTATCTTTGTTCCAAAATTAAATGTTGTCCACTTGCCTGTTATTTGTCCATTGCCAAATCTTTGCGCTAAATAGAATCCATTAGGTACTGTCAATCCATAAGTTGCATCTGGTGTAAATTCTTCTCCATAGTTTTCTTCACCATATGTTGTTTGTAATAAAAAGGCTGTTTTATTGCTGTTATTACCTTCATTTTTGAATCCCCATGCCCAGTGCTCATATTTATTTTTATATTTGTTTATTGTCCATTGTGCATATAATGTTGCTGTTCTTGATGTGTCCCATGCTATTTCATAATCAGATGTTATATATCCACCTTTACCGTCTTTATCTGTACACCATCCAGCAAAAGTATATCCAGTTTTTGTAGGTGTTGGCATCTCACCAATTTTTTGTTCGTAATATACTTTTTTACTTGCAGTTGAAACAGTTCCACTATTTGCATCAAAATTTATAGTTGATTCTACAGGTGTCCAATGTGCATAAAATGTAGTATCTGATGATATACCTACTGCATCCGTAGATGTTATTTTATTTCCACCTGTTTTAGCATCATACCAACCATCAAATATATATCCTTTTCTTGTCGCTGTTGGTAATGTTCCATATGTTTTTGTTGATGTTACTATCTTACTTTCATTGCCAGATAATGTACCATCATTCGCATTAAAAGAAGCTGTAAAATGTGCTAAAGTTGCCTTGCCTGTTATTCCTTTAAATCTTGCATCTGGTTGACTTGCTGACATAAATCCGTATGATCCTGCTTCTATTGGATTGGGATCTGTATAATTTACTATCAATGTATTATTTCGCCACACTTTTATATTATTTCCTTGTGCAGAAATTCTAATAGTTTCATAATTCCCACGTTTCCAATGTGTTGTTGGAAGGTCTACTACTTTTTCTAAATTTTTAACTGAAAATTGTTTCCCATTTATTTTATATAGTCCTCTAAACCATCCATCATTTATATCTGCACCATCATAAGCAAAAACATAACCTGTGCAGTTATGATCTTTATCTTCTGAAAATCTAATCATAGCTCCTAATGTGTCATCATCACCACTCCATGATCCCATTGAAATAGAAATATCCATATCAGAATAATTTGTTGTTGGATTATAAAAGCCTGTCATATCATCGGTATTCTCAGCATTTACTATATATCCATTTGAATTATAACTCCATTGTCCAGGGTACTGCATCGTTCCACCAGAATATGCTGATATTGGTGTCCAGTTATTCCAAGCTGATAATATATCAACCCCTAAATTCAATTCATAATCTTCTAATGCTAATGCAGGTTGAATATTTGCAAATATTGTAACAAGTACCAAAAGAAGTGCTACTAATCTATATTTTATCCTTTTCACCTGCATCACTCCCCTTTTTTATGTTCTTTTAAATATCTTTTTCTATATCTATAATAAGTTGATTGATTTAATTTCAATTCCTTCATTAGTTCAAATGGTTTCTTTTTGCCAGATTCAACCTTTTCATATTCCTTACAGAATTTCTTATAATCTATTGCCGCTGGTCTGCCTAACTTATCCCATTCGCCTCTTGCTTTTAATGCTTCATATCCTTCTTTTTGTCTTTTTTGCTTTTTATGCATTTCTGCCTCTGCCATAGATGCATATAATTCAATCATCATATTATTGACTGTTTCCATCATCATTTTTGCCATTTCATTATCTATTGAAGAATAATCTATTAAGGTTGTTGGAAGTTCTAAAACCATAACACGAACATCCTTTTCTCTTAACTTTCTAAGTTCATCTAATGTATCTTGTTTAGTTCTTCCAAGTCTATCTATCTCAGTGATAATCAATATGTCTCCTGCCCTTAATACATCTTCTGTTAAAACAATGTATCTGGCTCTTTCAAAATTCTTACCTGTCTGCTGGTCGGTATAAACTTTTTCCAACTTCATATTATGTTCTTCACAATATTTTGTAATTTCAGCTATACCACGATCTAAGTGTTGCTCTTTTGTGCTTGTTCTATGATAACCATAGACCATAAAACCACTTCCCTTCTATAAACTAAAATGCTATAATTTCTATATAAACTTAAGGAGGAATATTTATATGCCTAATACAAATCGAAATATGGTTCAAGACGCTGAGAATGAAATTCGCAATAAAGCAATAAAAAAGTATCATGAAGAAAACAGGTTTGATCTTATATATTTATCTCTTATGCTATGTTATGTTGTTGTTTTTTTCTTGCTGTCGATTGCTACAGATTTAGCATTTTTTTCACTTATTTTAGCTATATTTTCATTCATTACAACTTTTAGTTTTGAAGCCTTAGAATGGATGGATTTCAAATCCGAATCAATATCTTCACGCTTAGCAACCTATATTTTGAAAAATAAAACGATTGTTATGTTAATAATACCAATACTTTTTATAATAACTATGATTCCTTTATATATTTGAAATAAAATAGATGCCGATTTATATATACAGACTATGCAAAATATAGATTCACATATCCCCAATATAGTTACATCTATTACGTTTGCTTTATATTTCATTTCATTCTATATACGAAGTTATTTTAAAAAAAGAGAAGCATTTATAACATCATTTAACAAAAAATTTCATCACCCTTATAATTAACAATGACAATAAAAATATTGCAGGAGTGCCAACTGCTGGTACTCCCATAAGCAATATGTATGTGTTTGCCGAAATCATAATTTTTCCTGTAAATATTGCAATCCAAATGAATATAGAATCAATCACACATCCTATTCCAAATGTAGCGAAGCCAATTATAACTATTAAAATTAAAATATCATCAATTATTTCATCAAATGATTTTTTATTATTTCTCATAAATACCACCTCCACAAGTTTTCACATACAATATGACAGATACTATCAAAAAGTCTTGTAATATTTTTGACAGCTTCCAAAAAGTCCCCCCCTTGGCTTTTTGACAGTAAAAAGATATACCGTTATTTAGCATACTTTTAGGCAACGCCTTTTACCATCACTAAAACCTTAAATCTTCCTGTGATGCCTTTTAACAACCTGTTTTTACCATCATAGGAACCCATTTTCTTTCAGAAAATCTTCCTATGATGCTTTTTTGCATAAAAAAAACACACCTGTTTCCAGATGTGTCTTTTGTGAAGCTATGATTCAGTATAAACGAGGTCACTCACTACTCCTGTTTACCCTACACCAATTTTCTATTGGTACTATCTGATTTTCTATCAGCACTATCTGGTTTTCTACCAGCAATATCTAATCATTGATTAGAAATGTATAATCTCCATATCTTCAATGAGACAATTATAATATGTATTTTGAATTTATGCAATAATTTGAAATTAAATGCCTTCTATATTACATCCACTATCTAATGTGATTCCTAATTGTGATGCAATTCTTGTCATTACTTTTTTCATAAATGCATTATTTACTTTTCCCTTGCGATCCATTAATCGCTTTCTATCTAATGTGTATATATCTGTAAGATTGATTCTACACTTATTATCTTCTGTTTCCTTTATTAAATCACCATATTCCAGATCCGCTTCTGTTATTTCCATTTGCCATGCACTTTTTTTAACTGCTTGTCCATCTAAATAAACAGCATTAAATGTATAACTTCCTTTTGCATGTGCCTTTTGAGATATTACAAGCGCCCATCTCATACCAGTTGTTTCACTTCCTACACCTGTCGGCACTTCTACCCTCCAGATTTCACCCCTATGTACACGCTGTCTTGGTTGGCTTTCCATTTCATATAATCTATATCCTGCAGCTATTCTTGTTTTAAAATCTTCCTGTCGTTTTGCTGTTGGAAGTGAACCATATGTTCTTATGCTTTTATTAATTACACTTTCAAAAGTTTCCCAACAACGCCACTTATCCTCTTGCTCAATTTCAATAGTTTCATCCATATCTGATGTATAACCATATCTTTCTGCTAATTGGTCTATTGCCATTATCATTAAATCAGCATCTACATCATTATAGACTTTTTCCAGCCAGTCCATTGCATCTTCAAATTCATAGCTTTCACTAAGATTAATCTTTTCCCCAGTCTTATTGTTTCTGGAGCATAACTGCATAATGTTTTCAGTTAGATCTTTTTCATTTTCATCATTATGTATTCTGTCTAACTTTAACATTGCTGTTCTGAATCTGGCAACATTACTTTCATTTGCTTCTGTACAAGTGTCCCGATCTGGTTCATACTTGCCAGAAAATATGTTTTCTTTTGGCATATTTAGCCCTCCATTTCTTTTTGTGATACCTAAATTATACCAAAATCAGACACCTATATGAATTCATATTTTACTATTTATTCTGTACTTCTGGTTCATAAAATGTGCAGCCAATATTCACATTCTGAATATTTACAGTTATATTTTTTTCGGGTGATACTCCTATTTTTTCTTTAATGAAATCATACATTATATTTTGAATTGTTGGATTTAAAAAATTGTCAATTAAAAAATATACAAAACCGCTATCAACTTTTTCCTGTAATAAATATAAAAACATCCATGTAATACTTATACCCAATAATGCATATACACATGTTTGAAACTTACTTTTTACAACACAAGCCTTTCCAAGTGCTTTATTTTTAATTTCTTCTATAATGGTACTTTTTAATTCTTCTTTATCAATGTCTGGTTCGCCAACATCCTTTTCTGCTGTTTCATATGCATAGTCATATGTTTCTGTAAAGTTTTTACCAATTTCAGTATCTGTATTAAATAACTTATTAAAATTAAATGTTTGTAATGATGATAATGATTTTATATCATATTGTGGTATATAATCTACAAGCTTTTGCAATCCTACTTGCAAACCAGCTAATTCTTCAATTTTGATTTGTTTAGGATATTTAGACCACGCACGTATAGATTTATTAATAGAACTTTCTGGATCATATAAAGCATCCTGCCATGCCTGTATCTGCTCATTACCATTAACCTGCATTAAGGATTTACATGCAGCCCCTACTGCTGCCACAACCTTTTCCATATTTTTATAACAATCGCCGCTAAATACTTTTTGATAGCTATCTAACACTTCTCTTGTTGTCTCTGACATATAATTTACCTCCTGTCATTGTTCTTATATCTTCATATTAATACTTTCTTTCGTAACAAATATAACAACTTATAAATATATATTAGCTGTTCATTTCCAAAAGCACAATATGACAATATAGGACATATTATGACAACTTTATATTTATGATGTTTTACTAACAAAAAATATTTCTATCGTCTCCAGCCGAATTCTATACATTATATTGTGGTTTACTCCCCTTTTATAATACTATATATTGTGGTGTATTTCAAGTATAAAAAAAGCAGGTATATTTCAACCTGCATTATTTCCCCGATTTGATTCTATTACAATGTTTACATAACATCTGGCAATTATCCGCTATTGTCTTTCCCCCACTATGCCATGGTTCTATATGATCAGCTTCCATCTCTTTTATATCAAAATGTTTGCCACATTTTACACATATTCCCTTTTGTTTTTCATATACCTCACGTTTTATCTTATCATCAAATGTTCTAATATTTAATTTATTTTCAAAATCATTATTTGGAATAAATTCACCTGCTTCTATATTGCCTGCTAATATATATTCATATATTCCAGTCTTTTTAGTAACATCACTATCTGCCATTAATTTAGATATTTCTGCTTCTATTATCTTACTATCCCATGATTTTGTCTTTTCATAATACTTATTATAAAATATTCCCCATGGTAATCCTTTCATTTCTTTTCGATAATAATGTTGTGTATCAAATGTATCTTCTACCCATGTCATAACATTCTGGAAATATTGCTTTAATTCGTTAGCATTTGCATCACCATCATGTTTAGACATATATTTTTCTAATTCCATTTCTTGCTGGTCTGCAATCCAAGTTAATCCTAATTCAAGTAAATCCTGTCTATCTGCTTCACCTTTTATAAATGCTCTTTTTCCAGTAGTATAATTAGCAGCACCACTTTCCTTTCTGCTAAAATATGATTTTGCACTTGTAAGCCATTCGCCAGTATGAAATGCATTTAATAATTCCTGTTGTCTTAATCGTTCCCCAGCAAAGTTAATAGTCTTAAACCATCTTAATTTTTCATCATCATTTCCCTCACAAAAATATATTTGTAATGGATATGATAATATTTGATCCTGTTGATTTTCCGACAATGAACTAAATCCCATGAAGTCTGGTTCATCAAATTCTTTAAATGTAAATGTTGTATAAGATCCTGCATCTTTTCCATTTCCAGCTATAAAACGTAATATAGATAATAACCTTTGCTGTCCATCAAGAACTTCAAATGAGCCATCCTTATTTTTCACCCAATACATAACATTTAACGGATAACCATGTCTTACAGTATTTATAACTGACTGTTGTTTTTCAGCTGGATATATAAATTCCCTTTGATATGGTGGTCTTATATTTAATCCTGCTGCATTAGATTCTTTTCCTAATTCTTTTCCTGTCCATTGGGTAGATACCCCATTATATTCGTTATCTTTATATCCTTCTAATAATTCCCTTATTGGAATTTGATGTAATTCAATTTTCATCTTTTGTTTCCCTTCTTATAAATACACGTCTATATATTTTTTTCTTTTTAATTTCTGGTCTTGCAACCATATCATAATAATTTGATGAATACTCTTGCATATTTACGTTTTCCGTTGATATGCCATCCGTCATTTCCTGGAGCAAGTAATTCTCTTGATACATATTCTTGCATATGTTGTTCTTGTCTGTCTGTCTGTCTGTCTGTCTGTCTGTCTGTCTGTCTGTCTGTCTGTCTGT
>OGCN01001446.1_pt1 | contig 31572 bp, 29 predicted proteins | sample 1570181 | NCBI WGS metagenome assembly OGCN01 (sample SAMEA4370584, study PRJEB24528) | human gut metagenome | reverse complement strand
GCGAGAGTGCCCACTATCACCGCGTCAACGGCGAGGATGTTCTCCACCGCGTGCGCCCCGCGGGCAACCGCCCCAAGGTGGAAGGCTACGACGACGAGGAACGCACTGCCCATGTACATGAGAGCGGCACAGACCGCCACAATGCACCGCGCCCCGCGGTGCGCACGGCCCGGATGGAGCACCACATCGAGGCACCCTCCAGACGCAGACGCAGTGCCAATGTCGCGTGGCTTATCATCGTTGTGGCGCTGTTTTTGATTTTGCCCACGCTGCAGGTCCTGCTGCAGCGTAAAATCGGTTCCTCGGTTTCCGAGCCCGTTCCAGAATTTTCCGAAGAACAGGCCATAGAGGCCGACAGCAACGCCTACGACGACCTGCGCCCGCTCGTATCCGCCGGGGGCACCGACTGGGACGGCGACCTGCCCGCCGGGCTGTACGTCGTGGGGCAGGACCTGCCCGCGGGCACCTACACGATCAAGTGCGCCGAGAACGGCACATCCATGGAGATGCACCTTGTCAACGATGCCTGCGGTGTGGAAATTTATGAGGATCTGTCCGCCTACGACGCTGCGGATTCGGGGCTGGACGATGTCCCGCTGCCCGCGGGTACGGTGCTGTTCCTGACTGGGAACAATGCGCTCTATTTCCGCAGCAGCAACGCGCAGGTCGATGACCTGTCCACCGATACTGCCCCCAACCCGGTGACCGGCGATATTTCGTATACCCTCAGCGACAGCGAGGACAGCCTGTATCTGCTTGTGGGCGAGGACATCGAACCCGGCGTCTACGACGTGACCTGCACGGCGGGCAGCGGCTACTTTGCCTTTGACCTGCCGATGGAGAACACCCGCACGATGTATTGCAGCGCCTGGCTCTACGGCGACGACACCTATCAGGACACCCTGCACCACATCGTTCTGGCCGAGGGCACCGAGCTCATCCTCTCCAACTATAACGATATGGGGTATACCGTGATGTTCCAACCAAGCGAGACGGTGTACGCTTATAAGTAAAGCAAATCTGGCCTCCCGGGAAAATTTCGGGAGCCCGGATTTATTTTTATCGCACGGTAGGGGCCGCATATATGCGGCCCGGCGGTGTAAGGCAGACAGGCGTTTTGGGAAAGGCTGCGGGCCGGACATGTCCGGCCCCTACAGCACAATACCTGTAAGGCACAGCGCTTTATATAGGGTCGTAGGGCGGCATGCCCCCATGCCGCCGCGGGCTACCGTTTACCTTGTGCGCAGCCGTTCCACTTCCGCCGCCGTCAGCTCACGCCACTGGCCGGGGGCCAGTGCAGCATCCAGCGCCACGCCGCCGATGCTCTCACGGTGCAGGGCGTTCACACCCGCATCAAACACGCCGAACATCCGCTTGATCTGATGATAGACGCCCTGCCGCAGCGTGACCTGCACGGTCAGGCCGTCGTCGGTCAGCGGCTCGACGCCCGCGGGAGCCATCGTCTCGCCGTCGGTCAGCGTGACGCCCGCGGCAAAGCCCCGGCGCATCGCGTCGGTCAGCGGCGTGTCCAGCGTGACTACGTACTGCTTCTCGACGTGGTGGGCAGGGGAGAGGATGTCATGCGCCAGCGCGCCGTCGTCAGTCAGCAGCACAAAGCCGGTGCTCGTCTTGTCCAGCCGCCCCGCGGGGAACAGTTCCCGCCGCGGAAAGTCCGCCGCGACCAGATCGACCACCGTCGTGTCCTTTTTGTCGCGGCTGGCACTGACGACGCCCTCGGGCTTGTTGAGCATGATATACACAAATTTCCGGTATGCGCCCGCCAGCGGCACACCGTCCAGCGCCACGGCGGCGGTGTGCTCGTCCAGCTGGGTGTCAGCCTTGCGGCAGACTGCGCCGTCGATGCTGACGCGGCCCTTTGTTACGGCCTTGCGGCTCTCGCTGCGGGTCATGCCGGTGCGCTCGGCCAGGTATTTATCCAGCCGCATCATGCCTCGTGCTCCTGTGTGATGGCCGCCGTCCTGCCGCGCGTGACCTTGATGAGGTCCGCCGGGACACACTCGATCTGCGTGCCGATGCGCCCACCCGAGACGAGCATCGTTTGCTGCGCAAGGCAGCTCTCATCGTAGACGGTCACGAACTGCTTTTTCATGCCCACAGGGCTGCACCCGCCGCGGATGTAGCCCGTGACCTTGTTGATGTCGGCAACGTGGATCATGGCCACGCTCTTGACGCCCGCAGCCTTAGCGGCCTTTTTCAGGTCCAGCTCGGCCAGCACCGGCACGACAAACACATAGTAGTTTCGGTCCGCGCCCTGCGTGACGAGCGTCTTGAACACCCGCGCCGGGTCCTGCCCGGTCAGCCGCGCCACGTTTGCGCCGTCCACGGCCTGGCCCTCCTCGTGGGGATATTCGTGGGACGTGTAGGTGACCTTTGCACGCTCCAGCATCCGCATTGCGTTGGTTTTTGCTTCTTTTGCCATATTGTTACCCTTCTCAATTGTTAATAGCGCTGTAGGGGCCGGACATGCCCGGCCCGGCCGCCCCGCTTTGCCTTCCCCCAAGGGGGAAGGTGGCCCCGCAGGGCCGGATGAGGGGCAGAGCTTCCGTGATTGCCCGTGAACGGGTTGCATTGGCAAGGCCGCCCCTCATCAGTCCGCTGCGCGGACAGCTCCCCCCAAGGGGGAAGCCCTTTTTCTATTATAAATCCCCCCAACAATTTTCGCAAGGGGGCTTGACTTTAGCACTTTAAAGTGTTAGAATACCGTCATTGAGAAAAATTCACGGTTGTAATAGATAGGAGAACACATCATGATCATCGTTTTAAAACAGCACGCCCCCGCTGACAAGGTGCAGGCCTTCTGCAATGAGCTGAACAGCATGGGCTTCCAGATCAACGATTCCGTCGGCAGCGACACCCACATTCTGGGCCTGATCGGCGACACCAAGGCCCTGGCCGAGAGCTGGGTGCTGGCAAATCCCGTCGTCGAGACCTGCCGCCGCGTGTCCGAGCCGTACAAAAAGGCCAACCGCAAGTTCCACCCCGACGACACCATCGTCGACGTGGGCGGCCACAAGATCGGCGGCGGTTACTTTGCCGTCATGAGCGGTCCCTGCAGCGTCGAGAGCAAGGAGCAGATCACCTACGTAGCCCAGCGCGTGCAGGCCGCCGGGGCCAGCATCCTGCGCGGTGGCGCGTTCAAGCCCCGCACCAGCCCGTACAGCTTCCAGGGTCTGCGTGCTGAGGGTCTGGAGCTTTTGCAGGAGGCCCGCAAGGTCACGGGCCAGCCCATCGTGACCGAGCTGATGAACAACGAGCACATCCCGCTGTTCGTTGACGCCAAGGTCGATATGATCCAGATCGGTGCGCGCAACATGCAGAACTTTGAACTGCTCAAGGCTGTCGGCAAGCTGAACGTGCCGGTGCTGCTCAAGCGCGGCCTGTCCTCGACGCTGGAAGAGCTCGTCATGAGCGCCGAGTACATCATGGCAGAGGGCAACCCCAACGTCGTTTTGTGCGAGCGCGGCATCCGTACCTTTGAGACGAGCATGCGCAACACGCTGGACATTTCCGCCGTTCCTATGTTGAAAAAGATGACCCATCTGCCCGTTGTCATCGACCCGAGCCACGCGGCAGGCATTGCCTTCATGGTGCCCGCGCTGGCCCAGGCGGCAGTGGCCGTCGGTGCCGACGGTCTGATGATCGAGACCCACAATGACCCGGCCAAGGCCAAGAGCGACGGTGCCCAGAGCCTGACCCCCGACCAGTTCGACGCCCTGATGAATACCATCAAGCCGGAGCTGGAGTTCTTCGGGAAAACGCTGAACTAACTGTAAAGTGCCTTCCCCCAAGGGGGAAGGTGGCCGAGACCCCGCCCGAGGCCGGATGAGGGGCCGGGTTACCGTGATTAGCCGCAAACGGGTTGCCATGGCAAGCTCTGCCCTCATCAGTCGCTTGGCGGCGACAGCTTCCCCCGATGGGGAAGCCTTCCGGGTCGATGCGGGCATCGACCCTCACACGTAGGGGCGGATTCCATATCCGCCCGGGAAGGCTTGCGGCTGCCGCACACAACCAGGGGTGGACAACACCCGCCCCCTACAAAGAATCCCGCTGTCTGGCACAGACAGCGGGCATTTTTTATCTCTTATACAGCTTTTTCCGCTGCTGGTGCGCAGCGATTTTGATATACACGGGCCGCGGCAGGAAGCGCCCCAGCGTCATGCCGACGGCAACCACGGGGTTCGGCACAATGACCGTTTTGCGGCGGGCCATGCCGTCCAGCGCGCAGCGCACGCAGTATTCCGGCGTGATGCCCCGCAGCGCAAACTCCACGTTCGCCACGGCGTTGAACTCGGTGTTGACCGGGCCGGGGCAGAGGCAGCCGACATACACGGGGCTGCGGGCCTCGCGCAGCTCCTGCGCCAGCGCACTCGTCAGGCTGACAACGTAGGCCTTGGTGGCGTAGTAGGTCGCCATGTAGGGGCCTGCGGGCATCAGCCCTGCGCAGGAGCCGACGTTCAGCAGCGCGCCGAAGCCCTGCTTATAGAGCTGCTGCCCGATTTTCTTTGTCAGGATGTGCAGCGCCCGGATGTTGACCGACAGCATATCGAGGTCCTTATCCAGTTCCGTCTGCAAAAACGGCCCGCAGTCGCCAAAGCCCGCGTTGTTGATGAACAGATCCACGCGGCGGCCCTCCAACGCCTTGACCAGGCGAAGGCACTCACTCTTTTTGGACAGATCCGCAGTGAAGATTTCGCAGACCGTCGTCAGCTGGTCGGACAGCTTTTCCAGCCGGTCCGCGCGGCGGGCCACCAGCAGCAGGTTATAACCGCGGGCGGAAAGCTGGCGCGCGAACTCGGCCCCGATACCGGAGCTTGCACCGGTGATAACTGCAAATTTTGGCATAGCTGCCTCCTTTTCTGCTATAAAAAAGTACAAAAAAGGCTTCCCCCGGGGGGCTGCGCCCGCAGGCGCGTGTCGAAGCGCAACCGCCGGAGGCGGCTCTTGGCGCGGAGACTGAAGCTGTCGCCGATAGGCGACTGATGAGGGGGAACTTACCGTAATGACCCGTTTACGGGCAATATGGGCAAGCTTGCCCCTCATCCGGCCCTGCGGGCCACCTTCCCCCGAGGGGGAAGGCTTTTTCCGTTAGTGGTGCCGCCCTACGCCGCCGCCGCGGGTGGAGCCGCCGCCGGAACGGAAGCCGCCGCCGGAGGGGCGCGTCCCGCCAAAGCCGCCGGACGGACGGCTGCGGCCTGCACCGCCGCCGCTGCTAAAGCCGCCGCCGGGACGGAACCCGCCGCCGGGACGCGGACCACCGCCGGGTCTGGGGCCGCCGCCAAAGCCGGGGCCGGGACCAAAGCCAGGGCCGCCGAAGCCGGGGCCGCGTGGCGGGGGAGGGGGCGGCGGGCGGCGCGGGCGCCGGGACGCACGGCCCATGCTGTACCAGAACATATTGTTGCCGAAGCTGCTGCCGCCGCCACCGCCGCGCGGGGGGCGCGGGCCGCGGGGGCGCATCAGGTAGGTGATGAGCCAGATGACCAGCAGCACCGCCACAACCAGCAGAACAAAGCCCATAACATTGGGCCCTCCTCTATCGGGGGCGCTGGTATCGGTATAGCTGCTGTTCAGCGTTACGCCGTAGATGCTGCACAGCCGGTTGGCCAGCGCCTGCACGGTCTTTTGGGTGCCGGTGTCGTAATCACCGTTGACCCAATAGGGTTCCATGTACTCGTCCAGCAGCGACCCCAGCGTGCTGAATGACAGCTGGCTTTCCAGCCCGTCGCCGCGCATGATGTAGTAGTCGCCACCGTCGGCCTCGTTGGGGGCCAGCAGCAGCAGCACGCCGTTATCCAGGTCGTCTGAACCCAGCCCCCAGGCGTTAAAAACGTCGTAGGCAAAGCCCTCCATCGTCGTGCTGCCCAGCAGTTCATCCAGCGTGTAGACGCCGATCTGCGCACCGCAGGCATCGGACAACTTGATTGAAACGTCATTGACACACTGTTCTGTCTCGTCGGACAGGATGTCCGCATGGTCGGCCACGGCGTTTGTCGTGCTGACCTGCACCTTGGGCGCGGCCAGCGCGGGAAGCGCCGCCAGCGTCAGTGCGGCCAGCACCGCGCCGGCAGCCGCCGCGCGTCTGGCAAATGTTTTCAGTTTCATAATTTCCCCTTGTTATCGTGGTTTATTTGGTAGCAAAGCGTTCCGGTGCCTGCGCACCCCACAAACCGGAGATTAGATTGGCCGGGAACTGCGAGACAGTTTTCTCGTAGTCCTCCACCGAGAGATTGTATTCATTGGCGGCGCGTTCTATCGTCGCCTGCGCCGAAACAAACGCATTGTACTGGTCATCCAGCGCCCGCTGGGTGCTGTCATCGACCTTGTTGTTCAGCGACGCATACAGCGTATCCACCGCATTGTACAGCCGACGGTTGGCCGCGTACTGCACCGCAGGGGAATCGTCCGTATCATTCCACGTGGCCAGCGCGTCCTCGGCTTCCTGTAAAGCAGCCGCCGGGGTGCTGTCCACATAGCCCGCCTGTTTGATGAGGTTCGCCGCCGCGTCAGCCTGCGCCTCAAAATCTCCCTGAATGCTGTGGCCGTACTCGTCCTGCGCGGAGGTGTAAATTTCCGCCGTTTCCCTGTACACGCCCTTCAGCTTTGCCCCGCCGATGCCCAGCACCGACAGCAGCGCCAGTGCGGCGAGTACAATCGACGCTGTGCCGCGCTTTTTTGCAGGTGCGGGCAGCTTTGTCTCGACCTCGCCGAGGATTTCCAGCTGCGGGCCATGAATGGTAAAGTTTTCCTGTTGTTCAAGCTGCATAGCAAATACCTATATTGTGCTGTAGTGGCGGATGCAAGCATCGACCCCTACAACGGCAATCAGTTGTTGATCTCCAGCATCTTCTGGCGGAGCTCGCCCTCGATGCGGCCCAGCTCCTGCTCGGCGTTGGCGCGCTTGGCCTTGCCGTCGGCGCGGATCTTATTCAGCTCATCCAGCGTCTCGATCAGCTGCTTGTTCGTCTGCTGCAGCGTCTCGATGTCCACAATGCCGCGCTCGGACTCCTTTGCAATTTCAATCGTGCCCTGCTTGAGCGTAGCAGCGTTCTTTTTCAGCAGCTCGTTCGTGGCGTCGGTCACGGCGCGTTCGGCCTGCATAGCCTGCTGGCTGTGGGCGATGCCCAGCGCCAGCACCATCTGGTTCTTCCACAGCGGGATCGTGTTCACGATGGTCGTCTGGATCTTCTCGGCCATCATCGTGTCGTTGGACTGGATCAGGCGGATCTGCGGGCCCATCTGGATGGACACATTGCGGGTCAGCTCCAGATCGTAGAGCTTCTTCTCAAAGCGGTCACACAGGTCGGCCAGATCGCGGGCGGCCTGGGCATCCTCGGGCAGCTGGGTGCGCTGGGCCTTCTCCTGCGCGGCCTTCAGGTCGTTGGCGCGGACCTCGGCCAGCTTCTTCTTGCCGGCCAGGATGTACATCGTCAGCTCCTTGAAGTAGACAAGGTTCAGCTCATACATCTTATCCAGCATCGTGATGTCCTTCATCAGGGTGACCTGGTGGTCCTCCAGCTGGGCCTTGATGCGCTCGACGTTCTTGTCGGCGCTGTCGTAGCGGGTCTTGAGCTGCTCAATGCTGTTGGACGTCTTTTTGAAGAAGCCGAAGATGCCCTTGGGCTGCTCGGTGGTGGCGTCAAAGCCCTGCAATTCAGAAATCAGGCTCGTGATGAGCTCGCCGGTCTCGCCCATATCCTTGGTCTTGACGCGGGAGAGCGCGGTCTCGGAGAAGTCGCTCAGCTTCTTCTGGCTGGCAGCGCCGTACTGCAAGACCATCTGGGAGTTGGTGATGTCGATTTTCTCGGCAAAGTCGTTGACCATCTTCTGCTCCTCGGGGGAGAGGGGCGTGTCCTCGACCTGCACGGGGGTCGCTTTTTTGCTTTCCGCGATGACTTTCTCATCGGCGGCGGGGTCCAGGGTCAGCGTCGGGGCCGCGGGGGCGGCATCCAGCGTCAGAGAGGGTGCGGCGGGTACGTTCAGGTCCAGTTCGTTGCTCAGGTCAGCCATAGTGATCTTCCTTTCTTGTATCCTCTATTTACTTGGCAAGGTTCTGGCTTTTCAGGATACTGTCCAGCACCTCAATATCGGTAGAAATATCCATTGCCTCGGCGCTGTAGAGCGCATCCAGCTGGTTTTCAAAGGCTGTCGCCGTCGTCTCGGCGTTGCGGCGCAGCTCGGCCTCGATCTGGGCGGCGTTCTCGCCCCTGACGCCGTTCTGCTCCAGCGCCGCGTAGGTGCCCATCAGCTTGACGACCTCGGGCAGGTAGTAGCGGGCAAAGCGGTCCACGCTGCGTGCCTTGTCGGGGGTTTTCTCCACAACGGCGGCAATGCTGCGGCCTGCCTTCTCCATGCGGTCCATGGCCCGGGAGAGCTGCGGGTCGGGGATGGCCTCGTTCAGTTTATGCAGTGCATCGAGGTTTGCGGCAATGCCGTTCAGCATGGCGTCCACATCCTCACTGCCCGTGGCATAGGGCACGTAGGTGCGCACAACGCGGGTGGGGCAGAGCTTTGTGCCCGCAAAGTAGGCGCCCGCGCTGACCGCGGCGGTCAGCACCAGCCCGCCCAGCGTGTAGATGGGCACCAGCAGGGCCATAATAGGCCACACCAGCGCCGCCATATAGACCGGCAGCACCGGGCGTTTGGTTTTTTCCTGCCATTTGCTCATGCAGGCACCTCCCTGTTTTTCTTGCTCTGTAGGGGCCGGACATGTCCGGCCCGCGGCCTTACGGTCAACCGCCTTCCATGGGAAGGCTGCGGGCGGGGCATGCCCCGCCCCTACCGGCAGACAATATTAAAATTATACCTTTTTATTATAGAACAAAATCCGTTCACTTGCAACCATCCGCGCGCAAAAACGGTGCTAAAGCAGCGCCCCATGCCGCCTGCAGCCGCGCGGGGGACCAGGCGGCGTTGGCGGGGCTGGTGCTGGGCAGCACGGCGGCGGGCAGGTGGGTCAGGGGCTCTGCATATTTCGCGTAGATACGCCCCGACGCCGCGCCGTTGCAGAACACGGCCCGCACACCCAGCTTTTGTATCAGCGCGGCCACATCGTTCGGCACGGCGTTGCGGATCGACGCATCCGACGCGCCTTTGATGTCGCACGCGCCGATCGTGTCCCACACGGCCAGCCCGTGCTTTAAAATTATGGCCTTTTTCGCCTCGATGTCGGCCCAATCGGGTACCGGCTCACCGGTCACGGCGGCGATCATCGGCCAGAAGCGGTTCTGCTTGTGGCCGTAGAAAAAGCCCTGCTCCCGGCTCTTGGGGCTGGGAAAACTGCCTAAGATCAGCGCGTCGGCCTGCGCACCGTGCAGCGGCGGCAGACCGGGGCCGACATGGGTGTACTCGGCCATTTAAAACGCCTCCGGCCAGAGCGCACGGCAGAGCTCGGCAATGCCGTGGGGCTCGGCGTCGGGGCCGATGCGGTCCGCGGCAGCCTTGGCGGCAGCGCTGCCGCTGCCCATGGCAATGCCGAGGCCCGCCGCTTTCAGCATCGCAACGTCGTTATCGCCGTCGCCCACGGCCACGCAGTCCGCCGAGTCGATGCCCGCCAGCTTCGCCAGTTCCCGCAGACCTGCGCCCTTGTCAATGCCCTGCTGCAAAATATCGCAGCCGTCGCTGCCGGGGTAGGAGAACAGGAAATTCAGCCCCAGATAGCCGTATTTTTCCTGAAATCTGTCGGCCATCTCCTGCGAGAGAAAGCCGAACGCGCCGAAGGGCATCTCCTCCAGATGCTTGTCCTGATCCTCGCCGTCCACAATGTTCAGCGCCAAATTTTTCTCCCGCTCGCGGCGGGCGAACTCCTCATAGCCGAGGTAGGCGTAGTTCGCGTCGTGGTAGGTAAAGCGCAGCGGCAGGTCGTAATCTTCAAAAAAGTCCACCAGCGCGTACATTTCCTCGGTGGTCAGGCGGTGCAGGGCCAGGTCTGCGCCCTTGTAGTCCACCAGCTGCGCACCGCCCGCGCAGACCCAGTAGTCGGGCCGGATGCTGCGCAGCAGGCCCTTGCCCACGCCGATGCGCCCGCGGCCCGTGGCAATCGCGATCTTGACGCCGGCCTTCTGCACGGCGCAGACGGCCTCAGCGTTTTCCTTCGGCACGCGCTCACAGCTGCCGGGCCGCAGCGTGCCGTCTATATCGAGTAACAGGAGCTTGTATTTCATAAAAGTTGACCTTTCTTAATTTGTAGGGGCGAACATGGTTCGCACGCGGTCACGCTGTAGAGGTCGATGCTCGTCATCGACCCGGGAACTTTGCGGCTGCCACTGCGTTCCGCAGGCGAGCAATGCTCGCCCCTACATGCGCGGTATTCTTTCTGTATTATACCAAAGTCTAACCCCGTCCCGCAAGGCATATTCTGCCTTGGGGTGATGTTTGTGCAGCTGGATCTTTCTTGCCGCCGCAGGCGGCGTTGGCGCTGGGCCGTGCCGCTGGTGCTGGCCGCGCTTTTGCTGGCCCTGCCGCAGCTGGCGGCACTCCGGCCCGCCGCGCTGGCTCGGGTAGACCGCGTTGTCGGCAGGCACTACATGACCCGGCTGGACGCCCTGCAGCAGGAAAATTTCACGCTGCATCAACAGCTGGCGCAGTCTGCCGACGCGCTGGCCGAGAACGCCGCCCTGCGGCAGCTTGTCGGCTGCGGGCGGGGCATCACCGGCGTCACCCCGGCGCGGGTCGTGGCCCGGGGCGTCGGCGGTTTCACGCTGGCCTGCCCGGACGCCGCGCCGGGGAATGCCGTTCTCGACGCGGGCGGGCGGTACGCGGGGGTCGTTACCCGCACGGACGGCGACACCTGCACTGTGGAATTTTCCGCCGCTGCCGGGCTTTGCGGCAGCTATGCCGGGTTAGTCACGCCGGGGCAGTGGGTCCTGACCGGCCTGCCCGCCGACTGCGCACTGACGGCAGGGGACATCGTGACCACCGCGGGCGGGGACTGGCTGGGCACACTGGCCGCCGCGCCCGCCCCTGACGCCGACGGCCTGACCGCGCAGGTCCCGCTGACCGACACCGCCGATTTGTGGGGCACGGTCTATTTCGTGAAAAAGTAATTGCTTTTTCGTCGAATTTTGGGTACAATAAATAGGCGGCGCGGTTTGTAGGGGTCGATGCCCGCCATCGGCCCGCGCAGTGAATGGCTGCCGCGCCCCTACATGTCCCATTTCCTAACAAACAAATCCTTTTTTACCGAGGTGATCCCATGGCCAACCGCAAAAACTCCCACCGCCGCCGCGTCCGCGTGGCGGTGCTGATGGTGCTGTGCGGCGCGGTGTTTGCGGCGTTCTTCGCGCGGCTGGCCTGGATGCAGTTCGTCCGCGCCGACTACTACGCCGACAAGGCCGCCGAGGCCAGCTCCGCCAGCTACACCGTGACCCAGCACGCCGCGCGCGGGGCCATCGTGGACAGCGCCGGGGTCGTTCTGGCCCGCGACACCACCGTGTATGACGTCTACCTGCGCATCCCGGCGCCGCCGGGCACCGACCTGCGCGAGACCGTAAAAGCCATAGAGAGCCTGACAGGCAGCAAGGATGTGGAAACACAGCTTGCTGCCTTTTTTGCTGCCGCGTCGGCGGGGGAGCTGCCCGTGATGCAGGGCGTCGGCAGTGACGTTCTGACGTCGTTTTACAAGGCCGATCTTGTGCAGAGCGGCGCAGTGCGGGCTGCCGCCCGTGGCGTGCGCACCTGGCCGAACGGCACGCTGCTGCCCCATGCGCTGGGCTTCACCGGGCCGATCACGGCAGAGCAGTGGCCCACTGCCCGGCGGCGCGGCCTTGCGATGGATGCTGTCATCGGGCAGAGCGGGTTGGAGGCCGCCTATGACGACCTGCTCCGCGGGCAGGACGGGCGGGTGCTCGTGAACACCGGCTTTGACGGCGCTGTGCGCCGCACCGTGCCCCTGCGGGAGGCTGCGCCCGGGGCCACGCTGGTGCTGACTGTGGACAGCGCTCTGCAAAAAGAACTGCAAAACGCGCTTTTATCCCAAATCGAGGTTCTGCGCACCACCAAGGCTGCCGGGGCCGGGCGGGAGTGCCGTGCCGGGGCGGCGGTGGTCGTGGATGTGCAGACCGGCGGCATCCTGGCCGCCGCCAGCGTACCGGGCTTCGATCTGAACCGCTACCGCGCAGACTACGCGGCGCTCTCCGCCGATGCTGCCGCGCCTCTGCTGGACCGCGTCTGCCAGGGGCTGTACGCGCCGGGGTCGGCCTTCAAGCCTGCCGTGGCCGCGGCGGCGCTGACCGCGGGCATCGACCCCGCCGCCACTGTCAACTGCACCGGGCGGTACGGGTTTTACAGCGGCTACCAGCCGGGCTGCCTGCAATACGGCCACGGCGGGCCGGTAGACCTGCGCACGGCGCTGGAGTACAGCTGCAACATCTTCTTTTACGATGTCGGGCGGCGGCTGGGCGTGGATGTGTTTTCCGCGATGGCACGCCAGTTAGGACTGGCCACGCCCACCGGCGTTGAAATCACCGAGGCACAGGGCCGCCTGACGTGGAGCAGCGACGAAAACTACCAGGCCGGGCTGACTCTGATGGCCGCCATCGGGCAGGGCAACACCGCCGTGACGCCGCTGCAGCTGGCGGCCTACGCGGCCACGCTGGCCAACTGCGGGCAGCGGCCCGCCCTGCATTTTGCGGACCGCGCCGTGAACGCCGCCACCGGCGAGACCGTCTGGCAGTACGCCCCGACATTCACCACGGTTCCGGGCGGCGAGGGCGTGTTCGGCCCCATCCGCGACGGCATGAAGCGGATGGCCCGGACGACCCGCGTCCTGCGCGAGGGCCCCGTGGCCTGCGCAGCCAAGACTGGCAGTCCCCAGCTGGCGGACACCCTGCCCGGCGGTGGGCACTATGTCAACTCGGTGCTGATCGGCTATGCGCCCGCGGACGACCCGCAAATCGCCATGGCCGTCGTGCTGGAATACGGCGGTGGAGGGTCCAACGCCGCGCCCATCCTGCGCGCTGTGCTGGATGCCGTCTTTGGCGTGTGATTGCGGAGCGCCGCTTAACCCCCATCGGGTGCGCTTGGGCATTCTGCCGATTTTGTGCATCAAAAAGTTTCCCTTATCGTGATTTTCTTCAAAAAGAACATGTCACATTTTGACAAAAAGCCAGTTGCAGTCCAGCCGGAAGTGTGATAGAATATATGCGAGATAGTGTTAATGCAACTGTGGAGAGGAGCCGACATGAACGCACAGTGTATCATGGTCTGCTCCGGCAAGGGCGGTACCGGAAAAAGTACCGTCTCGGTACTGCTGGGGGCCTGTCTGGCACGGCTGGGCCGCAAGACCCTGCTGGTGGAGCTGGACTCCGGTCTGCGCAGCGTGGACATTATCGCAGGCGTCTATGGCCGCACCGTTTACGACATTGAGGATGTTTTGTGCGGCAGATGCGAGGGGGCCAAGGCCGTTGTGCCCAGCCCGCTGTACCCTGGGCTGTCCGTCATCAGTGCCCCGTATGAGGGCGGCGCGGTGGAGGCGGCCCCGCTGGGACGTCTGCTGACCGCTATGCGGCCCTATTTTGATTTTATCCTGCTGGACACCGCTGCCGGCATGGGTGCGCCGTTCACAGCGGCCTCCACCGTGGCGGACAAGGCCCTGCTGGTGCTGACGCCCGACCCCGTGGCCCTGCGCGACGGCAAGATCGTGGCGGACCGGCTGCTGGCGGGCGGCCGCCCGCAGAGCGCCGTGCGCCTGGTGATGAACCGCGTCCGGCGCGAGAGCTTCGGCAAAAACGCTGCCGTGGCTGATCTGGACGAGTGCATCGACACCGTCGGCGTGCAGCTTTTGGCGGTCATCCCCGAAAGCCGCGTTCTGCAGCTGGCCGGGGCCAACGGCACGGTACCGCCCGCTGCGGATCCCGCCGTTGTGGCCGGACAGGCCATGGCAAAGCGTTTGTGCGGGCAGCGCGTCCCGCTTACCTTTTAATATATTGTACTCTGCTGCGAAGGATGGTGGCATTTACCTATGACGATTGCATTGATAGCCCATGACTCCAAAAAGGAGTTGATGGTGCAGTTTTGTATGGCGTATCGCCATATTTTGGAGCAGCACCGTCTGCTGGCAACCGGCACGACCGGCCGCCTGGTGGAGGAAAACGCCGGGCTGAAGGTCACAAAGTTCCTGCCCGGCGGCCACGGCGGTGCCGAGCAGATCGTGGCGCGCATCGCCTGTGAGGAAGTGGACATGCTGCTTTTCTTCCGCGACCCCATCAGCGCCAAGCCCAGCGAGCCGAACGAGATGAACCTGCTGCGCATCTGTGACGTGCACAACGTTCCTGTTGCCACAAACATTGCCACCGCCGAGGTCCTCATCCACGGCCTGGAGCACGGCGACCTCGATTGGCGCACGATCATCAATCCGCAGCGGTGAGAATTGTACAGTTTGTATAAATTTACAGCAAATATATAACCCCCGATTTCAGGCAATCGGGGGTTGTTTTTATTGCGGCCAGTCTGCGCTCCGGCTCGTGGTCTCGTCAGGGTGCATCCAGAGGACGGCATAGTGGTTTTGCGCGGCCAGGGCCTGGCCGGTCTCCTCGGGCAGACAGAACAGCCCGGTGGAAAGCGCGTCGGCCAGACCTCCGGTGTCGGCGCGGGCCAGCACGGCCACACTGCTGACGTAGCGGGCAGGGTAGCCCGTCGTCAGATCGATCAGGTGGGCGTACCGCACGCCGTCGTACTCAAAGTAGCGCTGGTAGTCGCCGCTGATGACCAGGCTGTCGCCGTCGGCCAGCTCGACGGCCTGTATGTACGCGGGGTCATCGCCCCAGGGATTCTCGACACCCGCGGTCCAGGGCTTGCCGCCGGGCTTTGTGCCGATGGCGCGCACATTGCCGCCGATGTTCAGCAGGGCGCTGGTCAGCCCGCGGGCCTGTGCGGCCCGGGCGGTCTGCTCCACGGCGTAGCCCTTGCCCACCGCACCGACGTCGAGCACCATCTCCGGGTCAGCAAAATAGACGGTTTGTGCTGCATCGTCCAGAACCAGATCTTCTATGTCGATATGCGCCAGCGCCGCCGCGATGGCGTCCGCGTCGGGCGAGGCAGGGGAGTCGCTCTCCCGCGCGTCGTGCCACAGGCGCAGCACCGCACCTGCGGCGATGTTCGTCGCGCCGTTGGCGGCAGGGTAAGCGGTGTCTTTGCACCAGCGCAAAAATGCGTACAGCTCGTCGCTGACCTGCACCGGCGCAGCGGCGGCCCGGGCGTTGACATCATACAGGTTGATGACGCCATCATAGTGGTGGTAGATGTCAAACAATTCGTTATAGCGCTGTAAATCGCTGTAGATGGCCTGTGTCTGGGCGTTCCAGCTGTCCTGGCTGTCGGCATAGCCCTGCACGATGGCGACAGTGTCAAACAGGTCGAACCAGGTGGCACTGTACAAATTTTGCTGCTTTTGGCAGGCGGTCAGCGGCAGACAAAGCAGTGCCAGCAGCAGCGCGGTCAGGCGGCGCTTCATGCGTTGCCGCCCTGCACGGTCTCGTGCTCGGTGTTTAATTCCAGCAGCAGGTTTGCCAGCGTCCAGCCCTTGCTGGTGGGCGTGACCATGCTGCGCACCGGAATGGACGCGCCGCCCATTTTGATAAGGTCAAGGAACGCGCCCAACTCGCCGTTGTCATGGCGCAGTCCGCTGACGATGATGGCCGGGCGGTCCGGCACCGCGATAAGCGGCGCAAACGCCGGGGCTGGCCTGCCCGCGCAGAGGTCCCCGACGATGCCGCCGAGGTCGCCGCCCGCGACGGGGCGGAGCTTGACGTCATAGCGCCTGGCCGCGCGGGCGATGGCGGCATAGTTGGGGTAGCTTTCGTCAATGCGCCAGAGTAAGGCGCAGCGGGGTTCGCGGATGATTCGGGCTTTCATGATGTTACCTCGTTAAAAGGGAAGGTGGTGAACGGGCGGGCGAACCATGTTCGCCTCTACAGAGACGCTGCCACCGTAGGGGCCGGGCATGCCCGGCCCGCGGCATAAAAATAAGCGGTCGTTTGCGGGAAAGCTGCGGGGCGCACATGTGCGGCCCCTACAACTCTACCCATTCAAAAAAGCATTGTAGGGGAGGGGTCTTGACCCCTCCGCGGGCGGATATGGGATCCGCCCCTACGGAGAGAGCGGCCATGCTGCGGGGCGTCTAAGACGCCCCCTACAATAAAGGCGCCGCCTTATCCCGGGCAGCGCCTTTTGTATTGCTTACAGGTCGGGGTGGTACTCCTTGCAGGTGCACTTTTTCCACTTCAGGCCGCTGCCGCAGGGGCAGGGATCGTTGCGGCCGATCTTCGTCACGCGGACGGGGGCCGGGGCCTTGGCACCGGTATCACCGGGCGCATTATCGCCGGTGGGCTTGGCGATCTGCTCCCGCTTCGGCTCGGCGTTCTGCTGGCGGATCTCAATCGTCAGCAGCATGTGGACGGCATCCTCGCGGATCGACGCGATCATCTCATCGAACATCGCGAAGCCCTCGATGCGGTACTCGACCACGGGGTCATGCTGGCCGTAGCCGCGCAGGCCCATGCCCTGCTTGAGCTGGTCCATGTTGTCGATGTGCTCCATCCACTTGCTGTCAACATTGCGCAGCAGGCAGATGCGCTCAAGCTCGCGCATCGTCTTGGCACCGTAGCGCTTTTCCTTGGCGGTCAGGATGTCCATGCCGCGCTTGTACAGCTCGTCGGCAATGCCCTCCTTCGTCAGGTCGCCCAGCTGCTCGGTGGTGTAGTTGAAGTCGGTGGGCAGGCACAGCCAGTTCATGAAGTGGCGGCGCAGCCCGGCAAAATCCCAGTCGTCGGCGGTCTCGCCGTTCAGGTAGTTCGTGCAGGCATCGTCGATGGCCTGGCGCATCATCTCGTGCAGCTTGCCGGAGATGTCCTCGCCGTCCAGCACCATCTGGCGCTGCTTGTAGATGATCTCGCGCTGCTGGTTCATGACGTCGTCATACTGCAGCACCTGCTTACGAATTGCAAAGTTCGACGCTTCGAGCTTCTTCTGGGCGCTCTCGATGGTGTTGGTGATGAGCTTGTTCTCGATGGGCACATCCTCGTCGAGGCCCAGGGAATCCATGAGGCTCTGGACGCGGTCACCGCCGAAAATGCGCATCAGATCGTCCTCCAGGCTCAGGAAGAAGCGGGATGCACCCGGGTCGCCCTGACGGCCTGCACGGCCGCGCAGCTGGTTGTCGATACGGCGGCTCTCGTGGCGCTCGGTGCCGATGATGAACAGGCCGCCCGCATTGCGGACAACCTCCGCCTCGCGCTTGACCTCGGGGGTAAATTCCTCGCACAGTTCCTCAAAACGCTTGCGGGCATGGAGAATTTCGGCGTCCTCGGTCTCGGCGTGGCCGTCGCACTCGGTCATCAGCATCTCGAGTTTGGCATCAATACCGGCCTCCGGCGGGGTAGGCAGCTCGGTGCCGCTGGCCTTGGCGCGGGCCTTCTCATGCTCGTAGGCATCCTTCAGCTCTGCCAGGTTGGCGGTCAGCTCCTTGGACAGCTCCTTTTTAAGGGCCGCCTTGGCCATGTAGGTCACGTTGCCGCCCAGCATAATATCGGTACCGCGGCCCGCCATGTTGGTGGCGATGGTGACCGCGCCCTGCTTGCCGGCCTGCGCGACGATCTCGGCCTCTCGCTCATGCTGCTTCGCGTTCAGGACGTTGTGCTCGATGCCTTTCTTTTTCAGCAGCTTGGACAGCGCCTCGCTCTTTTCGACGCTGACGGTGCCGACCAAGACAGGCTGACCCTTGGCGTGGCACTCGGCGACCTGCTCAATGACGGCGTTGTACTTGCCGTTGACGGTCTTGTAGACGCTGTCGGGCAGGTCCTTACGGGCGCGGGGCTTGTTGGTGGGGATGCTGACGATGTTCAGGCCGTAAATCTCGCTGAACTCGTCGGCCTCGGTGGAGGCTGTACCGGTCATGCCGGACAGCTTTTTGTACATGCGGAAGTAGTTCTGGAAGGTGACGGTGGCCAGCGTCTTGCTCTCGGCGGCAACGGTCACGCCTTCTTTGGCCTCGATGGCCTGATGCAGGCCGTCGTTGAAGCGGCGGCCATACATCAGACGGCCCGTGAACTCGTCAACGATGATGACCTCACCGTCTTTGACGATATAGTCGGTATCGCGGTGCATAACGCCGCGGGCCTTGATCGCACCGTCAATGTAATGGCGCAGCGACATATTGTCGGCGTCGGCCAGGTTCTCGACGTGGAAGAACGCCTCGGCCTTTTTGACGCCGGACTCGGTCAGGGTAGCGGTCTTGCGCTTTTCGTCCACGACGTAATCGCCGTCTACCTGCTCCTCGGCCTCGACCTTGTCGTCCAGCTCGACGATAACACTCTTTTTCAGCGTCTTGGCAAAGTCGTCCGCGCGCTTGTACATCACGCTGGAATCCTCGCCCTTGCCGCTGATGATCAGCGGGGTACGGGCCTCGTCGATCAGGATGGAGTCGACCTCGTCCACGATGGCAAACGCATGGCCGCGCTGCACCATGTTGGCCTTGTAGACGACCATGTTGTCGCGCAGGTAGTCAAAGCCGAACTCGTTGTTCGTGCCGTAGGTGACGTCGGCCTCGTAGGCCTTCTTGCGGTCCCCGGCCTCGACGCCGTGGACGACCAGACCGACGGTCAGACCCAGGAAGCGGTAGACCTTGCCCATCCACTCGGAGTCGCGGCGGGCCAGGTAATCGTTGACGGTGACAACATGCACGCCCTCGCCGGTCAGGGCGTTCAGGTAGGTGGGCATGGTAGCGACCAGCGTCTTGCCTTCACCGGTCTGCATCTCGGCGATGCAGGCGCGGTGCAGCACGATGCCGCCGATGATCTGCACGGGGTAGGGCTTCATGCCCAGCACGCGCCAGTCGGCCTCGCGGCAGACGGCGAACGCCTCGGGCAGCAGGTCGTCGAGGGTCTCGCCTTTGGCAAGGCGCTCTTTGAACTCGGTGGTCTTGGCCTGCAGTTCCTCGTCGGTCAGCTTGGCCATCTCCGGCTCCAGGGCAAGGACCTTGTCCTTGAGCGGGTTGATGCGCTTGAGTTCCTTGTCCGAGAAAGAGCCGAACAGTTTTTCAAAAAAAGACATAACAGTTCCCCTGTATTTTCCGCCGCGTGTAGAGGTGCGGCTAATAGTGGTTTTATATAGTTTTACACATGATACTATAATACACCCGCACAGGGGTTCGTGTCAAACCTGCGCGGGTGTATTTCGTAATATATTTAATTTTTCTGTTTTGCGGGCAGGCTCAGCAGCACCAGCATCAAAAAGATACAGCCAAAGCCCAGCGCATCCCACAGCGTAAAGGGCGAGCCTAGCACCAGCGTGCTGATGATGGCCGCCGTGACCGGCTCGGCAAAGCTGTAGAGGCTCGCCTTCTGCGGGCCGATGAGCGGCACACCCGACATGTACAGACTGAACGCCAGCACATTGCCCAGCACCACGACCGTGAAGATGCCGAACGCGCCCATCGCCGTCGGCACATAGTCGATCTGCCACGGGCGAAAGATGAGCGAAAACATGATGCCGCCCATCAAAAACGCCCAGCCCTGCAGCATCGGGGTGGGGTACTGCTCCTGCAATTTTTTCGGCCACATCGTGTAGATGGCGACGCAGCAGGCACTGACGATGCCGGAGACCAGCGCCGCCGGGCTGACGGCCAGCCCGGTCAGGCTGCCGTGGGTCGTGATGAGGAACACGCCGACCAGCGCCAGCAAGATCGAACAGACCTCAAATACGCGGGGGCCGCGCTTTTGCTGGATGCAGACGACCAGCAGGATTATGACGGGGGAGACGTCCTGTAAAATCGTGCCCATGCCTGCGCTGGACAGCTGGATCGTCAGAAAGTAGGTGAACTGGCAGCAGCTGACGCCCGCCAGACCGTAGACCAGCAGGTCAATGGCGTTGCGCGGATTTTTCTTGACGTTCCACGGGTCAAAAAGCGTTTTGCGGTCCTTTATAAAAAAGAATCCGCACAGGATCAGCCCCGCCAGAAACAGCCGGATGGGCACGAGCCAGGTCGAATCCATCCCCTCGCGGGTGAACAGGTACTGCCCCATGCAGCCAGAAACGCCCCAGCACGCCGCGCCGCCCATCGTCAAGGCGGAGCCTTTTATGCGGTCAGACATTGTGTTGCTCCTCTGTTGTAGGGGTCGATGCTCGCATCGACCCGCACCATAACGACGGGCGGATGCAAGCATCCGCCCCTACAGCCTCCCGTAAGCTCTTATTCCAAAATCAGCGCCGCGGCTTCGCGCAATCCTTTTACAACCGGTGCGCCCGTTTCCCTCAATTTTTCCGGCGGCTGGTGGCCGCCGGACTGCAAAACGCAGCGCACGCCCAACGCCTGTGCAACCTCATAGTCGTGGACGGAATCGCCGATCATGACGGCGCGTGCCGGGTCAAAGCCGTTTTCCTTTAAATAGGCCAGCCCGACCTCGACCTTGCTCTTGGCGTAGATGTCGCCCAGACCCAGCAGACGGTCAAAATAGCCCGTCACGCCGCGCTCGTCGGTCTGGCGCTGCAGCGTGTCCAGATTGCTGGCCGACAGAATGACCTGCCGCAGCCCCGCGGCCTTAAACGCCTCCAGCGCGTCAATGGCGCCGTCTGCCAGCGGGCAGGCCGCACTGGCGGGAACGTAGTCCTCCATGTATTTTTCGGCCAGCTCTGCAAAGCTGTGCTTTGTAAAGTCAAACCCCGCGCGGACGTAATATTCCTCGATGGGAAAGCCAAAAATGGCCCGGTACCGCTCGTGGTCATACCGCTGCGGGTAGCCGAATCCTGCCAGCAGACGGTTGAGCGCGTCCACGCAGAGATCGACATCATCGAGCAGGGTACCGTTCCAATCCCACAAAATCAGTTCCGGGCACATAGATGTTACCTCTCACGGCAGCACCGCACAATTCCCGCCCCACGGGCTTAAGCACCGCTCCGGCGGCTGCGGCACGTCACCTGCGTCGCAAAAATGCTCGGTAATACACAAAGTATTGCCTGCGCTTTTTGCTTAGCATCTGACGTGCCTCGCTCGCCGTATCGGCACTTAGAATTGTGCGGTGTTGCCTTATTCTTCTGTAAAAATTTTGTTCAGACTCGCGTTGCTTTCGATCAGCTTGACGAGCGCCACACCCAGAATCGTGCAGCTGATGAGCTCGCCAATGCCGACAGTAACGGCATTGAACACCGCCAGCATCGCCGTGGGTGCGCCGTCCGAGAAGAAGAAGGTGATCTCGAACGCGCCGACAATGATCATATTAAAGACAACGGGCGGCAGGGATGCCGGAATGGCCAGCCCTTTCACGCGGATGTCGCGCAGCTTGTAGGTCACAAGGCAGGCCAGCAGGGTCGCCAGCGTGCCGAACACCACGTCAACGACGGTGGAGCCGAGCAGATTTGCCAAAAAGCAGCCCAGCGTGACGCCGACGATATACTCGGTGCCGAACACCGGCAGCAGGCAGAGGGCCTCGGCCACGCGGACCTGCACCGCGCCGTAGCTGAACGGGGCCAGCACAAGGCAGACGACCACATAGACAGCTGCAATGACAGCGCAGCGCACAAGGCGACGGACGGACAGATTTTTCATATTCATACAATACTCCGGCGGATAGATTTTGACCACACGCAAGACCGCCAGCCTTGCGGGGTTTGCGCTGCCGACCAGCAGCCGGCAGCGGAGCCTAAAATCCTAAGTTGCTCAACAAACCTAAATTATAACAAAACCCGCAGGCCGTTGCAAGACCTGCGGGGAAAATTTGTGGTAGATTCTGCGCATATTGTGCTGATAAGGTATAATGCATCGGAGTGCATTATCGATTATCTGAAAATCATAGTTCCCTAATAGCTCTTGGTATGGTATAATAGCGTCATGTTCTCGGTAATCGGTGCATCTGTCATAGTTCCCTAATAGCTCTTGGTATGGTATAATGCGGCAAATCTGGCCGCCACACTGAAATTCGTCATAGTTCCCTAATAGCTCTTGGTATGGTATAATGTGCCGATAAACTGCCCCTTGGAGATTGTGGTCATAGTTCCCTAATAGCTCTTGGTATGGTATAATGGCTGCACGGATAGATAGGCGTTGCCGTTGGTCATAGTTCCCTAATAGCTCTTGGTATGGTATAATCCGTGTGTGTAGTAGATAACATTGTTCCACGTCATAGTTCCCTAATAGCTCTTGGTATGGTATAATATCTCCCATTGCATATAATAGGGGTTTGCCGTCATAGTTCCCTAATAGCTCTTGGTATGGTATAATCGTACATATCCACGCTCTGGCCGTCCTCCAGTCATAGTTCCCTAATAGCTCTTGGTATGGTATAATGCAAGCGGTTACTGGGCCAGGTGTCGGGGAGTCATAGTTCCCTAATAGCTCTTGGTATGGTATAATAAAGGGCGCACAGAATAACCACCAGCAAACGGTCATAGTTCCCTAATAGCTCTTGGTATGGTATAATCAACTGCTTTTCAGTCGGTTTTTTTGCCATGTCATAGTTCCCTAATAGCTCTTGGTATGGTATAATGATAGTAATACACGCCCGATGCCTTCACGAGTCATAGTTCCCTAATAGCTCTTGGTATGGTATAATAGGCTATGCAAAAAGCGCATCGGATTGCGGTCCGATGCGCTTTTTGTTTTAGAAAAAACTCAACTGTTCACATACAAAAGGGGCTTCTTCCGGCTGATAATTTCCCAGAAGAATCTGAATAGACTGGTACTGCTTTTCTGTAACGACAAGCAGGCGAATGGAGCCGTTTGGCGGCAAGGATGCCCTCAAACGGCTTTCGTGTTTCTGCACGGCGTCGTTGCCGTTGCACACCCTCGCGTACACAGAGAATTGCAGCATGTGGTATCCGTCCTTCAGCAAAAAATTCCGGAACGCCGTCGCATGCCGCCTTTCAGTCTTTGTCTGCACAGGCAGGTCAAAAAAGACAATCATCCGCATAAATTTACTCATAGCTATGCTGCTTGTATTCAAGCAATTTGGGTAACAGCAGGGCTTGTCCACGCAGACCTTGCACCAGGCGTTCCATTGCATAGGCAACACTGTGGTGCTGCCCGCCGGAAAGAATATCCGCATTCAACAGGTTTACAAGCTTTCCCTTCAGTATGGGTGTCAATGCTGCATCCTCGGCCACATTTGCTGCCACGTACAAATCCGCCACGGGCCGGAACGGCTCCATCAGGTCATCCGCCAGATTAAATTGGTTCAGCTCGCTGTCATGGTGCAGCCCCAGGCACGGCTGAAAACCATACACTGTCAGGCAGCGCGCCATATAGCCCCGCAAAATCGCGTAGGCATAATTCAGTGCTGCATTTCGCGTATCTTCATTGCGGCGGGTGTAGCCCTCACCAAATAAAGCCGGGAAGTAGTACGCTGCGGCGCTTGCCTCTACGTTATCTTTGTCGCCGCTCGTCACAGCCTTGGCACGCCCGAATAGAAACGCTGCCTCCTGTGTTTTGCCGCAAAGTGCAAGGCACTCCGCTTGGTTTTGAATTTTTGCTGTCACTACCTGCTGCCACATCCGCTTTTTTGCCGGCAGGGTCAATTCCATCTGCCAGCGCAGTACTCCCAGCTGACGGCTGTGCTGTGCAAACGGCAGCGAGATGCCGCACGGCAGATGTGTTTCATCGCACCAGAAAGTCACCACACCGTTTTGTGCCAACGCCGCCATAGCCGCTGTTGTGATCGTGCTTTGGCGGCTTTCCAGTACAATGGCACTGATGTCCTCGATGGGCACAGAGTGAACTTCTTCCGTTTCAATCAACAGCTGCTCATTTTTGCAGCGGATGCGCGCAGGGTTCACGATCATCAGACAGCGGTAGGACATAATTCACCTCCGTTGGGCAGGGAAGGTTTGCCGTTTTTCTTTTTTCACAGGGGTATAATTGCCAAGGACATCGACCTGATATTTCTGAACTTTTTGTACTATGCCAAACGTCAAACTTTTAAGGAAGTATGCCCCTTCATGGGTTTCTATCCTAATTCCTCCGTTTGATATATCTCCGCCTTTGTAATAAACCAGTTCCTTCTTCGTCTCATACTTTTTCGGAAGTGTGCTATCTTCATGCATAAGTGAAAAGCAGATTGGTTTATCTCTTTCCACTAAAATAAGGTCATTGCTATAAAGTGAGAACAGGAAGTCATCTTCTTTCATTTCTTTCCACTCTTCCATTGTTTTGTCTCGCACAACCGCCTTATTCGGTAAGGTTTCTTTCACCGTATCCGCCACATAAATCGGCACCCAATAATAACCATCACCGGGGACATAATACACATCTATACGGATCATGTCGCCGCCTTTTGCAACGCCTCCGCCGCTGCGGACAGGAATTGTGTTGTTCATTTTTGCGACAACCTTCACTTTGCGCACCTGTGCGCCGGGGGTTCCGTCCGCACGTGGCTTATAAAACGGTTCCGCAAAGGCTTTCTTTGCGTTTCCGCCAAATTCTGTCAGACGCTTCTTCAGTGCTTCGTACAAAAGCGTATCGCTGCTTGGTTTAAAATAGTCTTTGATTTTTCCATCCTTATCCAGTGACAATTCTGTAATTGATTTTCGCACTGCTGTATATTTTTCGTTCACTTGGCTTCGAATCGTCTCTTCATGTGCCGCACCTGTCACCTTATGGCGCGGCATCCGCGATACAAACACAGGCTGAATAGACGAAATATCCACCGTCGCATAATAGACCGGGTTAATCTTCATCAGGTCTTCCTGCGGGCAGGCCGACAATCGCTGCGTCAGCTCATCACGGAAGCGCGGCCAAGGTTCGGGGAAGTGCTCATTACGCACCGCCGTCGTCTCTGCACGCTTGCAAAAGTCAGATACCCGCTTTATCATCCCCTGTGTCGTACAGGCAATCACCGCCGCGTCCGCTGCATGGTGCAGATCGCCGTCGGTACGCACCTTGCTAAGACCCCAGCGCTTTCGCAAAAACGCCGTAACGGCGCCATTTACCGCAACGACCCGCCGTTTGCCCGCCCCGGAACAGTCTGCAAACGCAAGATGATTGCGGATATAGTTCAGCATAAAAGCCGCAATATACTGCGTATCCTGCAGGTTGCGCTGGATATAGCCCTTGCCGTCCTCCTCGCTCAGCCTTTCCTTCAATAGGTTCTGGCGCTTGCGGAAATTCTTTACGTTCGCTTTGGTGTACACAATAAAGTCGTCCCGTCGTTTTCCCTGCAGGTATTGCAGCGGCAGACGGTTTCCCTTCTGACGGTTCTCCGATGCCAGCACCAGCACCTTATTTGTGCGGCGGTCATCAAAGCTTATGCTATAAGGGACAATGTGGTCAACTTCCGCATAACCCGCTTCTGTAATGACCCGCGTCAAATCCAGTTTTTCCAGTGAATACGCGCATATCTCATTTTGCTCTTTCCACAGGCGGTATTTCACAAGGTCCTGCCCGGTAACGGTGCGTCCCGGAAAAAGCTCATTCAGCTCTTTCATCAGGCGTTCATTTTCCGCACTGTTATCCCGCATCGCCTTGTCCAACTCGCTGCGCTGCTGGAAGTTCTTATTCATCTCTCTTGCCAGCTCCAGATGGATACTGACCGGGCTTTCGCCCTGCTCGCGGATGATCGCATTGACGACCTTGATCGTCTGTGCCACTGCACGGCGCACCACCGGGCTTGTAATATCATCCATTTCCTCCGTTGAGGCCGGCAGGAACTGCGCTTTTTCGCCGTTTTGCCTTCCCTGAAAATCATATCCGGCTGCCTGGCAGGCATCGTTATAGTTCATGCCCTGTTCCAGATAGGGGATCAGTTTGCGGCACGCCTTGACCGAAATGTGTCCATATCCCGCAAAGCTGGGCAGCGTCAGCAGTGCTTCTATTTCCAGCGGTTCAAACTCCGCCTGTTTCAATGCCTCCCGCAGCTTATCCTCGTTTTCCGGGTTCGTCAGCGCAGCTCCGGCGGCATCCAGCTGCTCGCGGCTGATATTGCGGATATGATCTTTCCGCAGGGTATTCAGCGCCTTACGCATCTTGTGGTAGCAGGGGAGTGCCGTTATTTTTTCTTTCTTTTCGCAGGCTTCTGCCGTCTGCTCCCCGCGATACCGCACCATGTTGAACCGTGCTTCTTCCGGCAGTGCCAACGCCTTGCGGACCCGGGCAAAATCCATCTTGTCCGTCTGGCAGCACACAGAAAGCAGTATCTGTCGCTCTGCCGGTGTCAGCGTGCGGCTGGTTCCGTTTTCCGCAATGCGGATATGATTGATTTTTTGCAGCAGCGTAAAATATTCAAACGAGAAGGCCGCCTTGGCTGCCCGCTGCTCGCTCTTTCCCTCCAGCGTGCAGGTGCCGACCCTGTTGCTGCCGCTATACGGACTGCCTTTGCCCGGACCTTCCGCAAAGGAGCGCTGGCGTGTCAGAATACAAAGGTACTCTGCCTCCATCTCCGGCGAAGCCCATGTCGCACCGTATTGACGCTGTGCTGCAAAAACCAGTCTGACCTCGTCTATGATTTGGTCGCGTTTGACGGTGGAAAGATAATTTTCCGCTTTGTTGCGCTTGTGCTCTGCAAACACAGGGTCGCGGTACATCATCTCACCGACAGTACGGTACCGGTTTGCCTCCATACGTCGGGTGTTCGCGTCAATTGCCTGCAGCAGCTTACCGTCTTTTTGTGCATCGTCTGCCTTGCGGTTACTGCGAAAGCCCCTGCGCTGCATCAGGTGCAGCAGTATACGGGCAAAATCCAGTGCTGTCACCGGGCCATCCAACGCCTGAACACGCAGCGCATAGACATCCGGCAGATGTCCCGCTTGCACAGCCTGCTCTATTTCCGCCTTACCGGGCAGACCGTTTTTCTCCATCAGCTCGTATAGATCCGCCTTGCGCAGGCTGCGGCGGCGCAGCCTGCGGCGGGCGCTGCGGGCCTCACGGCGCGGGGCAGCAAGGCTGTCGCCTGTTTTGGGCTGTTCGGCCTTATCAAATATGCGTGAGCCACATCGGATCAGACCATAGGGCTCCGCGTTTTCATTCAGTGCCACCACCGCCCAGCCGACGGACGCAATGCCAATATCCAGACCAATTCCATAGGGATGCTTCATTTTTTTGCACATCCTTTCACTTTTCTACTATCATAGCGCATTATGGCATTATTTGGCAACTGACAATTTAAACGAAATTTAGGCAAAAAAGATGACGCCCTGCCAAATAGCAGGGCGTCAGAGCTTTACGGTCCTATGACCTTATCATAGCAACCATAATAGTTCTTGGTATGGTATAAGAACTGTCTGTATTATACTACATTGTCAGGCAAAGTGCAAGACCTTACCTATGCTGCCGAAAAATATTACGGCAGTTCCGGCACATAAGCCTCGAGATTGCGGGGCTTGCCCTCGTAGACGATGGCGATGCCGTCGGGGCCGGTGTTGGCGCTGACAACGCCGCCGAGCTGGAACACGATCAGCGGTGCATGGCCAAACGCCTTTTTGCACAGCTTGACCAGCTCGTCACGCTTGGCGGTGCTGGACGTGTAGGCCACCATGTAGGGCGTGTCCTTCATCGAATCGACACGGCTCTCCACCCATTTGATCATGGCTGCGGGCACGGCGGCGTCGCCGCGGACCTTGCTCTCGACCTTGGAGACGCCCGCATTCAGGCTGATGATGGGGCGGATGCCCAGCAGGTCGCCGACCACAGCGGCGGCGGCGCTGACGCGGCCCGACTTCTTCATCTGCTTCAGGCTGTAGGCGGCCAGACAGATCTCAACGCAGTCCAGCTTCTGCTTCAGCTCGGCCACGCAGGAGGCCAGCTCACCGCCGTTGCGCACCTTGCGGGCGCACTCGCAGAAATACCAGCCGTAGGGCATCGAGTAGGTGTGGCTGTCGATGACCTGAATCTTCATCGTGTAGCCGGGGCGCTCCTCCTCCAACAGCTCCATGGCCTTGACGGCGTTGTTGTAGGTGCTGGAGCCGCCCGCGTTGATGCTCAGGTACACCAGGTCGGTGTAGCCCTCGTCCGCATAGCGGGCGTAAATATCGCAGAACTGCAGCTGGGTGATAGCGGCGGTGGTGGGCACGCCCTGGGCGTCGCGCATCATCTGGTAAAACTGGTCGTTGGTAAAGTCCTTGCGCTCCATGTACTCCACACCGTCAAGGTTGATGGGGAAGCCCACGACCTCGATGCCGTACTTATCCGCAAGCTCCTGCGGAATGTCGGAACAGGAATCTGTCAGAAAACCTATCTTGCTCATTTTACATCCTCACTCCATTCGTATCGGGTCAACTGCCCGTGGGTCTCCAAACCGGCAAAATCCCATTGACGCAATGCTTCGTACACGCCCACTGCCACCGCGTTGGACAGGTTCAGGCATCGCTCGCCCCTGCGCATCGGCATACGCACGCAGTCGGCCTCATGCGCGGCCAGCAGCTCCTCGGGCAGGCCGGCATCCTCGCGCCCAAAGACGAGATACGCGCCGTCGGGGTAGGTCACATCCACATGGCGGCGCGGGCCCTTGGACGTGAAGTAGAAAAACGGACCACTGTTTTTGGCAAAAAAATCCGTCTGATCTTGATAATATGTTATATCAAGCTGGTGCCAATAGTCAAGCCCGGCGCGCTTTAATTTTTTGTCGTCGATGGTAAAGCCCATCGGGCCGACTATATGCAGCCGCGCTCCCGTCACCGCGCAGGTCCGCGCGATATTGCCGGAGTTCTGCGGGATCTGCGGCTCGACCAGTACAATGTTTAAGGTTGGCATAAATTTACAAGTCCTCGTTCTATAACTTTAGCCCTCCCTTGGGGGAGGGTCGGGCGGATGGGGGATCCGCCCCTGCGGTGTAGGGCGGCCAGTCCTCCGGCTGCCGCACCGCCGCTGCCGCGTTGTAGGGGGCGGCGTCCCCGACGCCCCGTGCCCGTTCGCGGCTGCGGAGCGCTCTGCTTTTTACTCCTGCCGCAGTTTCGGCAGGGCGTTCTCCAGCCAGACGCCCAGCCGCTCGTCGGCTCCCTCGGGCGTCTGCCTGATGCACTCGGCTACGAAGGCGGCAGCTGCCTGTACGGCAGCCTGGGGGACGTTGCCCCGCAAAATGCGCCCGACGAGCACGGCGGCAAAAATATCGCCCGTGCCGTGGAACATCCGCGGCTGCAGCGGCGTTTTTACGGCATAGCCCTCGCCGCCGCGGGCCGCGCCCACACAGCCTATGTAGCGTCCGCCGCCGATGCCCGTCACGCCGGTCACAACGACCTGCGGCGCCACACGGGTCAGCCGGGCCGCCTGTGCGGCGGCCTGCTCGGCACTGCCCACACCGGGCAGCGGGTCGCCCAGCAGCAGCGCAGCCTCGGTCACATTGGGGACGATCAGATCCGCCTTGCTGCACAGACTATACATAGCGGGCACCATGTCGGCCCCCAGGCCGCTGTACAGCCGCCCTCCGTCGCCCAGCACCGGGTCCACGACCTTGAACGCGCGGGGCCACAGCTCAAACGCCTGTTCTACGAGCTTTGCCTGCGCGGCGTCCGCCAGATAGCCCGAGTAGATGCAGTCAAATTTCACGCCCAGCCGATGATAATGTTCCAGTGCCGCGGGGCCGTAGCCGGGGTTGGCCAGCTTAGCCGGGGTGCCTAAGCCCCCCGTGTGGGTGGACAGCACCGCCGTAGGCAGTGCCACGGTCTGCACGCCCAGCGTCGAGAGCACCGGTACGATGACCGACAGCGCCGCCCGGCCAAAGCCCGGCAAATCATGGATGGCTAATACGGTTTTCGGCGCGTTGGTCATGCTGCGGCCCTCCCTCTGCATTTTTTGAGTTCTCATTGATTCTACCATAAAACCCACCGCAAAAAAAGCCGTATTCGGGCGATTGTTCCGTTTTGTTTGGTTTTTGGGCAAAGAGAACAAAAACCGCCCGCGTCTCCGCGAGCGATTCATTCTATTTCATGGTTATCATCCACAAAAAAGCCCCTGCTGGTTCAGCAGGGGAGATTTCGCAAAGTTGATGCTTTTACAGCACGCGCACGCGGATGGCGGGTTCAATCGCACCCAGCTTGACGGCGAGATCATCGGTGACATTGCCCGTCACGTCCAGCAGGGTATAGGCGACATCCTTTTTGCCCTTGTTCACCATGTTTTCAATGTTCAGGTGCGCTTCGGTCAAAATGCTCGTGATGGCCGAGATCGCGCCCGGAGCGTTCTTGTGGATGATGCAGATGCGGCGGCCTCCCACACGCGGCTGGCTGACATCCGGCAGGTTGACGCTGTGGGCGATGTTGCCGTTTTTCAGGTAGTCGCTCAGCTCGGCGGCGGCCATCACGGCGCAGTTCGTCTCGCTTTCCGGCGTGCTGGCACCCAGATGCGGCGTGCAGCAGACGCCCTTGACGCCCAGCAGCTCCTCGGTGGGGAAGTCGCAGAAATACTGCGCGACCTTGCCGCTGTTCAGTGCGTCGAGCAGCGCGGCGTTGTCCACCAGCTCACCGCGGGCAAAGTTCAGCACGCGCACACCGTCCTTGCACATCGCCAGCGTCTGGGCGTTGATGGTGTGGCGGGTCGTAGGCAGGTAGGGGACATGGATGGTCAGGTAGTCGCAGCGGGGCAGCATATCGCCCAGCGTGACACAGTGCTGCACGCTGCGGGACAGGCTCCACGCAGCATCGATGGAAATATATGGGTCATAGCCCAAAACCTCCATGCCCAGCGCGACGGCGGCGTTGGCCACGCGCGCACCGATGGCACCCAACCCGATGACGCCCAGCGTCTTACCGCGCAGCTCGGGACCGACGAAGGCCTTTTTGCCCTTCTCCACGTCCTTGGCAATCGTGTCGCGGCCCTTGAGGGTCTGCGCCCAGTTCACGGCGTCCACCAGATTGCGGCTGCCCGCGACCAGCGCACCGACGACGAGCTCGGCCACGGCGTTGGCGTTGGCGCCCGGCGTGTTGAACACGACGATGCCCTTGTTCGTGCAGTCCTCCACGGGAATGTTGTTCGTACCGGCACCTGCACGGGCGATGGCCAGCAGGCTGTCGGGCAGCGGGGCAGCGTGCATATCGGCGCTGCGCACCAGAATGCCCTGCGGTGCAGCGGCCTCGTTGTCGATCTCAAACTGGTTGGCGGGCAGCTTGGCCAGACCCACCGGCGAAATGGCGTTCAATGTTTTGATGGTATACATATATCGTTACTCCCTGTTCCCCTTATTTTGCGCCGTAGGGGCTGGGCATGCCCGGCCCTCAGCCTTACGCAGTGACCCTCTCACGGGTGGCTGCCACAGTGCCGCGGGCCGGACACACCCGGCCCCTGCTGTGCAGCAGCTCAATGCTCCCTGCGGAACTTCTCCATAAAGTCGACCAGCTTGTCGATGCCCTCGGCAGGCATGGCATTGTAGATGGACGCACGCATACCGCCCACCAGACGGTGACCCTTCAGGTTGACGAAGCCTGCCTCGGTGGCCGCGGCACAGAACGCCTTGTCGGTGTCGGCGTCGGGGCTGGTGAAGGTCACATTCATCATGCTGCGGTACTTTTTCTCAACGGGATTCTTGTAGAAGTCCTGCCCGTCGAGGTAATCGTACAGCACCTTGGCCTTGGCAGCGTTGCGCTTCTGCATGTTCTCCAGGCCGCCGATCTCGTTCTCAAGGTAGTTCATGACGAGGCCGGTCATGTAGA
>OGCN01001439.1_pt1 | contig 31747 bp, 28 predicted proteins | sample 1570181 | NCBI WGS metagenome assembly OGCN01 (sample SAMEA4370584, study PRJEB24528) | human gut metagenome | reverse complement strand
GGACGTTGCGGAATGATTAGCAGAAATCGCGAAATCATTCTGTTTTTTATTGGAAACGTATGAAAAACGCTTCCGTTTTCAGCGGAATTGCAAACGAATGGGCGAAATAGGCAAAGTTGATTTTCCAACAAAAATGGGCCCATTTCTAAAATGAAAAAATAATTTTTTCTAAGAGATTATGGCGACGACATTGTTTTCACCGATACGGTTAGCGTTAAGTAGAGTAAATTACAGTCAAAACCGGCATTTTCTTAGCAAAAATCATTGCTTTTGTAACTCTATATAAATTTTTGAATGAAAATACTCATTCACAGATCTGTTTATGGTCTCGTGGATGAGTTTTTTTATTGCAATTAAATAGCTGAAAAAGGAGGGATTTCTAATGAATTGCAAAAAGAATGCGTAAATGGTGAATAACCCGTCAACTTCCTGACATCTCCAAAATCTGGGATAATGGTGTGTAGAGTGTAAAAAGTGTGTTTCACACTTTTTACGAAAAACACCACAGGAGGTATTGATCATGAACACCAAGTTAGCCACCAGACAAATCCGATTGAACGAATGGGCTGCAATTATAAAAGACTGCAAAGCCAGTGGCCAGAAAGTTGATATTTATTGTGAACAGCACGGGTTATCCAGAGATGCCTATTATTATTGGCTGCGTAAAGTAAAAGAAGCAGCTTTAACACAGGCTGGTTTTGTAGAACTTCCTGCTCTGACATCAGAACAGATACCAGCCAAAACAATTGAAAAAGGAACCTCTGCATTTGAAACTCAGATGATTATTAAAATAAATGAGATTGAGTTCTGTGTGAACGAAAACTCGTCATCAGAACTGATATCCAGAATGCTGGAAATCATACGTCATGCTTAATGATGCTTCCGGCTTCCAACACGTTTACTTATGTACCGGATATACGGATCTCCGAAAAGGAATTGATGGATTGATCTCTATTGTTACCGGAACATTTGGCCTGGATCCAACCGAAGCGGGATCCATCTTTCTGTTCTGTGGACGCAGAAATGACCGGATGAAAGTCTTACTCTACGAAGGCGATGGCTGGCTTCTATGCTATAAAAGATTTACCGATGGAAAACTTCAATGGCCAAGAAGTGAAAAAGAAGCCAGAGACCTTACCCCTCAACAGTACCGATGGCTGATGGAAGGACTTTCCATTGAACAGAAAAAAGTAATACACAAGGTGAAACCAGAGCTTTATTAGTTCTGTTTTATATATGTACATTGACAGTTTTATAAGTTATCTAAATTTCCCTGAAATGCCTGAAATAAAGGGTTTTTCAGTGCCATCTGTGGTATAATGGATTCATGGAAAACATTACTTTAACCCTGGACGAACTGAATAAGATGCCGAAGAATGCCATAGCATTGCTGTACATACAGATGAGCGAAAGCTTTACGATTTTATCTGCACAGAGTCAGAAGATCCAGGATCAGAATGAAAGGCTGATCCATCAGATTGAAGATCTTCAGGAACAGATTGCAATCCTGACACAACAGCGTTTTGGAAAAAGAACGGAAACTGACAAACAGGTTATGGGACAACTGTCGTTTTCTCTTGAAAACATGTGTGTCCTGAATGAAGCAGAGGCACTTGTAGAAAACGGTATTCCTGATGAACCTGACATTGAAAAAGTCGTTGTCCGCAGAAAGAGAACCAAAGGAAAACGTGACCTGAATCTTCAGGACATCGAAGTTGAAGTGATCAACCACGATTGTTCCGAAGAAGAATTACGGGAACATTTTCCAAAAGGATGGCATCCTATGGAAGATGAAGTATATAAAGAACTTCAGTATATTCCAGCCAGATTTAAAGTATTGGAACATCATATCAAAGTATATGCCGGGAATTCTGATTGCGGCAGTTTTCTGCGTGCAAAAGCACCGGAACGTCTGCTGGCACATAGTATTCTTACCCCGGAACTGGCAGCTGCCGTGTTTAATGCAAAGTATGTAAATGCGGTACCTTTGAACCGTCTTTCTGAAGAATTCCTTCGAAATGATGTCAACATTCCGCGGCAGGATATGGCAGGATGGATGATCCGTCTCAGTGAGTATTATCTGCAGCCGGTTCATGATCTGATGAAAGCAGAGATTATGGAATCCCACCATATCCATTGTGATGAAACACCATTTATCATGCCTCAGCACAGCAAGGAATATATGTGGGTGTTCCATTCTCCTGGTGGAAGCGATACCCATCCACTCTTCCTATATGAATATCTGGGTGGCAGAAGCGGCGAAGTCCTGGAAAAATATCTATCCGGATATCAAGGGACACTCGTAACCGATGGTTACCAGCCGTATCATACGCTTATGAAAAAAAGTGATAGGATCCAGGTGGCCGGATGTTATGCTCATGCAAGACGTAAATTCACAGAGATCATAAAAGCTGTGAAGAAGAATACGCCGCTCACGCCAGGACAGGCAGTTGCTGCTGAAGCAGTCAAACGGATTGACGCGATGTATCATTTGGACAACATGTATAAAGAATCATCGGCAAAAGAGAGATTAGATAACAGACAGCGCTCTGTAAAGCCTCTTGTCGATGCCTATTTTGCGTGGCTGAAAACATTACAGGGAAAATCAAACGCAAGCTCCAAGTTAAAAGAAGCAATCAATTATTCGATCAATCAGGAAATATACCTTCGAAGATTCCTGGAAGATCCGCTTCTTCCGCTGGATAACAACGATGCAGAGCGTAGTATCAAGTCTTTCTGCGTTGGAAAACATTCCTGGCATATCATTGATTCTACAAAAGGAGCCAAAGCGAGTGCTCTCTTATACAGTATTGCAGAAAGTGCCAAGGCAAACAGCCTGAAACCATACGAGTACTTCTGCTACCTGTTGACAGAACTTGTGAAGTATCCACGAAACGATGTTCCAACAGAAGTGTTAAAAACTTTAATGCCATGGTCTGAAGAACTGCCGAATCACTGTCGAAAAACTAAATCAAGGTAAAGCTCAGTGCCAGCCTTCGGGCTGGCATATCTTTTTCGGGAGGACGAGTTATTTACCATATACGACACTGAACATTAAAAGAGCCACCAGAAAATAATCATCTGATGGCTCTAAATTTTTGCCTTTTCGCATATATTCTTTCAAGATCTTCTATTGGAGATACTATGTCTTCTTCTCATCATTATCCACTCATTCCCAAATTGCTCTTCCTTCTTGCCGGCGCCTTTATTCTGGGTGGGCAGGCAGGTAAATTGCATTCCTGGCAGAAATCTCAGGCAGCATCTGCTTCTCTCTTATCCGAATCCACCAGTTGGGGGCTCAGTTTCCAAAAGGAGGGAGAACGCCCTGTCGGGAATGCCACGATCAACGATCTTGGCAAGTATCATGCCTACTATGCTGAAGATACCAATGAAAAAAAAATCTACCTCACTTTTGATGCCGGATACGAAAACGGAAACACTCCACGTATCCTCGATGCACTGAAAAAGCATCAGGCCCCTGCCACATTTTTTGTTGTAGGTAATTTCATTTCAGACAATCCTGATCTGATCCGGCGCATGGTTTCTGAAGGGCATACAGTTGGCAATCACACAATGACGCACCCTGATATGTCAGGCATTTCTTCAAAAGATGATTTTCAGAAACAATTGGACGGCGTAGAAAAGCTGTATGAATCTGTCACCGGTGAACAGATGACAAAATTTTACCGTCCACCGCAGGGAATCTACAGTACCACAAACCTGACCATGGCCAAAGAGCTGGGATATTCCACCTTTTTCTGGAGCCTTGCATATGTAGACTGGATTCAGGATCAGCAGCCTTCCAGGGAAGAAGCCTTTCAAAAGCTTCTCGCGCGCATTCATCCCGGTGCCATTGTCCTTCTGCACAATACTTCCTCTACAAATGGCCTGATCCTGGATGACCTGCTTACAAAATGGGAAGAAATGGGCTATCGTTTTTGCTCATTAAAGGAACTGACCGGGGCTTAATACCCCGGCCAGTTTATCAATCGTTTTTACTTTCTTTTGTATGGAGATCTTCTTTAATCTGTGAGCTGGAAATCTCCGGAGTACGTGGCAGATATACCACCTCGCATCCTTCTTCTTTCAGAAAATCAAATTTTCCCTTCCAGTCATCTCCCATTACAAAAGTATCCACATGATACTCTTTCACATCCGTTCTCTTCTGCTCCCAGTTTTCTTCCGGAATCACCAGATCGACATAACGTATAGCTTCCAGGAGCTGTTTACGTTTTTCGTAAGAAAAATAACACTTCTTCTGTTTTTCATTCCAGTTGAATTCATCTGTTGAAAGCCCCACGATCAGATAATCGCCCATCTGGCGTGCCCGTCTCAAAAGATTGATATGTCCGTAATGAAGCAGGTCAAACGTTCCATATGTGATAACACGTTTCATTTACATAGTTCCTCTCTTTATTCTGAATACTCCACATTTCAGCGATTCAGATATCTCATACAATAATCAAATATCCTCAGATATGTCTGATTTGAATAATGCACTCCATCATAAATGTCTGTTCCAGTTTTCTTACTGATCCAGCCTTTCATCTGCAGGTTCGTACATGTATTGATGTAAGTAAAGCTTCTTTTTCTGCCAGAACACAGTCCCCTGTAGATTGCTTTATTAAAAGCTGCGACCTGTGCTTCTGTTCTTGCCTTTCCATTAACGCTTTTGATCATTGCACTGTTTACCGGATTTACAGAAAGATAATACATTTTACAGTTATATTTTTTCAGCTTAGCTGCCACTTTCTTCATATATTTGACATAAGAAGCACTGTTCTTTAAATCATTGACTCCAAGATTAATAATAACTGCCTTTTTTTCTGTCCGTGGACGCTTGGCCACAGAGCGATACAGAGTTTTATAACCTGAGCTCTTAAACCAGTCTAATCCTTCTCCTGCTTTTGCAATAAACTCAACATTTGACGGCGCTGATGCACCTAAAGCAACTTGTGCATAAACAGTTCTGGAATCTCCCACACAATAAACCCTGTCAAATTTTGTCGGTGTTGTAATCGTAGCCGGTGCGCGATCCATGGATGTTCCAAAAACAACCATATAATATCTGCCGTTTTTGGATGGAATACGATCTCCGGCTTTGTAATCGGAACTGGACAGTGCATTCTTTCCCTGTGTCTTCGACCACCCAAGAACTATATTAGCTGAGCCCAGATTTACTGCCGGAAAAGTTGCTTTACCATTTGTATTTTTGATCGTCTTCCAGTAGCTTCCATCATATTTATATAATCTTATACCTGATGTATCTGTTTTCTGCTGCACTGCATAAAACTTCAGGTTGCTTTTAACTTTTACTGTTGCACGCTGTTTCTTCGCAACCTCTCCTCCAACTTTGGTTGCCCATCCGGCAAAGCTGTAGTTTCCATTTGAATTACCAATTGGCATCTTGATTCTGCTGCCCGCTACAACCGTCTTGCGAAGACTTGTATATTCATTTCTGCCATTTGCCGTGTAGAATCGGACCGTATATTCTTTATATAAATTCAGGCAGAACTTTGTTGTCTGATTGATCGTCACTTTCTGTCCGGCTTTATATTTATATTCTTTTCCTTCAATCTTTGTTACCCAGTAAGCCTGATATCCATCCCTGTTTATCTCCGGAAGCTGAATTACGGTTCCTTCCTCAACAGTTTTGGCAAGATTATGATAAAAACCTGCAGTCTGTCCTTTTGCATTTGCAAAAATCACTTTGCAGGTCGTTTCACTGTAAGATGCAGCTGATACTTTCTGTGTATTCCCCAAAAGACAGACAGCTGACAATATCACGATCAGAAGAAAGGCATGTTTCCAGATTGCTGTAATTCTTTTCATAAAGATACTCCTCGTATTTAAACTCTCCATTTTGTTTCTGCATAATAACAACTCACAGAGCCCAAACGCTCTGTGAGTCCACTATAACAGTTTTCTTCCTGCAATGCAATGTATTTTTAAATCAAATTTTACATTTTTGTCACATTTTGACAAATCAATCCTTAGCCAAGTTCCTTTTCGCACATGTCCAGTGCTGATGCGATCACCGCATCCATGTCATAATACTTATACTCTCCCAGACGGCCGCCAAATACAACCTTTTTCTCTTTTTGGGCAAGCTCTCTGTATTTGCTGTAAAGAGCGCCGTTCTTCTCATCATTGACCGGATAATACGGCTCATCTCCCGGTTTCCACTCAGAACTATACTCACGGCTGATCACTGTCTTCGGAAGATCATTTCCTTCATCATCTTTTCCAAATTCAAACCATTTATGCTCAATGATCCTTGTCCATGGAGTCTCTCTGTCTGTATAATTGACTGCTGCATTTCCCTGGAAATTCGGCTTATCCAGAAGTTCTGTCTCAAAACGTACCGAACGATACTCCAGATATCCCATCTGGTAATCAAAATATGCATCGATCGGACCCGTATAGATCACTTTTTCAGCAAGTGCATCGTATTCTGCTTTTTTCTCCAGATAATCCTCTCCAAGGCGAACTTCTACTCCGTCCAGCATATTGGCAACCATTTTGGTATATCCGCCAACCGGAATTCCCTGATATAAAGCATTAAAATAATTGTTATCAAATGTAAGACGGACCGGAAGTCTCTTGATGATAAAAGCCGGGAGATCTTTGCAGTCACGACCCCATTGCTTTTCTGTATAACCCTTGATCAGCTTTTCAAAAATATCTCTTCCTACCAGGGAAATTGCCTGTTCTTCCAGATTCTTCGGCTCTGTGATACCAGCCTCTTTTTTCTGTTCTTCAATCTTGGCTGCCGCTTCTTCCGGAGTTACTACTCCCCACATCTTATTGAATGTATACATATTAAATGGCAGAGAATATAACTCACCATGATAATTTGCAACCGGGCTGTTTGTGAAACGGTTGAACTCTGCAAACCGGGTAATATAATTCCATACTTTTTTATTATTGGTGTGGAAAATATGTGCACCATATTTATGCACATGAATCCCCTCTACATCCTCTGTAAACACATTTCCGGCAATATTCGGGCGTTTATCGATCACCAGCACTGACTTTCCAGCTTCTTTTGCTTCATGCGCAAATACTGCTCCGTATAAACCTGCACCAACTACCAGATAATCATATTTTTTACTCATAATGACTCCTTTATCTTTCTGTTCTTTACTCATTTTATTTTTTCTTAAAAAGCTTTTTTATCTTTAACGGAATAAACATGATTGCACGCCCAACCTTCATAGTTGTGGAATTCTCCAATGATGCTACTTTCTTTTCCAGAGAACGGATCTGCTTATTCTTCAGACATATCTTGAAGTAGTAAGCATCCGGATCTTGGATCAGCAGCATCATATCATCCCATTCAACAGGATAGAACGCTCCCTGTTTCAATTCTCCGTTTTCTTTTGCTCTTTTGAATTCCTGACTGATTCTCTGAACATATTCCCTCTTAAACTGCTCTCCGATCCGCTGCAGCGTAAAATTATAAGTATGAAATTTCTTCAAAGAATACATATATTTAAAGCGGCTCCAGATTTCCGGATCTTTCATCAATATCTCACGGATATAATCATACTCTACATTACAGCAGTATACTTTTTCCCTGTTATTAACAGAGGAATTCGGATTATCACGACGATTCATATAGTACGGCTTATCCACGATCATCGCACGCTTTGCATAAACAAAAGTCTGGAAATAAAAACCATTGTCCTGGAAAGATGCTCCAGGAGTTTCGTTATGTCTGATGCGATGCTGCTCCAAAAACTCTCTTTTGTAAATACCACTCCAAGTATTCATGATAAAACGTAATGTCTCCGGTTCTTCACTAGGATCAAAGAGCTTTCCGTACCATTTCCCTGTTAAATCCAGATGGTTATATACCAGATTCATATTCCCATTTTCAGGATTTCTTGTAAAACGGTAAAAATCTGCCTTCACCATATCAAGATCGTTCTCTTTCGCAATCTTGTAAAGATCCTCATACATCGCAAGCGGTACATAATCATCCGGTTCCACAATACCGATATATTCTCCCGTAGCTTTGTCCAGACCGACATTCATAGCCTTTCCATAACCGCCGTTTTCCTTGTCAACGATCACAAAACGTGGATCATTCTCCGCATATTTTTTAATGATTTCCAGAGAATGATCTGTCGATCCATCGTTCACACAGATAATCTCTATATCCTGCAATGTCTGACGCTGAATACTTTCCAGACATTCATCCAGAAACATTTCCACATTATATGTCGGTATGATAATTGATACTTTTGCCATATTCTTTCCTCGCTTTTGACTGTTTCCTTATTTGAGTTTCACCGCATCTTCATCGTTTGTTTCTGAGATAATAAAATGCGGTCTCTGCTTCGTCTCCAAATACATCTTTGCAATATAATGTCCGATCACGCCCAGACAAAACAGCTGTAGACCACCAATAAATATGATTACACAGATCGTGGATGCCCATCCGGCAACAGGATCACCGTAAATCAATTTACGTCCGACGACCACAACTAACATCAAAAAAGAAACAACTGTCATCAACACTCCAAAGCCCGAAACAGCACTCAACGGTGCCTGAGAGAAATTAATGATTCCATCAATCGCATATTTTGTAAGCTTCCAGAAATTCCATTTGGTTTCACCTGCCACACGTTCAATATTATCATAGGATAACCAATATGTTTTGAACCCGATCCAGCCAAAAATTCCTTTTGAAAACCGATTGTATTCTGTCATGCTGACAATCGCTTCCACCATTTCCCTTTTCATCAGGCGAAAATCCCTTGCGCCATCAACGATATCTGCATCCGATATTTTATTAATGATCTCATAAAATCTGTGTGCAAACCAGCTTCTGATCGGTGGTTCCCCTTCACGGTTCTTTCTTCTGGTAGCCACCGAATCATAATCCTGTGTATGTAAGATTTCCAGCATTTCCGGCAACAGACTCGGCGGATCCTGCATGTCTGCATCCATTACACAGACATAGTCCGCATTTGCATTGCAAAATCCCGCATACATGGCTGCCTCTTTGCCAAAATTCCTGGAAAAAGACAAGTATTTTACATGCTCATCCTTCTCCGCAATTGATTTCATAATACTCAGCGTATTATCTTTTGATCCGTCATTGATCAAAAGAAGCTTATAGTCATAGTCCAATTTTTCCAGAACTTTTGATGCTTCTTTATAAAACAATGGCAGCGCTTCCTGTTCATTGTAACACGGTACGATAATTGCTAAAGTTTCCATGTTCTGCTCCTTAATAAGTCTTCTCGTCCTTTATCACTAATATATCAATCTTCTTCATCTTCAACAACAAATTCCTGATCTGTCTTTAATATATACCGTTCCTGATCCACATAAAATGCTATTGCAATCTTATATTCTTTTCCCTCAACATATCTTGATGGAATCATTGCCTGAAATCCGCTCTCATCATAATTTATTCCATCGTTCATCGCCTCTGTAACATCCGTTCTGTTCTCCATTTGAGTTAACCAGAGTAATCCTTTATCACTGCCATCTTCATATAATATTATTTGCGTATCAAATTCAAGTATTTCATGACCTCTGGCAAGTATCCATCCGCTTACCTTATCATAATCTTGATTTTCTTTTTCAATACTAATATCATATTTTGTTTCAATATTTTCAGCATCGTTATATCCCGATAAAGATATATAATGTGGGACACGATAAAAACGGTTCTGGTATATCGTACATATGATCACAATAGCCACACCACATGCAATTATCGCCATGGATAAATATTTTTTAATTTTTTCTTCCTTCATTCATTTTTCTCCAACATTCCCTTAACCTTTACCGCATCGTTATTTGTATATTATATATTCTCTATCTAACAGTTAATTGACATCAAATTACCCAAAATCGTTATTCCAACTATCCCCATAAATAAATAGCTCAGTATTCTATAGATATTTTTGTTTTTCCTGATTTTTTCTTCATTTTCGAAATATATACACACTGTCAGGAATATAATTGCAAACTCAAGAAAAATAAATGTTCGATTTCCTGATGCATATAATGTAGGCGAAAATCCCATTGCCACTCTTGTTAACAAAGCCGAAACAAAAATAACTATGTACTTAATACTTTTCTTAACACTTTCAACCGTATTCAACAGCATCCATACGATGATACAAATCATGACTATATATATTGCAAAAGGAAAATACATGCAAGCTTTATTATAATTCATAGGATTTATTCTATTATTCACCTCAAAAACCTGGTTATATACGGGTAAATAAATCGCTATAATCGGTTTTAATATTGTTCGGGACAGCAAAAAGGCAACCGGAATCATCCCAACTGTGCGTATTTTTATGTCACTTTTTTTATAAAAGAAACAATTGATTAATAAAACAAAAAGAAATACTGCAAAAACTAAATTTCCATCAAACAAGCTATGCATTGTTGTATTCACGCCCATAACAAGTTTATCTACTACGTTCCACTGCGCAGAATCTTTCAGCCATCGTCCAATTTCCTCTTGTTTTCTAATGAAATTTCCCGGACATGTTAAGGCAAAAATCATATTACCAACAGCTATAGCCATCTGCAATAGCCAGAAACATACTTTTTTTAGTTTTATCTTTTTCTCATACCAGAGGTTTCCTATATACCAAAGCAAAATACATGCATACATCATCCCAAATGTTTCGAAATTAGTCGCAAACAGTTCCAACAACAAATACATCACAGCTTCCGGAAAATAAATTCTTTTATCAAAATACATTTTATCCAGAGCTATCAATGAAATACAACCTGCCGTCAATGGCCATAAATAATTAATATATGTTGCAATCCAGCCCGCTGATGCCATATCTATAACTGGATACATTAATATTAACCCAATCAACATTACATTATTTTTATAATGGGTTAAATACATAAGAGATAATGCAAGCGCTATCCATACAAAAACATTACAAACTTTCCATAGTAAAACGCCATTATTGTGCGCCAGCAAAATAAGTGGGGCTTCTATAAAAACTCTTGAAGACCAGGTTTCATAACGTTTTCTCAATGCCTCTCCTAATGTATCAGTATCCATTAAAGGCGAAAACATTTCTCTAAAGTCCCCAATATATTCCCTTAATAAAAAATGATACGCCAAAATTACAACAATAAAAAGAAGAAAAAAATATATATTCTTCTTTTTATTGTCTTTTACTAGCTGCCTTCGTATCATGCTTTTCTTATCTCCATTACAATACAATCTTTGATTTTTCCATTACCCTTGTTTGAGAATTTATGAGTATTCATTGGTATATATTATCGATATATGCTAACTTCTTGTCAGCCCAAGGATGTCCGCCAAATGCAACTAACACCAACGTTGCTTATGTTATAATTATCCATTTGTTCTTTTTCATTTGTCTCTTCTTTTGAAGATAACAAGTTTACTTGCCACATAATTCAGAATAATTACCAATACATTTGCCGCAAACTTTACAAACATATCATTCCAAGATAATCGATTGACAAACACATACATACATCCCCAATCAACTATTCCTGTAGCCAAACGACAGCCAAAGAAGGATCCCATTTCCCTAGCAATTGCTACAATCCCGCATGCTTCACTATAAAACACCCATTTTCTATTTGTTACATATGCAAACAAAACTGCAAGAAGCCATGCAATTACAGTTCCAACCATCGTTGAACATGCTAACATATGTACACACATCCAATATGAAATCACATTAACTGCCGTGGTACACACGCCAAAAAAAAGATATGGTATCACATCTTTGTATTTATCTTTTAATTCTTTTAAACTCATTTGTTTTTCATACCCTTCTTAAGATTATGAAAATCTCCCAGAGCTTTCCAGCCGATTTTAATTATACGTGGAATATTGACTGAATTCACACCTGCAGTACGTGGCTTAAATGAAATTTCCTCAAACTTCATTTTTTCTCCATAATATGCGTAATATGTAGTCATCATAATATTAGGTAAATTATAATCATCTGGCATCTTACAAAGATATTTTTTAACAACATCACATTTCATTAGACGAAATGGCGCATTTGCATCTGGAACTTTTACCCCAAAATAGAGTCTCAGTAAAAAGCACACTACTTTTTCTACAAACGCTCTATCTTGTCCATCTCCCCTCACAGATCTATGGCCAAAAATACCATCATACTGTCCTCTTTCTTCCCAAAACCGTTCAAATTCTGCTGGATTTGTCTGGCCATCAGAATCTGTCTGAAACACATAATCTATTCCATTTTTTATCGCATAATCATATAATGCAATAACTTTGGGCCCATGAAACTGATTCGTGGTCTGTAAAATTTTCAACTTAGGATATTTCGTATTTTTCAATTCTTGTAATATTTCATGTGTTTTATCCTTGCTTCCATAATCAGCAATAACAAGTCTGGAATTTTCAGCTTTTCCTTCTAAAATCGGATACCACGCTTTTACTACATTTTCAATATTCCCTTCCTCATTATATGCCGGCATAACAATATACAGTGAATCCATACTTTTCTCCTCTTTCATTAATAAATCATTGCTACTTACAATTTTTTTACATAGTATTTCTATTTCTAATTTTCTTTTCATTCACAATCCATAAAAAATCATTATCTTATAATAAGTACATTAAGTATCTTTGTTCTCACCTAATTTCATAAATTGTATATGAATTATTGGCATATGGCCATGTCACTTTATCAGCCTCTACCTCTATATTGTCTACTGGTTTTAAATCAATTTTCCAGTCACTAGTAATAGTATCTAAATTCCCTAAAAAGAACTGTCCGATAAGTAAATATGCATTATTTTTTATTATTGTACTGCTATTTGTCGTGTTAATATCTATCATTTTCCTTCCTAAAAATAAGGTGATATCTGGCTCTTGCCACCAACCATTAACATATAAGGTTGCATTTTCTGGCAATTCATCAACTTCTGTCAAAAACTCTTGCATTAAACCATAGCTGTATTCTGGACTGTTGTATTTATTCACATATCGTTTACATGAATCTTTAATCACACTCAACGGAAAAATAGTTAGTATTGATATACTCACACCAATTACAACTACTACACCACAATTAATTACAAATGACACCTTATTTTTTCTGATATTTCCCATACATATATACATAATATATAGCAAAAATGTCAGAAAAAAAATTTTAACCAAAATCGTATTAACTGATAACCGCCTCGGATAATCTAAACCTTGTCCACCTAATAGCAAGTAATAAACTAACAGGGAACTTCCTGCTATCCCCAAAAAGATGAGCGCTGTAGCATTTTTCAAGATATCTTTTCTTTTAAAAGTATTCATAAAAAAAATAATCAAGTACAATATTACAGGTAATACAATTAGTCCAACATTAATGGCCGCATTTGAATTTAGCAAAGTCTGAAATGTCAATAATTTATCCGTCAATCGCATTGATGTATCAACTCCTGATGACTGATCCATCATATTAATCCATTCGGCTTTATACCATTTAAAATAAGCACTAATACTTCCCAATTGAAGCAACTTTATTAAATCTAGCACACAAAAAGAAACTATGTTTCCTATTGTCCAATAAGCAAACGCCTTTTTGCTAAATTTCTTTTCAAAAAAGGTTGCTACAAAAACAATACCCCAAAATGTCACTAAAATAAATATCATCGACGATTTCGTTAAATATGTAGCAATTATAGCGCCACCACTCAGTAACATATACAACGCATGATTTGTCTTTATATATAACGAAATTCCTAAAGCACTTAACAACGTAAAAAATAACGCAGCAGACTCTCCTATCAAATGCGTGCTACAGTGGAAAAAATAAAAATCTGATAAAAAAATTATTGAAGTAGCAAAAGATGCTATTATATACTTGTACTTTCTTTTTTCAAAGATTTCACTTATCAATATAAATGCTACTATAAAGCAACCACAGCCATATATTAATGGAATAAGTGCCGATGTTATATCATTTATTCCTCCAAAATAATATAATATTGCAGTTGGAATCAACACAGTTTGTCCCGTTGAAATTTTATTATAGAATATAATATCAGAAGGATATGACACTTTATATTCTCCATATTTTGCTAAATTAGCAGAAACGGTAGCATTATATGCTTCGTCATACGCAATCACAGTATTATCCATTTCATTAATACCTCTGAAAGCAAAAATCAAAATAGCAACTATTAAAATGCCCCACCCTAATATTTTTTCTAATTTGTCACTATACAATAATTTTTTCATTTTATTTGATTATGATAATATAAATTAATTATCATATATTCCTTTCTTCTTTATTGGATCTAAATAATTTATAAAAATCAAAATATAAATTGGTACATATATATACAAATATCGGGCTCTAGCTTCAAATAACAATTCAAATATAGTTATTCCTATAATAGTTGTCAACATTACTAAACATTCTATATTAACTTTTTTATTTAATACCGCCTTAATTGAAACACACCAACAGCCAATCAGCACTAAAATCCATGTGGCTTGAGCTATTGTTGCATATATAGGAAAATATCTGCCATCATTATAATATATATCTTTCAGTAATGGAGCAGCTTTCAGCTTAGCATTTTCTACTTTTTTGCTATAAAATCCACCTTCTGCTCCCCATGCAAATGTTCCATCGTCATAATTAATAAGCATTTTTTTTGAAAGAAATTTTAAATATCCCCCTCCCCCTTTTTCCTTCAATCTTTCTTGTGCTATTTTTAAATTTTTCTCAGTTCTTTCTTTGCTTGTAGAAATTTTCTTCGAGAAAATTGCATCTTCACCATAGTATACACCATTAGTCTGATCATTTAACCCCATCATAAAATAATGAGCCAATCCTAAACTCTGTTCACTATTCACTACAAAACCTTCATATTGGTATAATCGTCTCAATCCCCCAGATAGTCCGCCTATTAACACACCAATCATCAAAACTGCAACACACAATTTGCAAAGCTCATTTTTTGTAGGTTTCCTTAGTTGTTTTATTCCTTCTACTAATATAATCGCAATTACAATGATTACTACCTGTGGTTTTATGCAACACCCCACATATCCTAAAGCAACTATGAAAACACTTCTTATATAACTTTTCCATTTTTTTTTCAAATAGATATATAAAATTAGAACTGGAATGAAGAGTGCCAATGAATCCGAATAACAAATAAGCATCCAAGGCGATAAACCAATTAATATAATTGACGTCACATATCCAACCACTGCATATTGAATTGGCAAAAGGCTTTTTCCTATCTTATATATTAGCCAACAGGTTATTGATGATATCATGCAATTGCATACAACTATTGCCATTAATTCATATTCACCTGTAAATATTCTCAATATTTTATTTATTTTTAATATTATAAAAAACACATTTACTATAAATAGATTATTAGGATAATATCTAAAATACAATTCATTTAAGTCAGATAAGTCTCCTTTTGCCATCAGTGTTTTTGCAGCCGGTATTACAAATCCACCCGCATCCCAACCTGTTTCAAAAAATATATTATAGCAAATAATAATTTGTACGAAAAAAAAGATTTACCTCTTTAAAATTTGCAAATTCTTTTAATACTTTAGATGACACTAATCTATAATCCGCATGATTATAAACGACTTCTGCTCCCATTAAATTCAATATTTTGTAAAAGCTTTCAGCAGTGAATCGCTTAAAAAAGCGATCTGTATCCCGCGCACTACGTACTCCATAAACAATTTCACAACCATCTAAATAACGCTCTACCATTTCGCTCATGGCATTTATATCATCTTGCCCATCACAATCTATAGAAATAGTTATGTCAGCTTTATCTTTCGCTTCCATTAAACCTGCTAAAACAGCATTTTGATGTCCCCTATTTCTACTCTGCGATATTCCTATAAAACTTTCATTTTTCTGCGACAATTCTTTTATTATTGTCCAAGTACTATCCTTACTTCCATCATTTACAAATAATATTTTACTTGTCGATGAAATCAATTTTTTATTTATTAACTCTTCCAGCTTATTTAGAAACATAGGGCTAGTGACTGGCAAAACTTTTTCCTCATTATAGCAAGGAATTACTATATATAAAATTGGTATTTTCATATCTGAACTTCCTTTTACACGCACATTCAAAAATTGTTTAATTTCTCTTCATCTTCCTGTAGAGCTATCATCTGTGCCAATTTCCTTACTCTCGCAGTTACCCTAGATAGTGCAACTGTTAATGTAAAAATAATAATCAATGACAATACAAAACCCATAAAAAAAATCATGTTTACAGGAGAATAAATTCCTAAAAATTGTGCCAACTTTTGCATTGTATTCGGAAACAATGTAAAAACAAATAAAACCAAATCACATCCGATCCAAACAAGAACATACTTTAATTCCAGTGATCTTTTTCTAACCATATTAATAATTGCCATAAGCGCTATTACTAACACAATACTAATAAGTATTTGAGCTTTTAAAGTCATATTTTCTTGTCTCCTCTCCTTATCTCAGTCTCTCAATAAGTATCGCAAGACTTACTTTACACATATAGTATACCGATTTACCTACCGATGAAATTGATGAAACTCCAGCCTGACGTTCTTTCATAATGACTGGTACTTCTTTTACAAAATATTTATGTCTCAGAAGTCTTGCCACTGTTTCAGGTTCAGGATAATCTTTCGGATAATCTTTGATAAAAAGCTCCATAACTTTACGATTGCACATACGCATTCCTGAAGTTGCATCTGTTATTTTTTTTCCAAAAAGAATTTTTATAAATACTTCAAAAAATCTGATTCCAAATCGTCTGACTGCTGATGACTGAAACCCTTCATTTTCTATAAAACGTGAACCAATCACCATGTCATAATTATTTTGATTTAAAACTTCAGCCATCATTTCAAGAAACTTTGCATCATGTTGTCCATCTCCATCAAACTGAACCGCAATATCATATCCATTTCTATATGCATATAGATATCCTGTCTGAACCGCCCCGCCAATCCCAAGATTAATTGGTAGATTCAATACATGAATTTTATTTTCTCTACATACTTTTAAAGTCTCATCTTTTGAACAGTCATTAACCACAACATAATCAAACTCTGGTGCATTGTCTCTTATATCATTTATTGTTTTCAATATACTTTCCTGCTCATTATACGCAGGAATAATAACAATTTTTTTCATATAGTTTCCTCTTATAGTTGATTAGAATCTTGACCTTTAGAATAAAACTTGAAAATAAATCCAGCAACGAATTTTGGCCAAAATTTACAAAACATTTCATATTCTTCTCTGCTACGTTTATTATCTCCAATTGCAGCAGTTGTTTCAGAGTCCTTGTGTATCCTGTGTCCCATAAGCATTTTAGGAGCATAGAGAAATTCTCCTTTTTCCCTTGATATTTTTTCCCATGCTTCCCAATCTTCGCATGCCCTATAATGATTTTCAAAAACAACAGATGGCAAATTGTCTACTGCAAACGTTACCGATGGACAACATATTGGAGAACCCATCGACAAGATTCTCCTTCTAACCCATTTCGACTTCTGTAAACACTTAATTCTCAATGGTAACAACATAAGTCTTTTCACTTTAAGCAATTTATTTGAAGTAATTTTTCTCCCATCCCGTATCTCATAGTAATCACTAAAAAAGATTAACGGATGTTTTGATTTTTTCATCGTTTTTAATGCAATTCTTAAATACTCTTTTTCATACACATCATCCTGATGGGCAATTGTAATATATTTGCTCTCAGCACAAGAATATGCAAAATTCCAGTCCTGTGTAATTCCACCTTCACCAGTATTTATATAATATGGAAGATTATTTTTTTCTGCAATATTTCTAATATAATCGTTCGGTGTCGACGTTGCAATTAAAATATTACTTCGTATACTCTGCTCTCTTAACGTTTTTATGCATTCTTCCAAATATGGACTCTCTTGATATGCACAAACTACAAATGTATGTTCATTCATTTTTATTCATTTCCTTTTATCCAAATCAATTATATTTTACCACGAGGAGCTTTAGCTGTAAACAAACAGCTTCCAAAGTTTCTATTACTTATACAGCAGCTTCTGCTCAGTACTACTCTCTCCAACATTTACTAACGGATCAAATACTTCTGCTTTTGCAGCTCCCAAAAATGCTGCATCGTTATCTTCACGTATAATGTAAAAATGCAAATTATAAGTTCCTTTTTTCAATCCAAAATATTTCATATTGATATCTGCATAATAACCTCCATCAATCTTTTTACTTAAATGAATCCATTGTAGATCACTTTGATTTTCTTCCTTCCACACAGCCACCTCTATTCCTGCAATATCATTTATTTCCCCCTTAAGATTATTTATTTTTACGGTCAAACTATTCGTATTAGTTTTATATGAATCAATTTCTATATCCGCTGTATATGTATCATTTTCTCTTTCAATAAGTGATTCACTTTCTTCATCAATTTCCGCCAAATCATCCAAAAATGTTGATTTTTTATTTAATTCTCCCCTTTCCTCTTTAGTCCCTATCATTTCTGTTAAAGTTGGAGTTGCAGAAAACAAGTCTGTTCCAAGTCCTAATCTATTACCTTCTATATCAACTCCCATTGCAGACAATGTAGTCGGAAAAGCATCAAATGTAGTATATATTCTTTGGGTATTCCCTGCTTTCTTCGCTGAATTAATATATGTAGTATATACTTTACGCTCATAACTTTCTTCAATGTTCTCACAAAAATCACTATCCATCGTTAAATGATCCCCAGAAATCACAATAACTGTATCTTTATAAAATTCCTGTCTCTGTATCCATTCTATAAATTTCTGTACTTGCTTACTAGAACATGCCATAACATTTGCATATTGATTACTTCCAAATTTATCTTCACAAAGTTCACACTCATATCCGTCTTCAAAATGTGTATCCACTGTAAGCATCGTTAAATTAAATGGACAATTTTGTTCTGACAATTCTATAAGTCTGTTTTTTGCAAATTCAAATAACTTTTGATCCTCGTATCCCCACCATACTGAATAATCAGCTGGAATCCAGTCATTATTCAATGCATAATCGTAGTCCATAATATCATAATTTCCATGTTCTTTAAAGTATAATTCTCGGCCTCCAAAAACAGCAGTTGATCCTAACATCAAAGTTTGAGAATATCCTTCTTCTTTTAAAATATCTCCTAACGCAATTATTCCTGGAAAAAACCTACTTTGTGTATCCATATTATTAGCACCTATTGATATATTCAATGGCAATCCGGAAGTTTGTCCAAACATTGCCCCCATTGTCCACGTTGTCCCTGGCATCACCAGACCACCATTTAAATTAATGTCATCTCCAGAAAAATCCTCATTTTTCTGTGCCAATTCAGTCAATTCAGGAATCACATTTTCTTCAAATGCACCTCCATGATTTTTATCTGCATATGTTGTTTCCATTGACTCTAAAAAAATATAGATTAAATTTTTTTTGTTTGATGGAAATGTAATATTTACTTCTTGCGGATTTACGTAATAATTTTCAATAAATTCTGATTCATCCAATTGGCCCAAAATATAATTACTAATATTCAATCTATTTCCCGTATAATATATACTGATCATCAAAAATACTAATGCAACAACACCAGTACCTATCAACACTTTCCAATACTTTTTGCCTTTTTTACAAAGAAAAGAAATTATACAAGCTATTATCATAGCAATTATCAATGTAGGTAACAAACATTCTCTAAGATAATCAATTATCATTTCATTATTTGTTCCCTCCAACGGAGCTTTTAAATGATATATAAGTTCATCTATTGAAAGATTAGCCCATGTTTTCAACATCCATTTTAGACTAAAAGAAAGCAAAATTATCAATGTTATAAATAACATTGATAATATGCTTCCAAACAAATTTACTATTTTCTTTTTTCCAGGTGTATGCATCTAGCCATCATTCCATCCAATTCTTTAATTTCAATATCTATTCAAAAAGAAGCATATTCGAAGTGCAATTTCTCCACTTAATGATGGTCGAAATCGTTTATTACAAAAAACTCTTTTTATCCATCTTGATGCTGACTTTGTCTCATATACATATAGTTCTAGTAATTTCAAATCCTCTCCATTTAAATCAGTTTTATATACCTCATAAAATCGATTCAAATGAAAATGTGTAAACTCTCGCATATTAGACCCCAAAATTTCTTCTTTGAGCCAATATCGTAACGTAGCAATCAAGTTCACATTGCTGAATGTCACTGCTCCAGAATGTCTTCTATACAATGCTGTACATCTCTCATCATATATAATTTTTCCTAATGCTGCTGCAATCTTCTGTAGCCAGCCATCATGAACTAAGCCATCTCGTTCATTCGTCTCCAAAGCTTTATTTCTTAAACACTCATTTATTACCATAGAAAAGCCAAACGCTGGAGTATAGAACATAACGTCTTTGAATGCAATCGGCAATGTTGGAGTCGGTGCAAGATGAAGTTTATTTAAATTTTCATCACAATAATAATACTGTGAGAAATAGAATGTCGGTATCTCTACATTTTCTTTCCTAATTTTCTCTACAGCATACTCTAATTTTTCTGGCAACCATACATCATCCTGATCTGCAAAAGCGTAATAATCAGCACCTCCACATTTATCCATGAGCATCCAAAAACTACTTTTCCATCCTATATTAATATTTTGTTCATTAGGAAGAATTATTATTTTGTCAGATGTTATTTCATATTCTTTTATAAAACTCTTCAAAATCTCAACTGTATTATCACTAGATCCATCATCACGTACAAAAAGTGTAAAATTTTGATAAGTTTGCTCAAATATACTCTTTAATTGTTCCTCTATATATTTTGCTCCATTATATGTAGATAACAATATATGGACTTTAGGACTTTTCATATATTTCATTCCTTTTTTACTGTTTTTTTCCAATCATTTTGTAATAACGGATACCTATACATCTAGTAAATGCTTTACGAAACCACGGACAAATACTTGTTATATAATTCAACATATGATAACACCAAAGGTATATTTCTTTTCCTGGAATTAATGCTTCATTTTTCCATAAAGATTTTTTCTTATAATATTCATATTCTTTTCTATAAGGATTATAATTTCCCCTCATCCAAGGTCGTTCATCTCCCAAAAAATGAATAATTGAAGGATTTTTTAATATGTCTTTATATTCCTCTTTATCCTTACAATAGTATGCTGGCTGATATGATTTAATAAAAAATCGTGGAAAATATTTCAACATTGGGGCAAGGTTATAACGATGTGATAACGGTCGAATATGTCCTTTACAACAATGATTTAAAATATCCTGATCTGCATACATCAATTTTCCGTTCGCCGATGCATAATAATTTATGAATTGATCTTTAAGGTTATGTTTTCTCCAATAGTCAAGATTAATCAACAATACACCTGAATTAAAATACTGTTCGTCTACATTTAAACCAATATTCTTTTTTTGTGCTGGAGGCATTGCAAGCTCAGGTACTGCTGCAAAAGCAATATTGTCAGGCAGTTCAATTCTATCTAATTCACTGATATCACCATTTATAATTACATCACAGTCTAAATATAACACCTTATTCATATCTATCGGCAAAAAATCAGTAAGCAACAATCTAGCAACTATTACCGGATGAAATCCTGCCGTATTTAATGTAAATCCAAACGATTTTTCAAAATCTTTAAGGCTATAAAAATTAATATCAACTTTATAAGTTTCACACATATCTGTTAGTATTTTTTTACTCTTTTCTGAAAAATCTGGTGATAATACATTGATTTTCAATTCTGCTATATTATGCGTGTTTTCAAGTAAAGAATACATTGAAATTCCTAGCATGGAAAGATATGAGTCAGTTGCAACATATACAATATTCATATTATTTCTGTATGACACTTAAAAGTCTCATACGACTCCTTTCTTTCTTAAATTTTTCCTAACAAAGTTAAAATTTTATCTTTTTTCCAAAACAAATACCCAACAAACAGACCCGCATAAATTACTGTTGCGCTCCAATTATCCAAGAACCAACTTGTACTAATGAATATAACAACAAAAGCTGATTCAACCAACATATCCTTATACACTGATATCTTCATATTTTGAGCCAGAAAAATTTCTGCCATATCACATTTTATTGCCAAAATAATAACAATACTTACTACAGCTAATTCTAACGAATGTACAACATAAACTGTAATTCCCGTTGTAATAACACTTAATAGTACTGAGAATAAATTTATAACTAATATTTCTCTTTCTTTCCTCAAAGCTTTTAAATATGTATTCGCAAGCAATGAAATTTTGCAGTCAAATACACATACCGGAAATAATAATGCCATATATCGTATACTTTCCGCATATGCAGGTAACATCCTTGTTAATACAACCTTTACAGGATAATAAAAGGCCAAAGCTCCCAATAAAACTATCATTAAAAAATCACGTATTTTTTCATATGATTCTCCTAACTTGTTTTCCTCCATTCTCTTCAACATAGGAAAAACAACTACACTAACTGCATTCACGAATACCATAAGCATATTAGAAATACTCATTGATAAGGATATTTTACCGAATACTTCAATACTCCAGTAATTTTCAATTGCTAGTCTCACAATGCCTGTAATAAGCATGCTTGCAACATTTGCCAGTACTAATTTACTACCAATTGATAAATTTATCCACATTTCAGAAAGTGTTCTTTTTAAATCATGTATCCGACAAAAAATTATATTCTTGCAATATATTAACGCAATTAGCATTGCAAAAACTTTGCCACAAATATCTCCAATTGCAATCATCTCAAACGATTTTACTTTTAATATCCAACATGCACACACACATATTGCAAATAATATTTTTTCGACCATAACCACTGTTGCATATGGTCTAATTCGATTCGTTGCCTGAAGAATATATGTCATAAAATTATTAGCGATGTAAATAACCATGCAAACACATGTCAACATAATAACATGCATCTTATTTACATCTGGAATTACCATTGAAGCAGTGATTGCTATTATAGTTGCTATTATTATCTCAATAACTGTTAATACCGCAAACTGTGATGCGTACAACTCTCGATCTAATTTTTCATAGTTTTTTCCACCAATTCTTAGATAAATTCCATCTACCAAGCCAAAATGAAAGAATCCAACATATGATGTATAAAACAAATAAAGCTGCCAATAACCATAGTCTGTCTCTCCCAATAAATTTGGTAAAAGTATTAAAAGAATTGCGCTAACTAGCATTGAAATAATATTTGCAGATACAGAATATAACAAATTTTTTATAACAATAATTTTTTTCACTTTTTCTTTTTTCAACTCATACCTCAATCATAAAATACGTCCTGTCAAAACACATTTGTAAAGCATCACCGATCCCAAAATAAAAGCTCCTATAAAAATCAACTGTGGTATTCGAGATTTATCTATATCAAAACAAATTTTTGTATTTGGTACTAATGAGATCAACAAATAAATCAACGGCATATAATATCTTGCTTGAACCCCTGCAATATTTTCATCACCAACTGGTGTAAAGCTTAAATATAACGCCATCCATATTAGTGCTACTGTGGCAATGATCGAAACACAAATAACCATTACATCCCATACTTTTAATGAATATTGAATTCTGTTTTCATCTCGCGTAAAACCAATCATAAGCAGCAACGGAATAAGTAGTATACACCATTTATCCGGTAATACACCCATCTCCCCAAAATTTAAAAACAATAAATTTCCAAAGAAAAAATTATCCTTATCTACACGTCCGAGATTACGGAAATTATCTAGGTTTGTAATATTACTTACCATCAATTTTACACTTGCCCACGGATGTTTTATCATAGAAATCAACTGCCCTACAATATTAGTATCACCACCACGTGCATCTCCTCCAAGCGACAGATCTCTTGCAACAGTACTTGTTAAAGTTGGTAAAATAAACGTCATCATCACTAATGAAAATACTACTACAACACCTATTCCAATCATTATTCTACGTTTTTTCGACACTGTTTTTAACGCTGGAAGTAAAGTTACTAGCAAAATGATTGGTATATACACTGCCTTTGAAAAACTGCCTATTGTAAATAAAGCAGTCATAAGTAGAATTTCTTTTATGCTATTTTTTCTTTTATAAAAAAACATTTCATTTGCCCAAATAACACAACCTAATGTAAAAAAGCAAAACACAACCGTATCATACGTATACGCTGATGCTAAAAACAAATTTGTTGGCATTAATGCAAGAAGCACTAAGAAAAATTTTTTTATTCTAGCAATTTTAATTGCTAGAAATAGAATCAAAATATATAGTAATAAATTTCCCACTTTGCCCAAAGAATACATCCATGAAAATGGAACTCCAACAGTACGCGCTATTTTTAAGAATATAGCCTGCGGAATATATGCTAAAGTAGTATAACTAGGCACTAAACTTTCCTTTGTTTCTGTGTATACATGCACTTTTCCCTTTTCATCCATATATTTGCGTAACTCTGCATATTCGGCTTTTGTATTGCACTGCACTGATTGAACATTCTTTATATCTAGTGCAGCCTCTGACCATTCTATGTTTTTTCCAAAAGATAATTTGTACGCACTATCAAAATGAATCTGCTCATCCCATGAATTTCGAATTGGCTGCGCATAAAAGATCAACAACAAACCAAAAATCAATGCATACACAACAAACAGCCATTCCAATTTTTTATAAATCTTCTTTTCAAATAACAGGCAATATAATAATGAAAATGCCACTAAGAAAAATAATACTCTATAATTATTAACTTCAAATCTGTTTGAGCAGGACACTGCTGTCAGTTCTGCGTCTTCTACTTTATCCAGGGTAATTTCTATGGAAGTTACTTTCTTGTTCAGGTTTGTATAAAAATCTGAGAACCATGAATTCACTGTGTCAGAATAATGCTCTTCGGATTCTTTGTCAAAGGAATTATATTCCTTTGTTTTTATTGTATAAGAATATTCTTTTGGAAAGTTTCCTGATAATTTTAATTCTTTTATATAAAATTTCCGGGGTGAGGAATAGCTGATCACATATTTTTCCTTATTCCCCTCTTTTTCTACAGTAATATACTTCGTCAGATTAAGATTATCATATCCCCCTCTGATTGCCGGAAAATTACACACAAGTTCTATTACCGCAGTCAAAATAAGGATCACAACCGCTGCTACAATTCGTTTATGTTTCTTTATTGCTCCAATCACTGTTTTTTCTCCTTCAGATCACTGTAAATAAGGTAGCTGAATAACAAACTCATAGATAAAATCATTGCCGTCATCCATATATATGGATGTTGCGGTTCCATCACTTCCAGGGAATAAAAAATATCTGCGACATTATCTGAATTGGCATTCACATAACTCAGCATATGATCCGCATTTCTGCTTCCGTATAAAGCCACTCTTGTTTCCGGTGATATATTTTCTCCCTGCAGCAATAATGTATATTTACCAGATTGCTTCTCACTCGTTTTCAAATATAACTCCGTTTCATTGATTGATGTATTGCTCTGCGTTGCCATCAGTTCTCTGATTGTTACAGTAGCTTCAGCCACAACCTGATCATCTAATTTCAATGTGCACTTAATTTTTCCCTCTTCATCTGTCCCATTTACACAAAAATACAAACCGATCCCATATATTTGTTTATCATATAAATCAAATTGAATCTCCGCATCACGAGAATCTGTAATCGCCCCAAGTTTCGGAATCATGGATTTCTTATCATATATACTCGCATCAGTGCTGGAATACAAGGTATCTTTCCGTTCAACCGGTACAAACAGCGCCGCCAGAAAACATAATACAAATACCAGATTTATGCATATCAAAATATTTCTTATTTTTTTCACACTCTATAACCTCGACTTATTTTTACTCATTACATTTTATGATATCAAATCCTTACTATAAAAACAAGTCATATTTCCATATCCACTCATATTCCCCATTTGACGAACTACGTAGCATATAGTATGATAATAATAGTTTACAAGGAGAATACAAATCATGAAAAATAAATTTTTTAAGTTTCTGGCGCTCTCATTGTCGGCAACCCTTTTGCCTGTTACAACTGTCTGTGCAGATGATTCATCTGACTATGTGCACGTAGATGTCTTTGGAAGTGTATATTATGGCACACTAGCTACTGCAAAGGATGGCAAAAATTCTGTTTTTACTACTGTTCCGGAAAGCGATAATCAATTTACAATCACAGGGAAATGGGATACCAATACATCTGCATTTACTCAGGACTGTACAATTGCTTATTCAGATGGTTCTACTCAATCCATCGAATACAACAAAAAAGGACTGATTCAGGGTGATATCCGAACTGATTTTCCAGATGGTTCTTATCAGACCTTCTCAGCCGCATCCGGAAAACCGTATAAAGCTCTACGCACTTTTTCATCTTCTGATGAATTAACTGCTATTGACTGGTACTACAAATGTACACTTATGAGCACCTGGAAATCAGACGCTGATACCGTGGATTATGATACTCTTATGGAAACGCCTTACGAATATATAGACCTTCCTTTTACTGTAAAAGGAACTGTGGAGGCTATTTATGAAGATTCCAATAATCATACCGATATAAAGCTCAAAGATGATGATGGAAATGTTTACCTTTTTTATTATCAGTCAGAAGATGTCAATAATTTTGCATCTGCCAATATACCTTCTCTTTCTGAAGGTGACAGACTGAGCATCACCGGAATCTTCTCCAACATACAAAATCCTGAAGATTCTACCCTGCATCTGTATGAACATATGTCCGGTTCTGATTACAACCTTGATTCGTTAAAAAAAGATATCCAAAACAATGATTTTATTGAAGCAATGGATAAACTCAGCAAAAAGGATAACGAAAACGATGAGAATCTCTCTGCTCTTCTGAAAATGAGCGAAGTTAATGATCCTGATCTTGAAAAGATATTTCCAATTTTCAACTCCGTTACTGCGGATGTAATCGGAAATGACTGTGACCCAATGAATCTCCAGAATACTTATCAGGAGATCTGTGACAATCCCTTCTATTATATAGATACTGATATCTCTTTAGACGGAACTGTTGTTTGCGAAAACTTTGATGCTGATAACTCTAAATTGACACTCCTCGTTAATGAAAAAGGTACTTCTAATGTTTATGCAGTTACTTACAAAGCAGAGAATTTTAATTCCATTCTCAACAAAGGACTACATATTACAGGGAAACTGAGCAACACCCATCGTGTTCCCTATTATAACGATGAAACAAAGAGCCTTGGTTATGTTATCTACCCGTTGATCTCCGCTACAGAAGTTACAGAATAAAAAAGATCCTCACCATCCACCGTATGATGTGCATACCACTCACGGTTTGGTGAGGAATTTTTAATTACTTTATTTTTTATATTTCTCTGCAATCTCCAGCAGTTCTTCTACTCTTCTCTCAAAGGAATATTCCTTCTTGATCATTTCGTACTGTTCCATTGCTTTGGCTTTTACGGATTCATAGTCATTTTCTACTTTCTGGATGCAGGCATCAAACTCTTCTTTTGTGTCATAATAGAGTACCGCATCCGGGAAGATTTCTTTCATTTCCTCACAGCCGTCCGAAATTACCGGCAATCCACATGCAAGTGCATCAAAGATACGGTTATTGATGATCTGGTTGTCCAGCATGTCTTTCCAGTGATCATTGAGCGTGACTTTGGCAGAACGGTACAGTGCCGGAAGTTTTTCATTCGGCATGAAAGTTCCATCGACCACTTCTTTGTGTTCAGGCATCATATCATACCATCCGCTTCCCCATACATGAAGCGGTACGCCAGCCTCTGCTGCCCAGTAAACGCAGTCTCTCATGACACCTCTGGTGCTTCCGATAAAGATATAATTTCCGTTGTACTGTTTTTTTGTTTCACCTTCCGGGCAGAATATTTCTGTATCCGTACACTGCAGAAGCGGCACAACCGGAACATTTACTTTACCTTTCAGTTCTTCTGCCATATGTCGTGATCCAACGCAGACAACATCATAAAGCTCGTATTCTGCTTTGGAAATCATATCCGGATGGCTGATATTCCACATGATATAGAGACATTTCTCATTTCTTCTATCCGGGTGATAGAAATATTTTCCTCTCAGAACAAGAACTACATCCGCATCTTCATCACAGCCCCAGTCCTGACGATTATCGATAATTGCATAGATATTCTGACGTTCCAGATATTTCTGCAATGCAACTGCATAATAGTAGTCACCCCAGAAAAATTTTGCCTCGCCTTCCGTAGCAGGACACTTGATCACCCATATCTTGCGACCGTCTGCTACACGTTTTATCTCTGCTGGCATCTTTGCCCAGTTTTCTCTCCGCACAAATTCCTGCTCAATATACTCTTTCAGATTTTTCTGCATTTCCTGCATATTTTTCTGTTGAAGTTTGATGAGTTTCTCCTGCTCTTTCAGTTGTTTTTTGATATATTTTTCCTGGTCTTTAAATTTTTTATCTATATATGTGCGTCCTGCCGGAACGATTTTACGTAAAAACCTTTCTAATTTCTGTTTGAATCCCATCGTTTTATTTTCCTTTTTCATATTTCCCATAATCTTTAGGTACTGTTCAAATTCCTGTTTGTTATAAAAATAATCTTTACTCTTTCCTTCTATTCCGAGTTCTCTGAACCATTCTCCTCTCAGCTTGTCTTTCAGTTTTGTTTTTGTCGGTTCAGAAAGGGTATTATAATTCCACAGAGAAAAATGAAGTGCATAATTGATATAGTCTTTTTCCAATTCCTTATACAGATTTTCTTCTCTGAGTCTGTCACGAAGTGCCATCAGTGCATGGTAGAAGCAGTCCCAGGAATACTCTCTTGTTTTAGACAGAGAATCCTTGGCATCGCGTCGCTGATGAGCAAGAACCATCGGTACAACGGATATTTTTTTTGCCAGAACTACTGCACTGAACACAAAAAGCAAATCATTGCTGGTCCGCTGCTCCTGAAATGTCAGATGGTGTTTATCCACAAATTCTTTGAGGAAGAGTTTGTCCCATGCCCATCCGACAAACACTTTGAACACATTGCCTGTCATCTGCCTGTGATTAAATGGATGATACGGTGGAATCTCATTCTCATGGATCACCCAGTCTGCTGAAACAAACTGTTTCTTCTCTGTATGATACTGGTCTGATTTGTATGCTACAAAATCTGCCTGATCTTTTTCTGCCAGATCATATGCCTTTTCCAGCATTCTCGGCTCAAAAAAATCATCTGAATCCAGGAAGGACAGATACTTGCCTGTCGCATGACGCATACCATTATTTCGGGCCGCCCCGGCTCCGGCATTCTTCTGCTCTATGATCTGGATACGGTTGTCCTCTGCTGCATACTCTCTCAATATATCAAGCGAACCATCTGTTGAACCATCGTCCACACAGATGATCTCAATATCTTTCAATGTCTGTCCAACTACACTGTCCATACACTGTTTCAGATATGGTTCGACATTATATACGGGTATGATTACTGATACTTTTACCATTATCGATTGGTCTCCCACTATACTCATTTAATTGCTTTCCTGCCTGTCCATTATATCGTTTCTGTAGTATTTCGTCCATAGCTTTTTCTATTTCAGCTCTCCCCTCTATCATTTACTACATTTTTCTTGAAAAGCTGTATGTGAAATAATATACTATAACTTAACAACTTATGAATGAGGATCTATCATGAAAAATAGTCAAAAACTTTTGAAAGCAATTTCTGCTTTTACTCTTACATCTGTACTTTTAATACTTGTATACTATATTGGAGCAATTTATCCTTTTGGTGATCATGCTTTATTTAAATGGGATATGGAACTGCAATATATTGATTTCTTTCATTGGTGGCATCGCGTACTTCATGGACAGGCAAGCATGAGCTATTCCCTTTCCAAATCACTGGGGGACAATGCAATCGGCCTGACAGCTTATTACCTTTCCAGTCCATTTAACCTGCTTTTGTACTTCACAGACAATATACCTCTTTTTGTCTCTATTGCCACCGTCTTAAAACTGGCATCTGCCAGTCTGACTGTTTCTGTATTTTTATCGTATCGTTTTTGCGATATGAAATATATATGGAATCTGCTGTTATCTGTTTCCTATGGATTAATGGGATACAATTTATGTCAGGCAAGCAACATCATGTGGCTGGATGGTGTCATATGGCTGCCGATTCTGATGCTGGGCATATGGAAGCTTCTGTCCGAACGCAGAACTCTCCTGCTTTATTATTTATTGCATCACTGCTGTTTCCAGTGTACTGACTACTATGTTCTTCTTTCTTCCCGTCATCAAAAATCTGCTTCAGGGAAAAGGAATTGACACTTCCGGAGGCTGGTTTATTGGATTTCATGCAGGACTGAAGGATATTTTCAAAGGGTGCTTTTTCCTGACTGTACCATATACCGGTCAGGGGCTGACACTATTTTGTGGTTCGCTCACACTGATCGCACTAATCGGTTTCTTTATCAGTCGTAAGCAAAATTTAAAGGCCAAATTGTGGACGCTCGGCTATTTGTTATTTTTTATTTTGTGTGCCACATTTGTACCACTGGAAAATATCTGGAATGGTTTCCGCACTGTTTCTTCCTATTACTGTCGTTTCTCATTCGTGATAAGCTTTTTTATCCTTTATATTGCGGCTGTATTTCTTTCATCTTTTGTCCTGAAGAAGTATTATTTAAATAACATTGTAGCTGTTTTATGCATGATCTTTACTTGTTCAGAACTTTTTTACGGAGCTTATCAGACTTTCGTAAACGGATATTATGTGAGTGCTACAGCCTATAATCGGTATGCCACTACCCAGGAGCAGGCTGTCCAGGATCTCCATACGCTTGACGATTCGCTCTTTTATCGGACCGAACAGACATCCAGCTGGCGGACCAATGCTGATCATTTCCAAGGAAATTTTAACGAAGGACTGGCATACGGTTATATGCCGTTATCTTCTTACAGTTCTACATACAATAGTAATATCATGGCCTTTTATAACAAATGTGGCTACAGTGTATACCGTCTCCTGATCACCTGGTGTGAACCTATCTTATCCTCCGATTCGCTCCTGGGAATCAAGTATATTCTTGGTGACTTCACGCAAAGCGGATATGAAAAAGTGAATGACACAGGTTACAATAATAAAAACATTTACAAAAATCCCTATGCATTAGAACTAGGCTACAAAACCTCTGACGATATATCATCGGAGATTCACGCAGACAATATATTCGAATATCAGAATGCACTGCTTTCCCGGATTGTGGGACATCTTGTTCAATGCTATAAGACATGTACGGCAGAAAAAACGAAAAATAATGATGGCTACAGTTGGACCGTTACTTCTCCTGAACAGGATTCCGTATTATATGGATACTGCAATTATACCTCAGGAAATGACCTGAAGCTTTATATTGACGGAAATCTCCGCACCAAGTATTCCATCTGGTCAGCCTATAAAACTTTTCAGGTTGGTGACGGAAACACTCCTGCGCATATTGTTCAGCTAAAAGGAACTCTTCAACGCTCTCGGGAAATCGATGGGGTTTTCTATTATCTCGATATGCAGGAATTTCGTGATGTAATGAGGGAAATCTCTCAAAATCAGGTTACTACCTTTGACCTCCAGGATA
>OGCN01001438.1_pt1 | contig 31781 bp, 47 predicted proteins | sample 1570181 | NCBI WGS metagenome assembly OGCN01 (sample SAMEA4370584, study PRJEB24528) | human gut metagenome | reverse complement strand
TACATACCGCAAAATCTTTGAGCACTTCACGCCGCGCCTGCACGTTGGCTTTACAGCTACCCCCAACCGTGCAGATAACGTCCGACTGGACGATGTGTATTCTGATATTGTGTTCGAGCGGGATTTGCGCTGGGGTATTGAAAACGGATGGCTCAGTCCGATTAAGTGCCTGCGAGTAAACATCGAGTATGATTTGTCAGGCGTGGCAAAACGTATGGGAGATTACGCTCCCAAAGAATTGGGGCAGGCAATGAACAAAGCCGAGTGTCACAATGCAATCGCTCAAGCGTACAAGCAGTACGCCTGTGGCGCTACGCTTATCTTTGCGGCATCGGTAGAGTGCTGTGAGGAAATCGCAAAGCGCATTCCGGGTGCGGTAGTCGTAACCGGCGAAACTAAGAACCGTTCAGAGATTATCGCTGCTTTTACCCGTCGAGAAATCCCGTGCATTATAAACTGCATGGTGTTTACCGAGGGCACGGACATTCCACTCGTAGAAACCGTTATTATGGCACGTCCTACGCAGTCTGACGCTTTGTATACGCAAATGGTCGGACGTGGCTTGCGGTTATCACCGGGCAAGGAAGAACTGCTGCTTATTGATTGCGTGGGTGTATCGTCCACGCGCGATTTGTGCTGCGCTCCTACGCTGCTCGGTATTGACCCGCCGGACGGCGACGCAACACTGTGGGAAAACGAAATCCCGGAGGATTTGTTCGATCTGCCGGATATGATCGCGAAAGCAGCAGACACCCCGAAGAACTGGATTCGCAACGTAAAGTTAGTAGATATTTGGGCGCGAAAGCAGCATTATCGAACTCACAATATCAACTTTTTCAAAATGCCGGACGGCAGTTTGATTTTGAGTTTGAAAAAGAAGAAGTACAAAATCCCAGCGGCCGATAAACTCGGCAGAACGATCGTGAACGGCAAGCGTATGACCATGCAAAAGGCAATGGATTATCTCTATCTGCATTTGCAGGAGGCACACGCAGACGAGCGGCATATTTGGGATTTGACGCTTGCTAAGAGGTGGGGTGCTTACAGCGCAACAGAGAAGCAGAAACAGCTTGTTGCCCGTATGCTGCACGGGCAGATTGACGTTGAAAAGCTGACGAAGTTGGAGGCATCCCAGATTTTGAACAGGATGTTTTGCAAATAAAGTTTTCTGAGTTGAAGAAGTCCGTCGAGCATCATCCTGACGGGCTTAGTGAAAAAGAAGAACTGGCGTGGCGGTGCATGAATTACTTGAATGCTTTGTATCAGTTCAAGCACATTGATGCAAAGCAGGTAAAGCAGGAACTCGCTGAAATCGAATATTTGTTCATGCACAGTTTAACGCCGCATGAGAAGGTTATGCAAGAAGTCTGCGAGGGCGGGAGCGTCCTGAGTGTCGCTTATCACCTCATGGCTGCGCAGCCTGACCGCGAGGCATGGCAGGGCGCTATGGGAAAGCTGCTCCGCATGGCAGACGAGGAGGCAATAAGTGAAATTGCGAACAAGTAAAAAGACAATATTCGTTCATCCGAACGGATACTTTGAGGTAGTCGAAATATCCGGTGTGAACCTCATGGGTGATACATTCCGTTATCGCGAGGCGTTTTACACTCCGAATCGCGACAGGCGGGAAGTGGCTCGTGAGGAAGATTTACCGACCCATTTTGCACGTATGGGGCATTTGGAATCCGGTGATTGCAAACCCCGCAAAGCGTATCGGCTGAACGCCGAAGAACAGGAGCATATTTGCAGTATGTTTCAAAACGGTATGAGCACTGCAAATATTGCTCAACAGATGGGTTGCAGTGTGCAGACCGTTCGGAACGTAACCAAAGACCTGCGAGAGCCGAAAATGGTTCGGATGTGGTCGGAAGTTGATAAAGCAAAGGCACGCGAAATGTGGTTCGACGGTTGCAGTTTTTCACAGATTGGAAGGGCGCTTGACCGAAATTCGTCCAGTGTAAGAGATATGTTGCAGAGGGAGTTGAAACTGCATGGTCAGTGAAGCAGTTTTGAGGGCTGCGCCGGAGAATGAGGTTCAGACGATGAAAGTTTTAATTGTCTGTGAGGAATCATGGGAGGAACAGAATAATGACATTAGTTGAATTACAGGACGTATTAGGCCGCCGCATTGAGATTGCGGAAAATCCGGATATGGATATTGCACAGCGCAAGGAAGAAACCGAGATTTCGCAGACCATTGCGAGCCTTGCAAAACAGATGATCAACAACGCAGACATTGTACTGCGTGCTGAGAAACTGATGGGCGAGGGCAAACTGGTAAACAGCAACATCGAAAAGATGATTCGATGAGCCGCCATCATAGATACACACAGGAGCAGGAGCAGTTTCTGCGGGAGCAGATCGGCGTATGCGACAGCTATGCCGACCTGACCCAGCGGTTCAATGCGCGGTTCGGCACGGCGCTCCGGCAGCACAGCGTGCAGGATAAGTGTACCAAGCAGATGAAAATCCACCGCGGCAGGAACAGCGGACAATTTGCAAAGCACGGTCAGCCGCGTGCACTGCCGATAGGAACGGTGCGCCGAAGCCAGATGGGAACGTACATCAAGGTGCGCGAAGTGCCGGTGGACGCGCATATTTCCGGCTACGCAAGACCGTACTGGATACCGTTGCAGGAAAAGGTTTGGACGGATAAGCACGGCGAGGTTCCGGCAGAGCACATGATCTGTTTTCTGGATGGTAACGCGCGGAATTTTGCACCGGATAATCTGTATCCGATAACACGCGCCGCAAGCGTGCGAATGGCGCAGAATAAATGGTGGTCGAGTGACCCGCGCATTACCAAGACCGGGATTATGTATTGCAATTTGATGATTGCGTTGAGGAGGAAACGCGAATGCGGCTAAAGTGTTGGTACGGCATCCATGAGCCGAGCGGAGAAAGCATTATTCCGGCGGTTGATGAGTGCTGGCTGAAAAAGTGCAAGTATTGCAATCGGTATATTCTGCACGGCGTAGGCTGCTCGGTTGATGTTTCCAAAAGGAAAGCAATGAAGCTGAGAGATGAGATTTACCGAGAGTTAGGAGAATTGAGATTAGGGAGGGAAAACAATGGATGAATACATCAAACGGAAAGAAGCAATTCTTACTGTTCGAGGCTACGCAAAGCATTCTATCGACAAGGGCAGGAAAAGTCTTGATACGGTAGATGACGCTATCCATATGTGCGATGAGATTGACCGCCTGCCTGCTGCAGATGTTGTGCCGGTGGTGCGGTGCAAGGATTGCAAGTGGTTTGCGGATAACAACGGCGGACAATGGTATGGATGCCAAATGTTCCAAGTCGTTCGGATTACGCCAGAGGACGCACCGAAGCCGGACGATTTTTGCAGCTACGGTGAGAGAAAGGACGGAGGTGCAAAATAATGTATAAACCGCTGGCAGACAGCACCTTGCACAGCATGACGAAAAAGGAGATTATCGAGCTGCTTCGCATAGCAGAGCATAATGCAAAAGCATCACAGGAGCGAGTGGAGCAGCAGGCAGAAAACCTCAAGGACTGGGTTCCGGTGGTGCATGGGTGGTGGAACGCAAACGAAATTTGCTCATTGTGCGGAGAGAAGTCAACGGAAGGACTGGACGCAACGATATGGAACTATTGGCTCCCTAACTACTGCCCCAACTGCGGGGCGAAGATGGACGGAGGTGAAGACAATGATTGAGCTTAAACCCTGTCCGTTTTGTGGAGGAAAAGCGACTGTTCAATGTAAGCACACCGAAACATACGACGTTTGGGAGAACCACCCCGTTTTGTGTGCTAAGTATCGTGTTGGCTGTGAAAAGTGTGGAATTTATTTCTGGCAGTTGCACGAAATCCAATTGATAGATGGCCAACCTGCTGTTATTAAAAACGGATATGACGAAGCTGCCGAAGCATGGAACAGGAGGGCGGACAATGATTGAACTGAAACCTTGCCCATTCTGCGGTGGAAAAGCTCGCCTGTTTGTAAGCAACGGCGTGAGAGTGCTTTGCCCCAAGTGCGGTGCAACCACACGGATTTTGGTTGACAGCGAGCGCGTCGAAACGAACGCGGTTGAGGATGTAATTAAGGCATGGAACAGGAGGGTGAATGATGATATTTAAGAAAAACGGCAAAATATACGGCAATATTGAATTGTTGCTCGATGAATGTTGCCAAATCAACCAGTATTGCTTTCAGTGCGCGCTGCACGGCAAGATAGGCACGAAAAGCTGCGCAGGATATGCGGCTGAAAATCCGGAAGAAGTTGCGCGCTTGCTGGATGCTACGGTGATTAAGGACAAACCAATCACTGCCGAGGTAGTTGAGCATCACGGCGAGGACGAAAAGCGCAAGCTGACCCGTGCGGACATCCTGCACGCGGCGGAGAAGTGCGTATGCGGACAGCGTGAGCAGGACTACGGCACGCCGGAGGATAATTTTGAGACGATCGCGGAATTTTGGGAAACATACCTCAGTCGCGCGTGCGTGGATGAGGCAGGCTGTGTGCATATCGACGCGAACGACGTTGCCATGATGATGGCGCTGCTCAAGATTGCACGCATTGCAGCAGGCGGCGGAAAGGCTGATAATTGGATTGATCTTGCAGGCTATGCGGCTTGCGGGGCGGAATGTGAGGGAGTAACGGAATGACCATCGCTGAAATCGCCGCCCAGATGGGCGTTACGCCAGAAACGCTGGTGCAGGAGGTTGTGGCACAGGGAACAGCAAATGCAACTGCGCTTGTTGTTCTGGGAGCGTTGGCAATCGTGTTGGCGGTCGCGGTTCTTGTAGTTGGCGCTATTCGCGATTACGAAGTTTGTATACTTCCGTTTGTGTTTTTTGCGTTTTTGGGCGTATGGTTGCTTGCAAACGCAGTAGATTTAGTAAACTGGAAAACCGCGCCGGAAACAACGGTGAACCAGTACATTGTTGAACATTATGGAGGTGGACAGGAATGAAGAAAACAATTTTAACTCTGCTGGTAGCTATGATGGCTCTGATGTTTTCTGGGTGCGCTGGCTGTGATCGCGTGGCTAAGAGCATCGGCAGTGATGTGTCTGGCGGGCTGCATCGCACGGTAACGGTATACAGCAACACCGGAGAGAAGATCAAAGAATGGAACGGCAAGTTTGATGTTTCCGAGAACGATAACGAGGTATATTTCGATCTGAACGATAAACGCGTCATTATTCATGGCGGCATCGTAATTGACGAGGAGGACTAAAAATGACACCAACTGTTGTATTTGATTTTGACGGCGTTATTCACAGTTATACTTCCGGGTGGAAGGGGAAAACGGTTATTCCCGACCCGCCGGTGCAGGGAATTCGTGAGGCGATTAACGACATTCGGAAATTGTACCGAGTAGTTGTTGTATCGACCCGCTGTGATACACCAGACGGCATTATGGCCGTAAAGGAATATCTGGCCAAGCACGACATTGTTGTTGACGATGTAATGAAGGAAAAACCGCCTGCAATTGTGTATATTGACGACCGAGCTATTTGTTTTGACGGAAATCCGCACGGATTACTCGATAAAATCACGGCATTTGAACCATGGATGGCAAAAGCGATGAGGAGAATGAAAAATGACGATTGATGAAGCTATCAAGATTGTAGACGCGATTACGGAAAATGCAGTTGAAATCTGGAAATTGAATACAACAGAGTTTCGGGAGTTCGGAGCGATGTGCGAGGACGCGCTGCGGCTGATGAAGAGGACGCTCGATAAACCGAAGGGCGAGAACGCTGCGCCGGACACATGGCAGGAGCGCATGCAGCGCGAGTACCGCGAGACCAAGGAACGCTATGAAAAGCTGCACCGGCTTGTGACGAAGTACGAAGCGGGCGTACTCGAGTTTACGCCGAACTGCTCCATCGACCTGTTAAAGCAGCAGAAGCGCCACATGGGTGAGTACCTGCACGATCTGGAAATCCGTGCGGAGATTGAGGGAGTGAACCTGTATGATTGACCTGCACAAACTGGACAAGTTCCGGCTGAAAGACAGAGAACGCGAGTTTTACGGCTGCACCGGCGACAGCGGAAACGGTGTTTTCAAGGTGTATGTTGGCGGCAAGTCGTTCCGAGTGATCGCAAGCAATGGCATGGGCTGGGAACACGTCAGCGTTTCGCCCGGCTCTGCGCAGCGCAAGTGCTGCCCGACGTGGGACGAGATGTGCGCGATTAAGGATATGTTTTTCAGGGAGGACGAGCGCGTTATGCAGTTCCACCCGCCTAAGTCGGAGTACATCAACAACCATCCGTACTGCCTGCACCTATGGAAACCGGTAGATACGGAGATTCCGCACCCACCGATGATTTGTGTTTGAGGTGATACGGTGAACTTTGAAGAAATTGCGTTCCGCGTATTGATTGGAATGCTGTTGGTGTTTACAGGCTGCACGTTGGCAGCACTGGCGATTATGCTGCTTAAAGCAGCGTTAGGAGGATTCGCATGACGGCTAAGTACATCAAGATGGGCGTGGAGGAATGATATACCGAGGTTTACAAGTGTATATCTTGCTGTGCGGATACGATGATGGTGAACAACGAAAGGTATCGACAGCCGCGATTCTGCGCAAATTGCGGAGCGGCGTTTACGCAGGAGGAAAACGATGAACGCAGTAAGTGAAGATGTTGAAAAGCTCGTGGAAGGAGGAACACCATGATTAAATTCGAACATCCCGAAGTATGGGGATGGGAACACGCTATTCGAGGCATGAGAAACCCGATGAATAGTTGGGATAAGTCGGATAGTGGATGGTGCACAGAGAACGCTCCTGTGATTCAGTGCAAAAACTGTATGTATTACGACAATCATTACGATGATTGCGCAGCACCGGATATCGACACAAGAGTTTTTGTCATCGGCTACAACGACCTCGACCTCATGCGCCGCCTTATCCGCGCCGGTTCGTCGCACAGGAAGTTCTTACGGCAGATTTTCGTATCGGTTGACATTACCGCACCGCGCTATTGGTTGGCGGAGTTTGACACCTATAAGGTCGGCACGGTTGCAAATTCGTGTTCGACCATGCACAAAATTCACAGCAAGCCTATTGAGCTGTCGGACTTCAGCATTGATGATTTTGAAATTCCCGATGCTGATATTGCTCTGAAAGACTGCTTTATCAATGTTGTAGCTGACTGTGAAATGCTGAGAAAGGCATATCTGGAAGCCCTTGAAAAAGGTCAGAACGACCTTGCAAAGCAGTGTTGGAAAGGCTTGATTCAGCTTCTCCCGCAGTCCTACAACCAGCGGAGAACAGTTACACTGACTTACGAAAACCTGCTGAACATGGTCAGTCAGCGCCGAGGACACAAACTGGACGAATGGCACGATTTTTGCGACTGGGTATTTACCCTGCCGTATGCCGAGGAATTGTTAAAGGAGGGATTGAAGTGACACCAAACGAATATCAGCGCAAGGCAATGCGAACTGCAACAGGCAAATGCTACGACGCAACAAACGCTGCACTTGGTATCGCCGGAGAGGCCGGAGAGGTAGCCGACGAAGTGAAGAAGTCCACGTTTCAAGGGCACGATTGGAACCCGTCCAGAGTTGTTGAAGAACTGGGCGATGTGCTCTGGTACGTTGCCCTCATGGCCGACTTGCTCAATGTGCCGCTGGAGTACGTTATGCAGGCAAACATTGAGAAACTGGAACGGCGGTACCCTGACGGATTTTCTAATGAGGCGAGCGTGAACCGGAGTGAGTGAAAGGCTTACGCTGAGTGAAAGTTTTACGCTTAGTGAATACTCAGCGGAAATGAAACGCTACTTGCAAGAAATCCGGCGCTATGCACATTGGAGGTACGGCGATGAAGAAAAAGAGAGTAAATCCTCGGCGGAAACCCGCAACGCAGGCTGACGTAGAGAAAGCCAAGCAGCAGGCGCAAACGCATGCAATCAACATGGTATGGGCGGTGTTTTTCACCGCCCTGCGTGACAAAGAGGGCTTCGGCTACACACGGCTCCGGCGGGTCTGGGATGAAGTGAATTACATTTCGGACAGCATCGACAAGGGTTACGTTAAGTTGGATGACCTTGTAAACGAACTCGCGAAATATGGGATTACATTAGAATGAATCAGACGAGAGCAAATCAAATCAGAGGCAAATCACTGGAAACCCAGCTCGACCGCCTGTGCGAACGGGTGAACGCAATGGGCTACCACGCACACAAGAACCACCCGAAGCGGTTAGGCAACGGAACACGAGTACAAGGCGAACCGTTTGACTACGAAATCCTGCTGCCAAACTGGCACGCCTGCTTTGATGCAAAGGAATGCCATGATACAAAGTGGCATATGCAGAAAAAAGACATTATCCAGACGGAAAACCTCAAACACTGTAAAAACGCAGGCTGTGAGGCGTTCTTTCTGATTTACTTTTTCCACATCAAACAGCTTGTAAAAGTAGATGTGGATGAAGTAATAAATGTTTTGCAGCAGGGGAGCAAGACTGTTGGAGCGGAGAAAGGAGGTGAGTTTAACATTGGACTTATCATTGATAAAGCAGCGAATGAGCTGCATTGATTATGCAAAAATCAGCGGTATTCCGGTCAGCAAACCGGGTGATCGCTGTGCATCGCCTATCCGCAGCGGAGCGGATAACCGAACTGCGTTCGTCGTTTACGAGGATTTCTGGTACGATTTCGTTGCGCAGCTCGGAGGAGATGTAATCGACCTGTGCGCCCTCAAGCAGTTCGACGGAAACCGAGGCGCAGCCATCTCGCACCTCGCACGTTTAACCGGAGTCGAGAACGAACAGAACGCAAAGTGGGTAGATTATACACAAAACTTGTGCAACTCTGTGGAAAAGTGGCACAAGGCGCTTTCTGCTCCACACAGTGATTACCTGCACCGGCGCGGCATCCTGCAAACGACCATTGACGAATTGAAAATCGGCACAAAAGGCAACAGAATCGTTATTCCGTACTGGAAAAACGGCTATATATGCTACTACATCAGCCGTAAAGACCCGGACGACAAGTCAGGCAGTCCAAAGTACGTCAAAGCAAAACTGGACGGCTCGAACGAGAATATCCCGTGGGGATTGCCAACGCTCAAAGCCGGACAACCGCTCTACATTGCAGAGGGCGCGTTCGATGCACTCTCCATCTACCAAGAGGGCAAGAGCGTCCTCGCAACCATGGGAGGGCATTTCAGCAAGCCGCAGCTTGAGCAGGTACGCAAAGCCGCCGAGGCTGCATCCGAAGTCGTGCTCACGTTCGATAACGACGAAGCAGGACGTAGCTTTACAAAAGCACTCGGAGAATTTCTATTCAACCACCGCATCCGGTTCTCGACTCTAATCATCCCAAGCCGCTACAAGGACGTATCGGAACACTACGAAGCAGAGGGACGACTCCCGGAGAAAATGCAAGATGGAATTGAATTTCTTGCAAAATCGTTCGGAGAAGATGAATGGGACGACTTCAAAGCGTTCGCCTACAAAGCGGGACGTGTGCTTGATAAAAGCTCTATCTCGCAGCTCTTTTCAAAGGTAGCTCAAACCGGAGTGTTCGATGCAGGCGCACTTAAAGACCTCAAGAGTGATGTTACCTCATGCCCGGCAGAGGGCAAGATCGTAAGCGAGATTAGAGACGACCTGCTCTATCATCCGTCCGTCGGGTTCTTCACATACGACGGCGCAAGGTGGGCGCGTATAAGTGACGAGGAAGTCAAGGCACGCATAGCAAAGGCGTTAGGACGCTTTAAGAGCGGTTCCAAGTGTAATAGCATAATTACCCTGCTCAAGGCCGAAACGGCGCGTGTCGTCGAATTTAACCGCCAAAACAAGGTGAACTTCATCAACGGCACGCTCGACCTTGATACGCTGGAATTTTCGGGCGAGCATAACCCGAATGATTTCCTGACCTACTGCATGAAGTATCCGTACAAACCGGGTAAATATTACAGCCCGTGGTCGAATTTCATCGAGGACATTATGAACGGCGATGAACGCAAGCAATCCCTCATGCAGGAAGCAGCCGGATACGTTCTGTTCCCGAACAACGAGTTTCAGAGGTGCTTTGTTTTAATTGGTTCAGGTGCAAACGGTAAATCGGTATTTATGAACATTTTAACCGCTATTTTCGGAGAGGAAAATGTATCTAATGTTGAAATGAGCGCGTTCGCAAAGGACTTTCAGGTTATCCACCTTATGAACAGCCTTATTAACATTTCGTCGGAAACAAAGAGCAATATCGCCGGAGCAGAGAGCGTATTCAAGCAGATTGTAGCCGGTGACATGGTGTCGTCGTGTTACAAAGGCAAGGACATGATCTCGTTCAGACCGAGAAGCAAGCTGTTTATCGCCTGCAACGAGTACATGAAGAGCAAGGACACGACCGAGGGCTATCTCAGACGACTTTGTTTCATCAAGTTCCCGATGCACTACACGGACAACCCCACCCAGCCAAACGACCGGCCGATCAACCGAAACCTTGAGAAGGATTTCATGCAGCACCTGACCGAGATTTTCAACTGGGTACTCGACGGATACCGCGCACTCCGCACCGACCGCGAGTTCACAGTGACCGATGAGCAGTCGGAAATTATCTCGGACTACAAGGAGGTAATCAACCCGTTAATTAGCTTTGTCAAGGATTATGAGCTTGACGGAGACTACGCCTCGAACGACGAGTTTTATCGGGATTACACGGTATGGTGCGAGCAGTGCGGGCATAAGAGCAGAACGAAGCAATCGTTCCTCAGAGCTGTGCCCGAAATTTTGCGCGAGTACCGTAACGACATCGACAAACCTGTTACCGCTTTCAGAGTAAACGGCGTGGTTATGCGCGGAATTCGGCGTAAGGTAACAGATGGGGTAACAGAGAAGCAAATGAAATTGTTACCGTAATTTGCAACTTTTTTGAGTTCTAAATCTTTGTTTTTACCATTTCTCTTTCTTTTATATTATATTTTTTATAGGTAACACATAGTAACACATAACATAAAGGTAATAGAGAAAAAAGATAAAAATAAAGAAATAAAGGATATAGAGCAAGTAAGTGAAATAGGGGTAGCATGTGTTACCAACTGTTACCCCGACTTTGCAAGGAGGCAAGTATGGAAAAGAAAATCGAAAAAAAAACGGGACGCGGCGGCACTGAAAACTTTCCGAACGCGAGACTGAAAAGCACGCCGCCGGATGATGTGTCGATATGTCTCAAGAATGTGCTTGTGTTCTCGAAGCAGCCGCTTGTTAAGAGCGACGAGGAATGCAGGGAACGGCTGGCGCAGTTTTTCGAGACGTGTGCAGAGACGGGACAGCTTCCGACGGTTGAGAAGATGTGTTTGGCTCTGGGAACGGTTAGGCAGGTGGTGTGGGAGTGGGAAAATGGGGTCAAATGTAGCTCTGAACGTGCTGACTTGATTAAAAAAGGCAAAGAGATTATTGCCAGTTTTGAGGCTGAATTAGCGGCAAAAGGCAAGGTAAACCCCGTCGTTTACATCTTCCGGGCAAAAAACTACTTTGGCATGAAAGATCAGCAGGATGTTGTGGTTGCACCTGCTCAGCCGCTCGGTGCAGACGTTCCGACGGAGCAACTTGCCGAGAAGTACGCAAAGGCATTGCCCTCTGACGACTCTTGAACCCGCGATTAGGCTCACGACTTTACGACTTTCGCACAGGTAGGGACACGAATGTCCCTACCTTTTCGACTTTTACGACTCTTGACCTGACGACTTTCACGACTCTGCCGACTTTGGCTCACGACTCTCTGACGACTTTCGACTTTAAGACTTTCCGGCTGACGACTCTTGAACAGGCAGAGAGAAGCGGGCAGAAGAGGCGGAGACGAAACCGCCCTGACTGGGTGCGCCCCCGCCTGACCCGCTGACCGAACGCAGCAGATCGCGCAGGATAGATCGAACGGACGGACGGCCTGAACGATCGCAGCAGCCGCAGAAACATCCGCAGACAGCCGCGCCCGCTCGGACGTATAAACAGCCGACGGAATGCAGCAGGCGCGCGCCTGCATCGTTTACGCGGCCGTATGGAGTGCTTGCAAACAACCGTATATGCAATAAAAGCCCGTAGAAGCGTTCTACGGGCTTTTTCTTGATAGTAATATAGTTTGACGTTTGAGCCTTCAAAAAGCGTGTAGCGGAGTTATACGGGCGAAGCAGAGGCATACACGTTGTAGCCACTCGAGGGGAAAAGAAAAACCGCCCTTACAGGCGGCAAAAAGAAACCGCCCGGTCAGCTTTTCCGGGCGGTATGGAGTATCAAAAGCAGGATAAAGAGAAAACAGATCATGCGCCGCGCTCCTGTAAAAAGTCGTGCCATTCTGCGAGCGCTTCGGGGGTCAGCCGGTGGGCGTATTTCTGCATGATCTCATTTGCAAGGTCAAGGCAATACCGGCGGCCGTGGTTGTTTGCGCCTGTCGTGAGGGCGGCGTTCTGGACGATAAACGGAACGCCGATGCGGTCAGCCTCTGCAAAATTGCATTCCATAATGTCGCAAATTGTGCGCCGCTCCTCTGCGTCAAGGCGGCCGTTCTCGAGTAGATCAGACGCGGAAACGATAGATAAAATCAGATTTTTGATCATGGTTTATACCTCCTCGCTTTCGTGCGCTTCGTCAAAATCGGATTCGATTTCTTCGAGGGCGTCGGCGATGCATTCGCCTAACAGATAGCAGCGGATTGTCACGTCTGCGGCCTCCGCCCCGCCTCTGAGAATGTCGCAGCCTCCGCCGAACTCATCGAGTGCATCCGCGAGAAGATCGAAGTTGTGACAGATGTTTTCTTCTGCCTCGTAGGTGTTGAACGTGTACGAGCCGGACGCGTTGCCGGTTACACTGTCTTCGTTAAAAAGAACGTCGTTCAGATGCTCCTCCAGATCTTCGAGGGTGTCGAAATCCTCGAAATTGATTTCGTTGTTGATGTATTCAAGTACATCGTCTTTTATTGCTTCTCTGTAATTGTACTTCATGTTTTGCGCTCCCTTCTAATCGTCGTTGCCTGCTATCTTGCGGGCTGTTTTTCTGTTTACGGGTATATTTTACACCTATGATTGTAGGTTGTCAATACTTTTTACCTATTATTTTAGGTTTTTCGAGTGCATAACGTCGGTTTCTAATTATACAAAATCACTATTTGTATAATTAGGCGATTGCAGCGCGTCCAGATCATGCCGGGCTGCAGCCGCCTGGACAGGGTACCCGCGGGGGAAAATAGGGGGTAAAACAGCGCCGGGGTAGGCTGCTCTTCCAGACGCCAAAAACAAAAAGCCCTTTTCCCTCCTCCCGTTTCGTGCTATACTCCGCTTAAAGGGAGGTTGGCGAAGTGAAAACAGAAAAGAAAAAATTCACCGCAGCTCAAATAGCTGGCGGCGTAATAGGCGGTTTAGCCGTGGGCGCAATGCTGTCTATGCCCATGTGGTTCATCGGGAGTGGAGACGAACAGGGCAATGCGCAGGATAAACAGACACAAACGCAGTCGCAGGGAAGTATCGAAATCGCAAACGACAGCTATGTTTCGGCAGAATTTGAGAAAATATACGAAGCACCGGGCGTTGAGGGCGTGTTTTACGTTTCTCTGAACGTGCAGAACAAGACGAACAAGACAATCTGGGTCTATCTGGACAAAGCGTCGGTGAACAAAGAGAGCGTGTCTATGGTCAGCACAGGTGTTCCACTGTATATCGCGCCGGGCAATTCGGGCGGAACGGGTTTTGTCTTCCCGATGGCGCAGTTGAGCATTGAGAGTGCATCTGATGTGCGGAACATCACTTTTGACTTGGTAGCTGCTGATGAGGCGACGTTGAATGAGATTGACCGGGTGAAGGGAATTAGTATCGACCTCTGAGAGACGGAAACAGGAAGGTGAAAGCGGAAAGGCGAAAGTGAAAAAATCGCGGGAAAATAAAAAAGACCTGTTGACAAACCTATGATAATAGGTTATTATATAGTCAAGAGGTGAATGAAATATGAAATTCGCAGATGCACTGAAAGAAATGATACACAGAGCCAAGCTGACCCAGAAAGGTCTTGCTGAAAAGGCGGGATACAAGACACTCAGCAGCGTAACTACTCCGATTGCACGCGGAGACATTAAGTTGTCCACGCTGTGCCGGTTGGCGAACTCCGCAGGCTACGACGTAATGCTTGTCCGTCGCGATGCTATCGAGCCGGAGTACCCGATTAAGATCGAGTACGGTGAGACAGAGAAGTAAGGCGAGACAGAGGGCATCCGCTCGTTTTGCAAGATTAGAAACTGAATTATTCAAAAAGAGAAAGCGCGGCAAAGGCTGCGCAAGAGCCAAAGGGCGTATCCGTAAGGGTACGTCCTCTTTTTGTGCTTGGAAGGGAAGGGTGAATATGGAAGAACAGGCAAAGATGGAAGAACTGCTGAATAAGATACGAAAAACAATAGAGGAAACCGGAAGTGCGGACGGCGACATAGAGGCTTGCGAGGATTACTTCTCTGCGCTGCGTCACTGTGGGAGGCAGGAGCAGGCGAAAAACTGCCTGTGGCTGCGCAAGTACGCAGAGGACAAAGTCAGAGAGGGAGTAGAGGTTGAAAGGTTTTTCTCTCTCGCGAAAAGAACCTATCTGCTCATGGCTCCTTATGATTTCGACTCATACCTGATCTATCTCGAATGGGACAGACCCGTGGAGGAGCGGTTCTATCAGCCGCGCCGGAAAATCATGCGTTGTGTTGCGGATGCACTGCAAAGACTGACAGATGGAGAGCTCGATGAGCTGTTTTTGAGCATGCCGCCTCGTGTAGGCAAAACGTCTATGCTTATGTTTTACTGCACATGGCTTGTAGGACGAAACTCCGAGAAGTCGAACCTTTACTCTGCGTTCTCAGATATTATCACCTCTGCGTTTTATTCCGGCTGTCTGGAAGTTATCAACGACCCAGTCACTTACCTGTGGCACGATGTGTTCCCTGAGGCGAAGATAGTCTCCACGAACGCGAAGGACGAGACGTTCAATATCGACCGCAGTAAACGCTATCCGTCCCTGACTTGCCGTTCTCTGTATGGCACACTGAACGGTGCGTGCGACTGCAACGGCGTGCTGATTTCCGACGATCTAATCGGCGGCATCGAGGAAGCATTAAATAAAGATCGCCTGATTTCTGCATGGTCAAAGGTCGATAATAACCTCATTCCTCGTGCGAAGGAGACCGCAAAGGTGCTTTGGTGCGGTACAAGATGGTCTGTAGCTGACCCTGCCGGTCTGCGCATGGAGCTGCTGCAAACGGATGAGAGATTTGCAAACAGGCGTTTTGAGATTATCAATCTGCCCGCGTTGGACGAAAACGAGGAAAGCAATTTCGAGTATCAGTTCAATGTAGGTTTTTCCACTGAATACTATAAGCAGCGTCGCGCGTCGTTCGAGAAGAACAACGATATGCCCTCGTGGGACGCTCAGTACATGGGTCAGCCGGTCGAACGAAGCGGTGTGCTGTTTGAACCGGACTCGCTGCGAACCTATAACGGAGTTCTGCCGGACGGAGAGCCAGATCGTGTGTTTATGTGCGTTGACCCGGCGTTTGGCGGCGGAGACTTCGTAGCTGCACCTGTTTGCGTGCAGTACGGAGACGATGTGTTTATCCCCAATGTTGTGTACAGCGATGGGGATAAAAAGATAACTCAGCCGCTTATTGTTCAAGCGGCGAAAGAATACAAACCGCGAACCATCCGCATGGAGGCAAACCGAAGCACAATGGACTATGCGGAAAAGGTAGGCGCAATGCTCAAAGAGAACAACGTGCGTGCAAGCGTGGTTACAAAGCCTGCTCCCAATAACAAAGCGAAGGAAATCCGCATTTATGATGCAGCACCAGATATTCGCGAGCACTTTATTTTCCTTGAACCCTCAAAGCGTCCCAAGCACTACGAGCAGTTCATCCAGAACGTGTATTCGTTCAAATTGTCCGGTAATAACAAGCACGACGATGCGCCGGATAGCCTTGCTGCTGCGTCTGACGAATTATTCAAAACGACATATTCCGTTAAAGTGGGGAAAAGGGCGTTTTGAGCGTGGTTTTGTTCACTTTTTCGCCTATTTCTGGTATAATAAAAGTGGGCATAGAACTCTCCTTTCTTTTTGGTGTTATAGTCTAACGGAACAGCCTATTTTTCACCTCCTAATGTTTCACGCGGCGGCTATTTGCGAAGCCGTCGCACATGGAAAACGCGAAGTGCTACGAACACTCTCCTCAAGTTCTAACAGGTGCAAATCCTGTGTTTTCCTCCCCATACAGGAGCATAGCTCAATCGGTAGAGCGTCGGTCTCCAAAACCGAAGGTTAGATGTTCAATTCATCTTACTCCTGCCATATGTCGCGCCTCGTGCGAGGCAGAACTTTCCTGACAAGACGTGTAAAGGACGAAACGGAATGGATTTATTCGGTCGCAGAAAACTTTTTACCGTTGAAAACGACATTACAAGTGAAAATGTGGCGAATATTCTCAATTCCGTTCTTCCGGCGCACGTGCAGAATATGGCGCAGGAAGAATACCTGTACCGGTATCGACGCGGTGAGCAGCCGATTTTAAGCAGAACTAAGAATGTTCGCCCAGAAATCAATAACAAAGTAGCTGAAAATCACGCAAACGAAATCGTTGCGTTCAAGAACGGCTATTTTCTGACTCAGCCTGCATTCTATGTGAGTCGCAGTGAGGATACAGACGCAGTTAAGCGTATGAACGATTATCTTTACCTGTGCGGCAAGCAGCAGGCAGATAACGATGTGGTAGACTGGTTCCACACAGTAGGCATCGGCGTGCTGTATGTTTATCCATATGCATATGACACCGAGTGTCCGGTTCGTGCGGTCGCACTCGACCCACGCTCCTCCTTCGTGGTATACGACCGCAGACCGGGCAATGAGCCGGTTATGGGCGTAAATATTGTCGTAGACAAGGATATTGCGTACTTTGATGTGTACACGCGAAAGCGTTATTTCAAGGTCTACGGCACTGTTCACAGTTCGGCTACGGACGAAAGACCCGTGATTATGACGGCATCACGCGTTATAGAGGATAAGCAGAACACGGTGGGCGAAATTCCGCTCATTGAGTATACTTACGACACAAACCGCATGGGCGCATTTGAGTCTGTCGTTCCTCTGCTCGATGCAATCAATAACGTGCAGTCCAATCGTCTGGACGGCATTGAACAGTTCATCCAGAGTCTTATGGTGTTCTATAACTGCACTTTGGACGAGGATGAGGACGGAAAGCAGATTACGCCTGCTATGGTTCGGGAGTACGGTGCGATTTTCCTGAAATCCATCGGAATGGACAAAGCAGACCTTAAGATTTTGTCCGAACAGCTTGACCAGACGCAGACGCAGGTTCTTGTTGATTATTTGTATCAGCAGGTGCTGACTATCTGCGGTATGCCGTCCACTACCAAGGGCGGTACATCTACAAGCGACACCGGCGCTGCGGTGCTTTACCGTGACGGATGGTATCAGGCAGATACCTATGCACGAAATACTGAGGATTTATTTGCAAGGGCAAACAAGTATTTCGACCGCGTATTCGTTAAAATTCTCCGGTTGAAATGCGGTCTGGACGTTGCAATGTCTGATTTCAAGCTGCAATTTGTTCGGAACGAAACTGCGAATATCCTTGTAAAGACGCAGGCTGCACTCAATCTCAAGCAGCTCGGTTTCTCGCCTGAACTTGCATTTGCTAAATCCGGTCTGTCGAATGACCCGATCATGGATGTTGAGAAATCCGGCGAATATATGAAAAACGCATGGAGCGCTGAACAGCAGGAAGCGGGAAAAACGGAGGAAAATCTGGATGAAAATTGATATTTCTCAGTCTCCGGGCGTACTGGACGCGCTCAACGCAGTGCTAAACAAAGGTTCAGTGGCAGAGCTGAAAATTGAACATGGACGCATCGTTGTTATTGAAATCAAGAGAACGAAGCGCCACTGAGACATAACAAGAGAGTTAAGACACAGAATGTGTGTTTGTAAGCCAAAGGGCTGTATCTGAAAAAGGTACAGCCCTTTTTATTTTATCGGCAGGGAAGCCGTAAATCGCACAAAAGGTGAGGGAACACCAAAAAACGCAGGAGGAAAATGCAATGGCAAAAATCGACACTACCAAAATTGAAGGTTATGCGGACATGACCGCAGAACAGAAACTTGCAGCTCTTGAGGCATTTGAACTGCCGGACAATAACTCCGCAGAGCTTGAACGTCTGAAAAACGCAGTGAGCAAGGCAAACAGCGAGGCTGCTGAATACAAGAAGCAGTTGCGTGCAAAGCAGACCGACGCAGAAATCAAGGCTGCGGAGGATGAAAAGGCACGCACCGAAATGGAGAAGGAGCTTGAGGGTCTGCGCCACGAAAAGATGGTTTCGGACTACAAGGCAAAGTTCCTTGACGTTGGCTACTCCGCAGAGGACGCACAGGCGAATGCCGTTGCGCTCGCAGATGGTAAGTTCGACACGATTTTTGCATCGCAGAAAACGTTCATCGAGGCGCAGAAGAAAGCCGCTGTTGCAGGCTCGCTCGACAATCAGCCGGGCATTTCTTCGGGCAATCCGCTGAACAGTAAGAACAAGGATGCAGCGCAGGATGCGCAGTTACGCGGCTTTATGGGTCTGCCTGTATCCGACGGCAAGTAAAAAGGAGTAATAAGCATGGCAAACAGTATTGCACTTGCGCAGAAGTTTCAGCCGCTGCTTGACGAGGTTTATAAGCGCGAGTCGCTGACCTCCATTTTCGACGTTACCGCAGCACGCATGAACTTTGTTGGCGCAGATACCGTTAAGGTTTTCAAGACCGACATGGACGGTCTCGCAGATTATGATCGAAACGGCGGTTTCAAGTCCGGTTCCGTAACCGGCGCATGGGAGACCTTCAAGCTGTCTCAGGACAGAGGCGTTTCCTTCATGGTCGACCGCATGGACAACGAGGAAACTCTCGGCATGGCGTTCGGCACTCTGGCGGGTGAGTTTATCCGCACTAAGGTTGTTCCGGAGCTCGACGCTTACCGTTTCTCGAAGCTCGCAGGCGCAACCGGCATCACCAAGGCAACCGCGGCCGACATTGCAGCAGACACCGATGTTGCAGCAATGATTGATACAGCGCTTGCAGAAATGGGCGACAACGAAGTGCCGCGCGAGGGTCTGGTCTGCTTCATGTCCGAAAAGACCTATTCCGCGTTCAAGGGCAACATTACCCGTTATCTCGCAAACGAGAACGGTGTAAACCGCGAAATCAACAGCTACAACGGCATCCCGATTGTTCGCGTTCCGAAGAATCGCTTCAACACCGGCATCACCCTGAACGATGGCGAGTCGAAGTTTGGCTACGAAATCCCCAAGACTACGAGTTTCCCGATCAACTTCATGCTCATCCATCCGAGTGCAGTAACTCAGGTTACGAAGCACGCCCTGCCGCGTATCTTCGACCCGGACACCAACCAGAAGGCTGATGCATGGCAGTTTGACTATCGCGTTTATCACGATATTTTCACCTTTGAGAAGAAGGCAAACGGCATCTACCTGTCTGCGGCAGCAACCGCCAACGCCTAAAGGCGGTGCAGCATGGCTTGTAGATTTGTGGGTCTGAGACCCGAAGAGATGAATTTCGCGAAGCCGGAGAAGGTGCTCGAAGCAGTCAGACCGGACGTTACCCCGGACGTTGAGCCGGAGACCGCATCGGACGTTACCCCGGATGCAACCCCGGACGTTACCCCAGAGAAGAAAACCTCGCGAAAGCCAAGAGCCGAAGCAAAGCATAAGTAAAGGAGGTGCTGCGCAGTGACAGTAGGTGAGAAGTTGAACATGGTAAAAGCTCTAATCAGCGACGTGAACGTATCTGACGAACAGATTAACACCTATCTGAATGTTGCCGCGCAGCGCGTTCTTGCTACAGCTTATCCGTGCGGCACGTCAAAGGTTGAAGTCCCGTCTCGATATGAAACGCTGCAATGTGAACTGGCAGTCCGAATGATTGCCCGTCGCGGCGGTGAGGGTGAGACCGGACACGCAGAAAACGGCATTTCGCGTTCTTATGCAAACGCTGACGACAGCGACCTACTAAGCCGCATTGTTCCTGCTGTGGGGGTGTGCTTATGATGAGCCTCGCCCGAAACGCCTCTAAAGTGCTGTTTCGCCTTTATGAGGGGCAGGAAGAAACGAAGGACGAATACGGCAATCTAACTGGTTCTCCCGTTCCTAAATACGGCGAATTGCAGACAGCTTTTCTCACTGTGTCGCCCAATAAAGGCGATGCATCCATAGAGCCGTTTGGCACGTTGATGGATTACGACCGAACCATGAGCACAGCGGACACAACGTGTCCAATTTCCGAACACGCTGTGCTGTGGCTCGACGGTAAAAGCGCAGATGAACCGCACAATTATGTGGTAAAGAAACGTGCTCCATGGAAGAACAGCATTGTTTTTGCAATTCAAGAAGTGACGGTCGATGAGTAAAAAACGATGAGTAAAAGAGTTAAACTGTCGCTCAATTCACGGTCGATTGATAGGGCAGTAAAAGAGCTTGAAACCTACAAAACGTGGGTGGACAAGAAAAGCGCTGAACTTGCCTATCGTCTCGCTCTGATTGGTGCTCACGAAGCGTCTGTGCGGTTTACAACCGCGATATATGACGGCATCAACGATGTATCTGTATCGCTTGAACCAACCGACAAAGGCTATAAAATCCTCGCAGAGGGCGAGGCTGTGTGCTTCATTGAGTTCGGTACAGGCGTTCACCATAACGGCAAAGAACCGGATCCGAACCGCCCGAAAGAGGTTGCAAAAATCGGTGAGTACGGCAAAGGCCGTGGCAAACGTGATACATGGGTGTACATTGACGAGGACGGAAAGCATTTTACGCACGGCAATCCGGCGGCTATGCCGATGTGGTTCGCCACAAAGGAGATGGAAATGTCCGTCGAACGCATTGTAAGGGAGGTGTTTCGGTGATTGATATTGAAAGCACTGTGTTTGACGCAGTTGCAAAAGCATTCACTGCTGCATACCCGAAAGGTTCTCGCTATGGCGAGGAAGTGGACACGCCCGTTTCTTTTCCGTGTATCACGCTGATTGAAAGCGATAATTACACTTACGAGAAATCGTTGACCGACGAAATGCGCGAACATCATGCAAACTTGATGTACATGCTGAACATTTATTCCAATAAAACGAGCGGTGCAAAGCAGGAATGCAAAGCCATTCTTGCCCTGCTCGATGAGAAAATGCGGAGCCTTGGTTTTGTCCGCACAATGAAAGCACAGACGAAAAACCAAGACTCGAAAATTTACCGAATTACAGCGCGTTACCGTGCTGTTGTTTCGGATGATTACAGAATTTACAGGAGGTAAGTATGAGTATCAGACTTTCTACTGCCGGTATTACGCTGAATTATGCGGTCGAGAGTGTGGCAGACACTCGTCCGGTTGAAGGTTATACGAAGGTGCCGGAAATCAAGAGCATTCCGGAGATGAATCCAGAGCCGGAAACCCTCGAAACTACCACTCTGGAAGAGACCGAGTACAAGACCTACATCGACGGTCTGAAAGACCTCGGCGGTGCGCTTTCTTTTACCGCAAACCTCACCAAAGACCTTGTTACTGCATGGGAAGCTGTTGTGCAGGCAGCTAAGACCGCTGCGGATTCCGGCAAGGCAACGTGGTGGTGTATCCTCATTCCCGGTCTGGAAAAGGCGCTGTACTTCACCGGCACTCCGTCCGCGCTCGGTATGCCCGGCGCTGAGGTTGGTGATGTGCTCGAAGCTACGCTGTACGTGACCCCGACCGGTGCACCTCAGTGGGAAGCGAAGCCGACGGCTTAAACGACGATAGTCTAAGCCGACGCAGTATATAAAATAACGAAAATAGCCGTATAGGCGGCACATGGAGGTTTTTGCAATGGCAAATGTCGTAGAAATGAACACCAATGATCGAGTAATGCCCGTTCGTCTGACTGACGAAAAGTCCGGCAAGGTATACGAACTTGACTTCAACCGTGAAGCAGTTCGCTTTGCAGAGGCACGCGGCTTTAAGGTAAATTCGATTGCCGATTTTCCGGCAACCGCAATCCCGGAGCTGTTTTATCTTTCGTTTCGCACTCATCACAAGAACGTTTCTCGTTCGCAGACCGATGCTCTGCTCGACCGCATGGGCGGCATGAGTGCACAGCTCATCGAACGTCTCAATCAGCTCTATGCGCAGGCTGCGCTTACGAACGTGATTGCCGCTGATGAGGATGCAGCAAAAAACGGCGGCGTGACTGTGGAGCTGTAAGCGATGCGGGGAGCGAGAAAAGCGCCCCTGAAGGTCGCGTTCCGCAGTCTATGACTGAGGTTTTCGAACACGATGAACCCTTCTATCTTTCAATCGGCATGACCTATGAGCAATATTGGTACGGAGACCCGTGGTTAGTGGTCTCCTACCATCGTGCCGAAAGAATGCGCTTACGCAGGCGCAACGAAATGCTGTGGCTGCAAGGCATGTACTTTTACGAGGCAATTTGCGATGCATCGCCCTTGCTTCATCCGAATGCAAAACGCGGCACAAAGGCTATTCCGTATCGGGAAAAACCGTATCCGCTCACGGATGAGCAGACAGCAGAGGAACGTGAAGAACGCGAAGAACGCGAAGGTGAAAACGACCGTCTGCGTGCTGAGTTGTTCTTCAAGAACTGGGCAGAGAGCACAGCGAAGCGGTTCGAAAAGAAAGAATAACAATTCGCCCATCGTAATGGCGAACAGGGCTGCACGGTTGCGTGCAGCCTTTATTTATATATAAGGAAAGGCGGTGAACACATGAGCGTAGAACTTGATGCACTGGAACTTGAAATATCCAGTAATTCCGATAAAGCGTCAAAAGGCATTGACGGTTTAATAAAAACCCTCGGAGAACTCAAAAACGCCTCCAAAAGTGGTTCTGGACTGAACACGATTGCTCGCGGTCTGGATAAGGTAAACAGTGCCATTGACCGCCTGAATGTGCAGAAATCAAAGCTGTCCTCGCTCAGAACCGCACTTAGTAATCTGACGTTCGGGCAGAATGATCTAACGAAAACCGCAAACCGGCTGATAAAGCTGAACGAAGCGATTAAAACGCTGAATGTAGACTCAAACAAGTTTGCGGCACTTAGTTCCGCTATGCAGAGCGTATCGTCCGTTGAAAAGGCAACCGGCATGAACTCGGTTATCAACACGCTGAAAAAGCTCGACACAGTAACGGAACAGCTTGAAAAGACAGACCTCGGTAAATTCGCAACGCAGATGCAGAAAACCGCTGACGCTGTTCGTCCTCTTTCGACCGAAATGCAGAAAGTTTCAAACGGCTTTAACGCATTCCCGATTAAAATTCAGCGTCTCATTGCTGCGACGGACAAAGTGCCGTCCTCGACGAAGAAAGCGAGTATCGGTCTGTCCGGCATGATGAAAGGTTTTCTCTCGTTCGCTGCCATTGATCGTGCAGCGGATAAGGTTTCTGATTGGGTGGTCAGCTCGAACGCCTACGTTGAGAATATGAACCTGTTCAGCGTAACCATGGGTGAGGCAGCGGACAGCGCCTTTGAGTACGCAGAGGCGGTAAATAAAGCTGTTGGCATTGACGTTTCCGAGTGGATGAAGTATCAGGGTATGTTCAAGCAGATTGCATCCGGTTTTGGTGTGGTCGAAACCAAAGCGAACACCATGTCGAAGAACCTGACACAGCTCGGCTACGACATTTCTTCCTTCTACAACATCTCGATTGAGGATGCAATGCAGAAACTTGAAAGCGGCATCGCGGGCGAAATCGAGCCTATGCGTCGCCTCGGCTATGCGATTGACGAAGCAACGCTGAAACAGGTTGCGCTTGCTCACGGTATCTCTCTGAGCGTCAATAGCATGACACAGGGGCAGAAATCTCAGCTGCGTTACATTGCAATCATGGAGCAGTCGAAAAACTCCATGGGAGACCTTGCACGAACTGTGCAGACCCCGGCGAATGCAATGCGAATTATGCACCAACAGTTAAATCAGTTGACACGCGCACTTGGTAATCTCTTTATTCCGATTATCGAAAAGGTGTTGCCGTATCTGCAAGTGTTTACAGAACTGCTGACCGACGCGGTACAGCGCATGGCACAGCTCATGGGATTTACCCTGCCGAAGATTGACTATTCCGGTATGCAGGATGGTCTGTCCGGCGTAGGAGAAGATGCAGACGATACGACAAACAGCTTGAAAAAGCTGAAAAACGCAGTTCTCGGCATTGATGAATTGAACGTGCTCGATAAGCAGAATACCACCTCTGGCTCTAACGACCTCGGTCTCGATATGCCGGAATATGATTTTCTCGCCGGACTCAATCAGCGGACTGATGAACTGAAAAAGCAGATTGAAGCGCAGGTGGGTGTTATCAGCGCGATTATGTCTGGCGCTCTGCTTGTGCTCGGTGCAATCCTTGCGTTCTCAGGCGTAAACATTCCGTTAGGCATTGGACTTATGGCGGCAGGTGCGATCGGTCTTGCGGCGGAAGCAGCTATCTATTGGAATGCAATGGACAGTAAGGTTGCAACGGCTCTTGCAGGCGTAATGGCAGTTTGCGGCGCGTCACTGTTTGCACTCGGTGCGGTTCTCGTATTCAGCGGCACGGAGATTCCACTGGGCATCGGAATGATGCTTGCAGGTGGTGCGCTGCTTGCCGGTTCAGCTATCGTTGCATGGCACAGCATGGACGCATACATTCAGGGCGCGATTGCAAGCCTGCTCGTTATTCTCGGCGGTGCATCGCTTGCCATTGGCGCAATCATGGTTTTCTCCGGTGCGAACATCCCTCTGGGTATCGCACTTATGGCGGCAGGTATCGCTGCTGTAGGCGGTGGCATAGCCGTTGCGTGGGGCAGTGTAAGCCAACAGGTTAGAGCAGCAGTCAGCGCAATAACGCTTGTTCTTGGCGGTGCTCTGCTTGCGGTTGGCGCTCTATTTGCGTTCAGCGGAGCGAATGTTCCGCTTGGTATTGGCTTAATGGTTGCAGGTGCGGTTTCTATCGGAGCTGCGGCTGCTCTTAACTGGGGTATGCTGACGACCAATGTAAGTGCAGCTCTTGGAGCAATCGCGCTCGTTGCATCCGGTGCGGCGCTTGCACTCGGTGTTATCCTCACTCTGAGCGGCAACCTCCCCATTGGTATTGGCCTGATTGCAATCGGTGCGGCCGGTATTGCAACGGCGCTTACCGCAAACTGGTCACTGATACCGGCACAGGTGCAGAGCGTGCTTTCTTCCATCATGGTTTGCGTTGCCGGTTATATGCTTGCAATCGGTGCAGTTCTGCTTTTCGCCGGTCAAATTCCGGTTGGTCTTGGTCTGGTCGCCGCAGGCGCACTTATTCTCGGCAAAACGGTAGCGGCGAACTGGGGTGCGCTCAGTACGAAACTGCGTCAGCAGATTACCGCTGTAACCGCAATCGTCAGTGCTGCATTCATTGCTCTGGGCGCAATTATGCTGTTTTCTGGCGCGAATATTCCGCTCGGTATCGGCATGATCGTTGCAGGCATTGCAAGCGGAGCGACGGCGGTTGCCGTCAACTGGGGATACCTCAAAGCGCAGGTGCAGTCCGCTCTTGCATCTCTTACTGCAATTGTTGCAGGCGCGTCCGTCGCAATAGGCGTTGCGCTCATCCTCATGGGGCAAATTCCGCTCGGTCTTATGTTCCTGCTCGGCGGTGCAGTCGCAGGCGTGGCATCAAGTGCGCTGTCGAGTAAAAGCAGCACGCAGAATTATTCTCGTTCGCTGAATAGCCTGACCGCTGCAAACCGCTCGTTCGTAAACACGAACACGAAGCTGCTCAACGATTACACCTCTCTGTCCGGTTCGCCGGATATTGGAATGTTTGCATCCGGCGGCTTCCCGGCGCACGGTTCACTGTTTGTTGCAGGCGAGAACGGTGCAGAGATGGTTGGTCAGATTGGCAACCGAACCGCAGTCGCGAACAACGATCAGATCGTAAGCGGCATTGCATCCGCGAACGACGGTGTAATTAACGCGGTAATGGCAATCGGCAGCATGATCGTAAAGGCAATCGACGATAAGGATAGCAGCATTACGCTTGATGGTAAGACTGTCAGCCGTGCGCTGTACAAATACAATAACGAAGTTGCCCGTGAAAAGGGCACGAGTCTCGTAACGGGGGTGAGCAGGTGATTTTGAAAGTCGGAAATCTGGATTTAACGCCATACACCGCGTATGGCGGCATCAAGTGGCAAAGGTCTGACGTTGACGGCAAGAATGCCGGTCGAATGCTCGACGGCACGATGCAGCGTGACCGTGTAGCTATCAAAATCCGATTTGACGTTACCTGCCGCCCTCTTACGGCGGCAGAACAGGCAAAAATCCTGTCCGCTATCGAGCCGGAGTTTGTGACGCTGACGTACACAGACCCGGTGACGAACAGCACGAAAAGCGGACAGTTTTACTCGAACAATTTTCCGTCCACGTTTGCAATGGTGCGGAATGGCACGGAATATTGGAGCGGTTTAACGTTTCCGCTGATACAGAAATAAGGTGAAAGCACATGACAGGAAATTCAATCATTTACGGAGACCGCACGTTTACAAACCTCGACGTAAAAGAAGGACGGACGACCTCTGAGCGTTCGCCCATTGGTGATGTGCTGACAATTGACACGTTAGAGTTCGATGTTGTATCGGAGGATACCACCCTCACCGATTTCATCCGCAACACACCTTTGACCTTCTTCCATGATGATGAACAGATGGGTATTTTCTACGTGCAGAAAATCAGTCGAACGTCCATCAACACCTATCATTTCGCCTGCACTTCGACCGTGGGTTTGCTTGATGAGACATACCACGACGGAGGTATTTACACAGGCGAAACCGTGAAGAAAGTGTGCGAGGACATTTGCTCTCCGCTGACGGTTTACGTCAAAACAAATATTGCAAATATTGAGCTTTACGGCTGGCTTCCTATCGCGACGCGGCGTGAAAATCTCACACAGGTGCTTTTTGCGATTGGTGCTACGTTGAAGGTTGACTTTGACGGTGCAATTCGCATTGAAGGTCTATGGAGCGGCGAGGCAAGCACAATCGACGCAGGCGAAATCTACGCAAGCGGTACGGTTGATTACGCAACGCCTGTTACCGAGGTAATCGTAACCGAACACGCCTATTCGCAGAGCGCAACGGAAACGACGGAGCTTTTCAAGGGTACAACGTCGGCAGGCGACAAAATCACCTTCGACGAACCGTGCTACGATCTTGCGGCATCTGGCTTTTCCATTCTTGCAAGCGGTGCAAATTGGGCAACGGTTTCGGCAGGTTCGGGCGTGCTGACCGGTAAGAAATACACGCACGTTACCCGACAGGTAACACAGCATATTAAGCCGAAAACACGCGAGCTTGTTACACAATCAGATAACACGGTAAAGGTAGAGAGCGCAACGCTTGTGTCTCTCGTGAACGCAACGGCAGTCGCAGAACGCCTTGCTGAGTATTACAGCCACAATGAGCGTATCAATTACAAAATTGCAACAAAACGCGAAATTCCCGGCGATGTGGTGCAGATTGCGCATCCTTACGGTGGCACAGTCTCCGGCTGCATTGAAAGTGTGGATATTACGGTATCCGGCAAACTTGCGGCAGAGGAAAGCGTGCTGATTGATTATTTCCCGCCGGACATTGGTGCGCAGGAATATTACGACACTGTGGAGGTGCTGACACAGAGCGGCACTTGGACGGTGCCGGAAAATGTGACGAGTATTCGTGCAGTGCTGATTGGGGGAGGGTCTGGCGGTTCGAGCGGATGTGAGGGCGAAGATGGCAAGAACGTGTACAACGGCGGCGCAGGCGGCAAAGGCGGCATAGCAGGCGCAGGCGGCGCGGGTGGAAAGGTTTACAGCGTTGAAATGAATGTTACGCCCGGAACGGATTACGCAGTGCAAATTGGTGCAGGCGGCAAAGGCGGCGTATATTCCGCAGACGGCAGCGTGGCCGGTACGTCTGGCGTGCAAACAAAGTTCGGCTCGCTATCCTCTGAAAACGGCTCATCTTCCGATATTGGTTTTGCAGACCCGGTCAACAAGCAGTTTTACGCTCAAGTCGGAGACGACGGCATCAAGGGCGGAGATGGCGGCAGCGGCGGCGAAGCAAACTATACAAGCAATGATAACAAGGTTCGTGCAGGCAAAGACGGAGGAAACGCCCTCGGCTACGCAGGTGGCAAGGGTGCAAGTGGCCTCGCGACTAAAAGCGGCAGCAGCTCAGGCGGTCAGATTGGCGTTTCTGGCGGAGGCGGCGGTGGCGGTGCCGCTATGGGCAACGCGGGAGAAGATGGCAATGCCGGACGCTTGGAATGGACGAATTTCGACACGCATGAGCATAAAGGTTACGGATGGCTCGCGAAAGGTGGCGCGGGCGGCTCTGGCGGCAACGCAACTATCATTCCGAACATGCCGACCATGCTCGGCTGCGGTGGTGGAGGCGGCCACGGAGGCGGCGGCGGAGGAGGCGGCGGATTGACGCAAGCCGTAGACACGTGGAGCCATTCCGGCGGAGAGGGCGGCAACGGTTCCAACGGCGGCGACGGTGCACCCGGCTGTGTCCTCATCTACTACCGTGTATACCGTGCAAGCTCTTCCGGACGGTTTGTCACCCGTGACGGCAAAGGCTTTAATGAGAAATTCACAAGAAAGGTGGTTGTGTAATGCCTGATACTTATATATCGCAGTTTAGCGGCGAAGAAATCGACTCCGCGCTGAGAGCGGCGCAGATGATCTCCGGTGCATCTACGCTTGCTGAACTGAGGAAGAAGCTCGAAATTCGAGGCGATACCATTCCGGTTAGTGCTGAGGATTCAACATTGATTTCTGAGGCGTTGAAGAAAATCCCCACAACGTCCGGCGGCGGTATCAACCCGAACCTACTCGACAACTGGTTCTTCGGGCGGCCGGTGAACCAGAGAGGGCAGACGGAGTATACGGCGGCTGGGTATACGGTGGATAGGTGGAAATTCAGCAATAACAATGGAAAAATCGTTTTAGATGATACCGGAATTATGTTTACCGGAATATATGATTATGCAGAATTGAACCAACTGTATGAATTCCCGGAAAATATCCGCGGAAAGCAATACACGGCAAGCGTTCTTATTGATAGCTTTGATGGTGAGGGAAATTTTTTTCTGGTCGTTCAAAATCAAAATGTCTGGGCTTCCACGCAACTTTCAAAAGGCTTAAATCACTTTACCGATACTTTCTGGAGCGATTCAACCACGTTACGTTTTTTTATCCAGTCCCAAAGCGTAAACTTGTCCAACCCACCTAAAATCCATATCCTCGCCGCCAAGCTCGAACTCGGCTCCACCCAAACCCTAGCCCACCAGGAGAACGGCGTTTGGATATTGAACGAAATCCCTGATTTCGGGGAGCAGCTGAGAAGGTGTCAGAGGTATTACCGTAGATGGACTGGGGCAGACAACAAGCCATTAGGCGTTGCTGTCCGGCGAGAAAGTAAACTCCTTGAATTGGTACTTTCTCTCAATACAGCAATGAGAGTTGCACCTTCTCTTACCTTCAACGGCTCGTTCGTTTGCGTTCCCACTTTCATATGGTGCTCTGTGACCTCTATAGATATCGCAACTCCGGATACGGTGGCAATTTTTCTTAAGCCGAACGACGATGTCACATTCGACCTTGACGCATATCAAATCAATATTGCGAACGCCAATGAATATATCGCCCTTTCCGCCGACTTATAAAGGAGGTGACATACCATGCAAACCCCAAAATCCCGTGTTTACGTTCAGACGGACAGTGAAAACCGTGTTTTGCGTCTGGAGGGAGAGTATTCTCTCCCCGCTGACCTTACCGGATGGACGAAAATCGATGAAGGTAATGGAGACAAATACGCGCTCGCGCAGAGCCACTATCTCGCAAAGCCGCTCTACGACGGCGCGGTTCTGCGCTATAAGCTCGTTGATGGCAAGGTTGTCGAGCGCACCGCCGAGGAAATCGAGGCGGACAAGGCGAAACTGCCGAAGCCGGTTACCCCGAAAACCAACGCAGAACTGGAGCAGGAAAATAAGCTGCTGAAAGCACAACTTAACGCCGCGACCGAACGCAGTGATTTTATTGAGGACTGCATTGCGGAGATGGCGATGCAGGTTTACGCAGAATAATGAACATTTTTAGACGTTTAGAAAGGTTGGTAATTATGATGGCTATGTTTTTTGCACAGAGGGTTATCCTCGGCAAGACGGAGTTCGATGCGGTGCCCAAGGCACTGAAAAAGCAGGTGGCGGAAATTCTGATTGATTCCGGTCTGCCCGAGCTTGTACCGTCCGAGTTCGGCGGTACGGCTGACGTGGAGGCGGAGTAAGGAGGAGCACATGGACGCTGTACACATTAAAAACTGCGTGCTTGCGGCGTTTGCGGCGGTAGGAACCGTCGCAGCGCAGGCACTGGGAGGTTGGGACGCTGCTATGCAGGTATTAGTGGCCTTGATGGCCGCAGATTATTTGACCGGTGTTCTGGTAGCAGCCGTCTGGCAGCGTTCCCGCAAGACGGAGAGCGGCGCACTGGACAGCAAGGCCGGTTACATTGGTCTGCTCAAGAAGGGCATGATTCTACTGGTTGTGTGGCTGGGCGTGCTGCTCGATAACGCGCTTGGAGAAACGTACATCCGCATGGCAATCATGCTGTTCTTCGTCGGCAATGAGGGATTGAGTCTGTTAGAGAACCTCGGCCTGATGGGCGTACCGTTCCCGGCGTTCCTCGAGCGAGCACTCGAGGCTCTGCGTGAGCAGGGCGACAACGGAAAGGGTGGTAGTAATGCAAATCCATGACGCAAACTTAAAGCACAACGGCAACTGGTCGTACCGCAACAGTACGTCCGAAATTATCCTGCACCATGCGGAGGCAAGCCATGCATCGGTTGAGGACATCAACCAATGGCACCTCGAGCGCGGATGGGCAGGTATCGGATACAACTACTATGTCCGTAAGGATGGCACCATCTGGCGCGGACGGCCGGAATGGGCTGTTGGTGCCCATGCAAAGGGGCACAACGACAAGTCCATCGGCATCTGCTGCGAGGGCGCTTACATGACGGAGACCATGCCTGCGGCTCAGCTGGCTGCACTCAAGGGTCTCATCCGCGATATCATGAGTCGCTACGGCAAGCTCAAGCTGCTGCGGCATAAGGACGTCAATTCGACTGACTGTCCGGGCGTCAATTTCCCTTGGTCAGAGGTGCAGCACTATGCTGAGCCTGAGAAGAAAGAGGAGGACGACGAAGTGGTAGAGAAGAAGAACGTTATGCTCAACGGTAAAACGTACACCTGCGAGTGCATCACCAAGAATGAGGTAAACTACATCAAGATGCGCAGTCTGGAGCAGGCAGGCTTTACGGTCAGCTACGATGCTGTTCGTAAGCTGCCGAGCATCACCGCGCCGCAGTGCCGCACGTTTGTGCCGGACGGCACGCCGGACGTGCAGGAGGCCGTTGACACCGTACAGGAGGCGCTCGGCCTCGAAAATCAGACGCTCGAGTACCTGCGCCGGTATCAGTATGGTGACGAACTTGTAAAGAAAATCGCAAAGGCGGTCAAATAAAAAGAGGGCATTGCGCCCTCTTTTTTTGTGTTGCATTTCGTGTTGCATGGCAGTGAAAAATGTGTCATTTGAGCGTTTGCTCGTGACATTTCAAATGCCATATGAAATGCCAAAAACCTTAGACACTGCCTGACAAAATTAAAAAAAGCACGGTATTCCGTGCTTTTTCTTTTGGTGGAGCCGAGGGGAGTTGAACCCCTGTCCGAAAGCGCATCCACGAGGAC